>Ga0307377_10001705_pt1 | contig 27066 bp, 25 predicted proteins | sample TR3MG_FD_202535 | JGI IMG/M metagenome (GOLD analysis project Ga0307377, IMG submission 202535) | Soil microbial communities from Risofladan, Vaasa, Finland - TR-3 | ecosystem: Environmental > Terrestrial > Soil > Coastal area > Acid sulfate soil | place: Finland: Risofladan, Vaasa | collected... | reverse complement strand
GGATAGGTTAACGCTCTAATGGATTAGATGAATTTCCAGTTGATTGTAATACGTTTTTACATTATCTAGGAGAAAACTGTAAAATCTTATTTATCGTTTTCTGTCAAAATAATTTTATCATCTACAGCATGCGCGTTCCGCCGGTTTTCTTCGGTATTTCTACCGCCTTAACGGCTGGCGGAAAGTAGCTACCGGATGACATCCTGTTCCAAATCTTAAAGAGGTTGTTCTTTAAATTTCCCTCGAACGTTTCTAGGTCCTCTCCATCGATACCAGCCGCACCTTTATTCGCTTTTACTCTCTGAAATGCCTCTAATACTATATGTTTGGAGATTTCATAAGGCTTTGTTTTGTCCATTGGTTCCTCCCTTGCGGTTGACCGCTATTCAAAACTGGATAACACAACCCCTTCGCTCCCCTCCCATTACAGGAGTCTCATCACTACTACGGGTTATTCCGCCCCTATACTTCGCATCGGTACTCTCATCCTTGTGGGTCTTCCACTTGGATTTCTCCCTTAACATCAAAGTCGTAGGTTCCCACGTTCCACACAGAAGCCTGTGCTAAGTTCACGCCACCTTTATGCCGGTCACCATCTGGTCAGTAAACAGGTTTCTTCCAGATTTATCCCAAGGTAAGGGTGCCCCCCGGTTTTGATGACATCCGATAAGGTTTCGACACGTGATCAGTGGTTCATTAATTCGTCTCCTTAGCACATACCTAACGAGATCAAGTCTCGTCTTTTCCTTAACGCTCACTACCGTGGCTTTTGTCCAAAGCAGCTTAAGGCGGTTTGGAATCACTACCTGTATAGCGATTCCGAAGGGCCTACCTTCATCATCTGTGCAGCATAGCTGCTATTCATTCGACAGGAATTGTCGCATTGAACACGCTTTCGTGGCGCACCACCCTTCCCTTATCTTGGAATGATCCGGCGACCATTGAGATATATATTTTGCCTAAGCAATTGACCACCTTTTGCGAGTCTTGGCTTTTTGAGCTTTGTGAGTTTATTTCTAGATGCATTTAAGGATTTTCTTCCCCATTCCGCTAACAGTTCTCTTTTTTCCAAAATATCAACAGGAACCTCATAATATGGCATTACCATGGGTTTGTCATCAAATGGTTAGAATGGTTCCATTCCTGCCCTTACATAGTCTGACTTATTGGAGTCATCCACCTTAAAATATAGGATGTCATACGTGGCTTCAGAATCTTCATTTTATCGTGTCTTAAGAAAGCATGATATGCAGCATCATCGGGGTCGAAGTAAGAATCCAAGCAGCAAACCTATCTCAACTCATTGTGCCACAGGGCCTAATCAGGTTTGGATGTGGGATATCACTTGGCTCCCAGGACCAGCCAAAGGCATCTATTTCTATCTATATTTGATCCTCGATCTGTTCAGTCGGAAGATCATCGCCTGGGAGATTTGGTTGGAGGAGTCGGCTGAAAATGCCAGTCATTTGGTACGACGTGGTGTCATGTCTGAACAGCGTACCGTCCCGTTCAAACCCTTGGTTCTCCATTCAGATAATGGTAGTCCAATGAAAGGGGCCTCGCTCGTAGAAACCTTATATCAGCTTGGCATCACCCCTTCCAGAAGCCGCCCACGAGTTAGTAACGATAATCCCTATGCGGAGTCCATTTTTAGAACTTGTAAATACCGCCCAAATTACCCGTTGTCGGGATTCGCCGATCTAACCCAAGCGAGAACCTGGGTATTAGCGTTTGTACGTTGGTACAACCATGAACACCGTCACAGCGGTCTGAATTTCCTAACACCCTATCAAAGGCATAGTGGAATAGCCCAGGACATCCTGCAAGACTGGCATAAACTCTATGAACAAGCCAAAGCAACCCATCCCGAACGTTGGTCTGGTGAAACACGTGACTGGAGCATCGAGAGTGAGGTGTGGCTAAATCCAGAGCGAATATCAAGAGAACAAAGTGATGCAAAAAACACCTCTTAACTTAACCGTCAACTTTGTGAACAATGGAGTAAACTATCGCACCAAAGTCGAAATATCCTAGGTTGTTTGATCGAATTTTCGAATTAGTTGTCCGGGTGCCACGAGGGATACCACAAGCCGAAGGCTGAGGATATGCTCGCTGGCATCCCATGGACAACAGCTCATGTGACAAGCTAGAGGACCGAAGGGACATTTTCCTCCGGAGAGGACAAATGTTCCTTACGGCCAGCGCCGAGCGTCGTTACCCTATCCCGACGATCTACGTTCTTCCCCCCGTAGAGGCATACATGAATTCAGACGAAAACCCCATTCAAAATTTATGAGTTTAGCGACAACTAGCTTGACAAACACCGTTACCCCATCATTCGACTCATCAAGATGTTAGTTCTCTTTGTATTTCTACAAATGCCTAAATTTTTCATTTAGAAACGTGTCCCACAGTTCCTCTTTCGCAAGCCGTTAACGATGAGGGGTGCAGTATAGTACTGCACCCCTCATCATAATAGTCTATCTCACTGGAAGAAGCATGGTAAAATCTACGCACTTGGATAGAGGCGGGTGAGTACAAACTCTTTATGGTTTAAGACCTCTGCATCGGTTAATCGGCCACGGGACGTCTTAACGACACAATCCATAACCTTATCCGCAGCCTGCTCAAGGTTGAGTTCCCTACTCAAAACCCCGCTAATATCTACATCTATGTGTTCTGCCATATTAGTACATGTATTGGGGTTCGCAGACATTTTGATAACTGGCTCGATCGGATTACCGACGATATTCCCTTGACCAGTAATAAAGACGTGGAGTACGGCACCAGCAGCCATCATGACGGTGACACACTCTGCGGCAGCAGAAGAAGTATCCATGAAGTAACGGCCAGGGCCTTGAGGTTCTTCGCAAGGCGCGAGTACACCAATGATCGGCGTCTTTCCTGCTTTTTGGATATTGCCAAAGGCCTTCTCTTCGATCGTTGTCAATCCTCCGGCGATATTTCCTTGCGTCGGTTGGGTACCTAAAAGATCGGCTCCTTTGGATTCGATCAAATCCATATAGTCTTTATGGATTTTGAGGAATTTTTCAGAAAGTTCCTGAGTAGCAAACTGCTTGGCTAAGACATGTTCCGCCCCAGTTACCTCAGGAGTCTCCCCGAAGATGACCGTACCGCCCATTTCCACCAAACGGTCACCGACGACACCAGCAGTGGGGTTTGATGCTAACCCTGTGGTCGTATCCGATTCACCACACTTGAAGCTAACGACAAGATCCTTTAACTCACACTCTACTTTTTGTAAGGATGTTGCATATTGGACGAACTCCTGGGCCTTGCGAGAAGCTCTTTCAATCGTTTTAAGGTCACCATATCCTTCGATGCCGAAGTAAGCGACGGGTTTTCCCGTTTCGGCAACACCATCAGCGATCCGTTTGGCCCAGTTCGGCTCAATCCCGATCACGACGACGGCAGCAACGTTTGGGTTACGACCCGCACCGATGAGGGTTTGGAAGTGCAAATCGAGATCTGCACCAAATTGCAAACGCCCATAGGGGTGAGGAATCGCCATGGTGCCATTAATGTTATGTTCAACGGCTAAGCAAGCTGCATTGGATAAATCATCAACCGGGATAATGAGCACATGATTACGAATTCCAATACGTCCATTTTCTCTACGGTACCCTAAAATCTTAGTTTCCATAATCCCACCTCGCAGTCTTAAGGTTATGCGTATGCACCCAGTCGCCGACCTTGATATCTTTGGTAACTGTTCCAACGCTCTCGCCGTACTTAATAAGAGCTTCCCCTTTATTTACCGCTTTTAGAGCAATTTTGTGACCAAGAAGAATGTCGTGATTCGCTTTTACATGAAATTCCTTACCCGCATGCAGGTCGACTCCCATTACCTGTTCCCCGGCTTTGATGTCTTGAACTGCAACGCCAACATAATCTCCGTCTTCGTGCACCAAGAATTTGTGCCCGCTCATGGTCGTTCCTCCTTTAAACAAAATATTATTTAAACAACTTTGAGTTGTCTAAACCGAAATGGTATGAGGTATGTGGTATTACCATTAAATTTAGTCTACTACTTTTTTCACATTTGTCAATGCCTAGCTATTACTCTTTTCTAGCTTATTATCGAAACCCCAATCTTCGCCACTAAGATTGACGGTACTGGTTGCATCTTTGACATCGACCAGGTGTTTTAACATACACCGCTGGGCTAATTCCGTATTACGCGCTTTTATCGCCTCAACGATACACTCATGGTCTAATACAGAAAGCTGTTGACGACCGGGGATCATAATCACCCGAACCCTGTTTTCTCCCAATAAGTCAAGCAAATTAACCATTAAGCGTAAAAGAACTCTGTTTCCAGCCGCCTCAGAGATTTTCAGGTGAAATTCTGCATCTAATAACGCGAGTCTAGCAGTATCTTCTAAGTCTTTTGCTTTTCTAACAATTTCTTCAAGCTCGAAAATATCAGCGCCCGTAGCGTTTTGTGTACACCAAATCACACTCTGACTTTCTAAAACCTTTCTAACCTGAAATAGTTCCTCCAGTGTTCCTTTGGTTATTTGCAGCAGAGAAGCTAAGCGGTTAACATCTTCCTTTTGATCTACAATATTGATGAAAGCCCCCATACCATGACGGATATGAACGACCCCTAACCCGACAAGCGTCTTCAATCCATCCCGAATGACGGTGCGACTCACTGAAAACATCTCTCCCAAATCTCGTTCGGAAGGAAGTTTATCCCCAAGCTTGAGTTGACCTGTATTAATGGCTTGGATGATTTGATTCACCACATTTTCAGACAAATTCCCATTATTTCTTATCGGTTCAAACATTCTGTTCATCTACCCTTATCATCATATTTCTTAATACGGTTATCTTCTGATTTGAAAACCTTCTTACTATAAAACAAAAACCTTTAATCTCTTATATCTTGCTGATCTTGCATGTTCAAGGAGTATTGCAAGAATAATTTTAAACCTATCTGGGTTTGCGCAGCAACAATCTCGGCCACTCGCTCTGCTTGACCGGCCACAATGGCCTCAACAATGGCTTGGTGTTCGGCGAAAGATTCCCTTAAACGGGATTGGTTATAGGAGAAAATCGCGCGGGCCCGATACGTACGCACGGTGATCGAATCGATCAGCTTTTCCAGCTGTTCATTCCCACAGAACGCATAGATGGTTCGGTGAAAATTCAGGTTCATGACTCCGTAATACTTATAATTAACTTGATCCACGCAGTCCTGCATCTCTGCCAATTCTTCCTTAAGTTCTGCGATAAATTCGGGAGTAGACAGTTCCGTTGCTAACTTCGCGGCATATGACTCTAGAAGAACCCGAATATCTGCTAACTCTCGGAAGTCCTTTTCGGAGAGGCGACTGACGGTGGCTTCACTGTGCGCGGATAAATCAATCAGCCCTTCCGTGGCCAGTTGTTTGATTGCCTCGCGAACAGGAATCGTACTAACACCGAGATCGCTTGCCACTTTACTCAAGACGATCCTCTCCCCTGGCTTTAAGTCTCCCGACATAATCGCTTCACGGAGTGTGCTATGGATCATTTCTGTTTTTGTTCTCCAGTGAATTTGCGTGTTTTGAATAGGCACATAGTCACCTCCCGTTCACAGTAACTGATATTATTTACTTAATATATCATATATTATGAACACAAGCACGATCAAACCCATATTATTTTAATGTTTCAATAGCTACTGCAAATTCTCTCCTAAAAAGAAAGAATATGAAAGTGAAAAGAATCCGCATAAAAACAAGTTTTTCGGTAATAGAGAATACAACTCAAAATTGACCAAAAACGAGATGTTCTCATGCGGAAACCTGTCATAGAAATTGAAGATGCGATCCAAAATCACGGTTACTCGAGGGATTTTTATGTTCAGGAGGGCCAGGTGGAAAGGAGGCCGGGTATTTTAGAGGAGTCCAACCCAATGATACCAGGTAAAGCAGGAAAGAACCTGCACGCAAATCGCCACTGCTGTATAAGATGAGAGAAGCTTGACGGAGTCCTTCGTGGAGAAATAGCCCAGACCCATTAAAGCTAGGAAGGGCATCATCATATACGGGAAGAAGGCAATGGTATCTGCACTCATAATTGACATTAGGGAAGGACCCAGGGCAGGCACCCCTAAAGATTGAAAAAAGGCGGCTACTGCAGGCGTAAAGGCTGCTGCAGCGGTTTTACTCTCGACTAGGGGGATGTGGGCAACAGTACCGACCAAATAAGTAATTGCTCCCATAGCCTGGTGACTCATATTCGGTCTGATGAAGGTCCCTAATAAAGCCTTGCCCATCCAAGTGGCTACCCCTGTCTTACCTAGTACGGTGCCAATCGTAATTGCTGCACCAGAGAAAATAACGATCGGGAATTGAATCTTCTTCAATTGTTCTTTTGTGATTACTCCAAACCCCGGGCCGCAGAATAACGCTGCTGAGAAAATGGCCACACCCCAGGAAGGAAGATGGTGCCAACGATCGGTAGCCCATAATCCTAAAGTAATGAGTAAGTAAAGCAAAGCCCGTTTTTCGATACCCGTCATCGGTCCTAAGTTACTAAACTCCTTACTTGCTTCTTCTTTTCTGGATTTTAAGACATAATCTTCAGGTGGGAATATTTTCCAAGCAATAAAAATGGAAATGAGGGTCGTAACCATGATCGGAACGCCAAACCAGGTGATCCATTGCGACCAATACACATCCACACCTAAGATCTGCTTAATAATCCCTACTCCGAGGATATTCACTGCTATCCCTGTCAGTATACCAAAGCCGAAGGTATTCCCTGCCAAATAAGTGATCGCCATGGCCAATTTTCCGGTATTTGTCCCTTTAACATTTCCCTTGACAAAAACTGCAGCAACACCAAGAGCAATCGGATAAATTATTAAGAGTCGCTCTACCCCAGCAGGAGTCAAGAAAGATAGCACCGCCCCGACGAGAACGATTATCGCCATCATAGATTTGAAGGAAGGACCAGAAAAACGCATGAGACTATACGCGATTCGTTTGCCGATGCCAGACTGATCAACAGCGGTGCCGAATACTAAGGCAGCAAAGATAAACCAAACAATGGGATCACCATATCCAGAAAAGGCATTACCTGGGTTTGATGCCCCCATGATGACATAGAACGTACTTAATAAGACAGCTGTTATTTCCACAGGATAGACTTCAAATACCCACATCACAATAGCCGCCATCGTTATGGATAAAGCCATACGCCCTTGAGGGCTTAAACCTGCGGAAAGAAACCAAATGATGAAACCTAAAAGAATTGCTCCAACTAATCCATAAACTTTCTTTGACACAGCGCTTTGCCCTTGTTCAGGGTCAGAATTTGAATTTGCCATCTTCAATTTACTCCCTTCAAATTACAATCTGATCAACGCATCAATCGAAAGAGCACCTGGTCCCAGCACAAAAAGCATCAAACATATTGCCAAATCGCTTAATGGCAAATCCATCCCGTCAAAAATTGCGTGGGTATCCATGTACTTAACCCAAACTGCAACAAGCATTTCCATAGCGAGTAATAAAACAATCCACTGGGTGAGAAAACCTAGCACTAAGAGAGGTACCGCTAATAATTGGCTTAATGAGCTTACATATGATGATAATAAGGGAAAGGGAATGCCGCGTTCAGCAAAACGATCAGCCGATCCGCGAAACTTTTGTTTACCAAAAGACTTAAACCAGCCATGCGATGAAAAGATAACTGCTGCGATGATGCGAACGATAAATAGTACTGCGTCAGACCAACTTTGTGAGAAAGTAAAAAAATGTACAATATTTTCCATCGTATTCCCTCCTTAACTTCCCTCCTTAACTTTCCTCCTTAAATCACCCCCTCTCCGCTGATTCCTTGGCTCCACTCAAGAACCTTGAGGACTATATCCTCCAAACTCGTCGCTACTACGACCCCTGCTTGTTGCAGACATGTTTCCTTACTTTGCACAGTTCCGGAATTTCCTTGGATAATCGCCCCAGCATGCCCCATCTTTTTGCCTGGAGGGGCGTTCCGCCCAGCGATAAAACAGAAAATGGGTTTCCCATATATACACTGGCTTAAATAAGCGGCCGCCAGCTCCTCGCGGTTTCCACCGATTTCTCCCAGCATCACCACTGCTTCTGTATGCAGATCTTCTCTCAACTCCTTCAGAACCGTAACAAAATCCGCACCAATGACCTGGTCCCCACCGATTCCCACGACCGTACTGATGCCTAGCCCACGAAACATAAGATTAGAGGCAGTTTCATGGCTTAAAGTACCACTACGCGAAATTACTCCGATCTTCCCCCGGCCATAAAGAAATGCAGGCATGATGCCTATCTTGACACCTTCATGCGCATTTATAATCCCGATCGTATTCGGCCCGACTAGGGTACAACCCTTAGAATCTGCTAGACTATTGATTTTCACGGTATCTTGAATAGGAACATGTTCCGTGATGATGATAATCAGTTTAACCCCATTTTCGATAGCCTCAACAGCCGCGCCGAGCACGTAAGGCGCTGGCACGAGAATCAGCGTGGCATCAATGTCGTGCATTTCCTTCGCTTCTTTGATCGTGTCATAAATCGGGATGCCCTCCACAGTTTGCCCGCCTTTACCAGGAGTGACTCCAGCCACGACTTGTGTTCCAAACTCTTTCATCGACCGTACATGGTAGGAACCTTGTTTGCCAGTTGCCCCTTGGACTAAGACTTTTGTTTCCTTATTAATGATTAGGCCCATGAGCGTCCCTCCTCCTGCACCGTCTGCATTAATAAGCGGATAGCCACATCTGTGGTTTCCAATTTCACGGTTGGAATATTATAATGTTCCAAGATGCGCCAACCTTCTTCTTGCTCGTGTCCCCGCATTTTCACCACAAGCTGGAACTTCGGGTGTTCTTCATCCATAAAATCCGCCAAACCCTGTGCCATCGTCAAGCAGTTATTAATTCCGCCAAACACGTTCAGAATGATCCCTTCTAAACCCGGTGTCCTGGCCATCAGCACAAGCGTTTCCTTCATTCTTTCCCGGGATATCCCTCCTCCGAGGTCAATAAAGGCCGCAGGTTTTCCTTCCAGCGCATAGACTGCGTCCATCGTAGCCATGGAAAGTCCTGCACCGCCTGCAATAATCCCTATCGTGCCTTGCGGGTCTAAGCTAACATAGGTCACATTAATCTCGTTTGCTTTTTGAGCGTAGGCATCGACACGTTCTCGCTCCACTACGTTCAGCTCAGGTATTCGAAAAGCAGCCTCCTCATCCGTGATTAACTTGCCATCAGCTGCGAATACTCTCTCATCTTCCGTGATGATAAGCGGGTTAATCTCCACAGTAACTGCGTCCAGTTCATTAAAGATCTTAATCATTTTTCCAAGAATATCTTCCAGCGCGAGCGCGATCTTTCCTCGTAAACCAGCTTGAATCGCTAATTCACGTAGTTGAAAGCTGTGTAACGGTAGCCAGGGATTCAGGTAGAGCTTAGCGATTTTATCAGGCTGTGTCTGCGCAACACTTTCGATTTCTACGCCGCCCTGACTTGAGACCATCACGACTGGCATACCCGCTGCAAAGTCCATCGTGATACTCGCATAGGCCTCTTTATTCGTTTTGATTTGTTCCTCCACCAAGACTCGCTGGACCTTTTCGCCTTGGTGATACCGTCCTAAGATTGTTTCAGCGGCCTTTTGAGCATCTTCCGATGTATTGACCGGGAGGATAAGTCCTGCCTTTCCGCGCCCACCAGCCATCACCTGTGCTTTGACCATCGCTGGTTTTCCCAGTTCATCAAAGATTTCACGCGCCTCCTGGGGCGATGTAGCAACTCCGCTTTGGGCTAGTGGAATGCCATAATTTTTAAAGACATTTTTTGCTTCAAATTCGTACAAGTACACTGACTTCCCCCCCTGATAATACAGACCTTAGCCAATAATTTCCTTGATTTCCACCATTCTTTTCTCTTCTGAGGATTTTACAGCAGCTAGGACTACAGCAAGGTTTCTTAGAGAGGCCTGGGCACTGATTTCCGTTTCGCCGCCGTTGCGAATCACGATGGCCACTTCCTCCACTTCATCTTTTAAATGATCTGTGTGTTCATAAGTCACTGTTACATCACGTAACATCCGGTTGTCCGGATCATCGCTCATACTGGCAAATTCCCGTTTAATCAAAGTCGCATGCTCATCCGTCGTATCGGAATTACTCCACCAGCTAAAATCCAATTCGTAGAACAAATTCGCTTTCGTACCATAGATATTAATAGAAAATACCCCTGGACAAGCCCAGTTCGTCCCTAGATACGCTTGTTTCCCATCCTCAAACTCCATCACCGTTTGATTCACAGTTCTATTTTCTACTTCTGTGTACATAGGCTTGCCAAAGTTATAGACCCTAGCCACTGGGCCTAATAGATATTGTAGATTGTCGATTTGGTGAACTCCCAGCTGAGTTAATGGTCCGCCAGGCGCAACCATAGGATCTCCACGCCAATTGCCTTTTTTGAGTTCTAGCCCACGTTCATTGGAAAAGACGGCTTCGGCCATGGATACTTCGCCGATCTCCCCGCTTTGGATCATTTCTTTCATTTTCCGCAACCCACCAAGACGCCGTGCACTATGACCACAGAGAAACTTGATGCCTGTCTTCTCTACGACTTTCTCGATACGTCTCGCATGATCGACGCTCACTGCGATGGGTTTTTCCACATAGACATGTTTGCCAGCACGCGCACATTGCTCAATCACATCCGCATGCGACTCGTTCGGGACGGTTACAATGACCATTTCCACATCATCACGTACTAAAAGTGCTTCTAAGGATGCATCATGCTCACTGTGATAACGATTAGCGAACTTCTCTCTCTTGTCCAAAGAACGGGTAAAACAAGTAACTAATTTCAATTTATCACTCCGTGTATACGCATCTGCAAGAACATAAGCCCAACGACCGAGACCTACTGCAGCTACTCCAACAGGCTTCATAATATGATCCTCCTTACTTTCTTAAGCTTCCCGAATGATCCTGGGATCACCAGATAACCTTACGCGCCAGTTCTAAAAATTCTTCATCTTCCAGCCAATCGCGCTTAGCAATTCCCGCTTCCTTGGTCAACTTAACTATCTCCTGAACTTGTTCGTCCGATGCAATTAACCCTGCTGCCTCTAACTTCATGATCACTGATTCTTTCCCACTCTTCTTTCCCATGACGATTTTAAGGTTTTGTCCGACAAATTCGGGAGCGAAGGGAAAGATAGCCAGAGGATAGTCTTTGAGGACCTTCATGCCCAAGCCAATTTCTCTTGTAAAGGGTAAAATACCAGCCACAGGCTTATTTTCCGCAATTCTCTTGCCTGACAGTTTTTGCAATTCATCCGTCAATGTCCTCAGTTTACCAAAATTAAAATGATCGAACTCAATCCCATAAAGCACGCGTAAACCCAAAACAATTTCTTCTAAAGCAGCATTTCCGGTTCTCTCTCCGAGACCGTTCACACAACAATGCACAACTTGTGCACCTTCTTCGACAGCGGCAAAAGTAGTTGCTGTGCCAAGTCCGAAATCATTATGTGTATGCACCTCTAATGGAAGATCAACGACTTGTTTGATTTGTCGGATGAGATAGCGCATTCCCATTGGGGTAACTGAGCCTGTCGTATCGACCACCGTTACCGAATCCGGTTTGGCATTGGCGGTGACCTTAGTAAGTATACGCTTTAAAAAGGGCAAATCCGCACGCGTCGTATCAAAGGGGAAGTAGTTGACATAGAGTCCGCGCTCTTTGGCATAGTTAATCGTCTCGACGACCGCTTCGGTCAATGTCTCTTCCGTCCATTTACCTGCAAATTGATACTGGAGTTTCGGCACGCTACTTGGTGCCTCAAGCACGATTCCTTGTGCGCCACAGTCCACCGCCCGGTCGACATCCTCTTTCATCGCACGGCAGAACACCATAATCTTGGGGCCCAGGTTGCGCTTAGCGATTTCTCTGATGGCATCTGCATCATCCTTGGAGACCGCAGGCATGCCTGCCTCGATTCTGTCCACCCCGATTTCGGCCAGTAACTCGGCCACCCGAATTTTGTCATCTTTCTTTAATACTACCCCTGGGGTCTGTTCCCCATCCCGTAAGGTTGCATCGTGGATCTCCACTTTTGCTGGCAGATGAAACTCTTTACGTACTTCTTCATGGAAGTTGTATTCACTCACCCACCAATTTTCTGTCCACCATTTTCCGTTCACCCTGTATCCCTCCCAAAATCTTAAAGTCCTATTTATAGTCTCTGTACTAATGCATATGAAACACTTGTAGTTGCAGCCAGGCTAAACGTTGCATATTGCTAATTTTATCCTCTTAAAGCTTATCGTGCTTTTACTTCGGACAATGGCGCGTCTCCCCTTAAAACATTCACAATGCTTTGGGATACGACTTCACTTGTTAAAGCCATGGCCCCATTCGAATATCCCCCCATATGGGGCGTCACGATCACATTATCTAAAGCAAAAAACGGGGAATCAACCGGTGGTTCTTTCTTAAAAACATCAATGGCCGCCCCGGAAATTTTCCTCTCGCTTAAGGCCTGAAGAAGCGCCTCTTCGTCTACTACGCCACCTCGGCAAGTATTCAGCAAGAAAGCGGTCGATTTCATTTTGGCAAATTCGTTGACCCCAATCAGATTTTTTGTACTTTCCAGAAGTGGTAAATGTACAGAGATATAATCAGACTCGGTAATAATTTCCTCCAAAGTTGCCGCGCGGACACCATATGCGCTTTCAAACTCTGGATTATGAACGACATCATAGCCTAAGACCTTCATCTTAAACCCTTGTGCTCTTTGCACTAGACTCCGGCCAACCTGGCCAAGCCCTAAGACACCAAGAGTTTTACCATAGACATCCTGCCCCATGATCGGTCCCCAGAAGCCGTTGCGAAGACGTTTGTCTGCGGAAACAATCTGCCGCGCGGAAGCGAGGATAAGACCCATGGCCAAGTCGGCCACCGCATTCGCGTTGGTTCCTGGCGCATTGGCCACGGTGATTCCATGTCGGGCTGCGGCCTGGAGATCGATACTATCTACACCTGAACCGTGTTTAATGATGAGCTTGAGATTCGGGGCTTGCTCGAGATCTTCAGCATACACTTTGTTAATGCCTACAACCCAAGCCTCAGCCTTTTCCAAAACCTCAAGAAATTCTTTTTTCTCGCGGAAATCCTTTGGTGACATCATCACCAGTTCGCAATCGGCTTCTTTTAAAAGTTGCAAAGAAGTAGCTGAATACTTGGTAAATGTTGGGGAAGTTGATAAAATACAATGCGTGCTCAACGATATCACCTCCTGAACCTTTTCTTTACTACGGGATAGAAATCTCGGCTGTAGGAAATACACAAAGTAAATTTAAGACAGCTTCACTCGGATTAATAATTCTATGTTGCATTGCAGCCGGAATCATGATGAGGTCATCTTTCTCAATCGGGATTTCTTCTCCATCAATCCATACCATTCCCTCTCCAGTCAGTACGAAGATCACTTCTTCCACATCTGGATGCATATGCGGGTTTCTGGAACCGCCTTTGGTTTCCGGTAAAATACTAACAACACGACAGGTAACATTTTCGGCGCCATTTGCCGCTGCCGATAGGAGTTCGCCCACTACCCGCCCCGTCGCCTGCTCAAATTGGGTTTCCTGAATGTTTACTTTTTTAAACATGTTTCTCCCTACCTATCAGGTGTTAGTCCAAACGCTTAAAAATTGAGCTAACAGAATTAACGACCTCTGTACTGACTCGTTCCACGAGTTCTCCAGCTTTTTCTTCACTAACATTACTTAAATCCCCATACCAACCCGTAGGAGCAATTTGCCTAATATCGGCCAGCAATGGATAAACGGCCCGGGAGCGTCTTAATTCATCGAACTCTTTGGCCGCTTCATAAGGGGATGGGTTCGTAGCCCGTTCTAACTTCACAAATTCTGGCTTATACGCTAATACAGGTAAGGCCTCTAAGGCACCAGCATGCGTCAATTCTGCCTCATCCTTGTAAAGTTGGGCTGCAATATAACACGCCTGAGCGACCACACAACGTACCTCATATTCTTGCTGAAGTTGTGCCGCAGCATAATTAATCGCTGGGGTATTCCCCTCATGCCAGTTCACGAACACAATACGCTTCGCACCATGACGGATCATACTGGAAGCTGTATCCATTAACAGACTGACGTAAGTTTCCTGACGTAGCGTAATCGTCCCAGGAAATGAAGCATGAAAATGTGTGACACCAGAATGACTAAACGGTAGAAGAAGGGCATCCAATCCAGCCGCTACTTTTCGGGAAATCACCATGATCGCATAGTGATCCGTCCCACACGGAAGGTGCGGCCCATGTTGTTCTACACTTCCGGTAGGGATGATCACCGTCTGCGAGCGTCTTAGAATCTCCTCGGCCTCTGGTTGGGTTATCTCGAGTAAGTAGTGATTTTCATTTGTTTGCACGCCATTCACCTCTTTTATCTACGTATTTGGATTTACGCATCATCTATCCTCCTTGTGATTTTTTTTGGTAAACAACAAAAAATATTCAAAAAATATCATTGTTATACCGTATACCATATATCATATATTATCTGACAATTTTAATTTAACACCATCCTCAATTCCTGTCAAGAAGAAAATTCACAAAATAAAAAACGTAGGACTTTACCCAAGTCTGTATCGTTCTGTTTAATCCTTGGCAGAAAACATCTCATCGGCTACAGCGGACAAATCGGTGGCCATTGCAGCCAGGTTCTGGCTGGACGCCGTCAGTTCCTGAATCGTCTCCGACTGTTGGAATACAGACGCTTCAAAATCGTTGGTACTCTCTCCCAACACTTGGATGGACATGTTGATTTCCTGCAAGGACTGGGTGATTTTCTTGACTGAATCGGCGCTTACTGAGGCCAGCTTTCTCACTTCATCCGCCACAACGCTGAAGCCCAGGCCGGCTTTACCCACCCGAGCCGCCTCGATAGTCGCATTCAATCCCAACAAGTTCGTCTGTCCCGCCACGTTTTTAATAAAATCCACAATTTTATCAGTCTGGGAGATGGCTTGACTTAAGTTCTTCTGCAATTCCTCCAATCTCTTGCTATTGTCCGAAATCTCCACAGCTTTCGTCGACAAAGCCATCATGCCGTCGCTGAACTGTTGGGCCGAGGCTGCCAGCTCGCTGGCGACGGTGTTGATCTTCTCCAAATTGGTGATAGGCTGGGTTGTAACGATGCAACCCACAACTTTGCCTCCATCCTTGATGGGGGTGGAACAGTTGACAAAAGGCACGCCAAAGGGCGATTCATCTTTCCTGAACACTTGAACAACTTGTTCGCCCAACTTTAGGCAGCGGGCCACGGGTCCGTTATTCACTTTGAGAGAATCGCCGGCTTTTGTTTTTAGGTCCAACGTTTTGGCTGGGACATAGGTTAGCACTGTATGATCTTTGACGACGGAAACGCCCATGTCCTGGCCAGTTATATCCTTCAGGATCGGCGCCAATTCTTTCAACATTTCCAGAATTTCTTCGCCACTTCGCTGCATTCTCTTCACCTCCTAGACAAACTCCTGAATTAGTGGAGGATAGTGGACTGCCGGGCGGAATCTTCCACCCGGCATTGTCACTTTCTTCATTTATTTGTCAATTTCAGCAGGTTCAGCAAATTACCGCCCAGAAAAGCCTCTTTGTCGGCATCCGAAATATCCAGGCTGCGCACGCTGTCCAGGTAATATTTGATATCTCGTCCCGTGTGAATCTCGAAGGGGTAATCGCAAGCCCACATCAACCGGTCATGGCGCACCGTCATCATGGCCAGCTTGGTCATGGGTTCCCAACCGCTGGAACCGGCGCCGTCCCAATACATCTTGTCGAAAAGCGCGTCAAAGGCTCTCTTATATCCCAATTCTTCAATTTCCAGCATTGTTTTGGGCAGCGGCTTGATTTCCTGGGGCACAGGAATGCCCAAATCCTCCCGGGGCTCAAAGAACATGTTCATGCGGCCTTTCATGGCCAAGGTGCTGCCGCCAAAATGGGGCATCACAAACTTAATGTCGGGGAAATAAGGATAGACATCGTAGATGATCCGCAAAAAGGCCTTGTTCTCATCAAAACCACGTCCGATGGCCCGGTTGATAGTACAATCCAGTTCAATGCCATATGGTTTCAGGTGGGGATGCAAAAAAATAGGCACATCTAGCTCACAAGCTTTCCGAAACATGGGCCACATCAAATCCTTGTTGCTCATGTTCACTTCGGCCCCCATGGAGGTAAGCATGGCAATGCCGTGAAACTTCAATTCCTTGATCATGTACTCGATCTCGGCTACGGCCGCTTCGGCATTGTCCTGGGGAATGCACCCCGCCACTAGGAGCCGATCTGGATGGCGGACCAGATCTTCGGCAAGCGCCTCGTTGATCCGTCGGCACAGTTCGGGTCCTCCCGTATTCCACTGGGATATGGTCAAAAGGGTCATATCAACACCGGCCTCATCCATATCGTTCAAATGCGTGTCCAGCTGGTGCAGGCGTACATTGAAGGTGAAGTCGTTATCGTTATAGACAACCCGTTTGGACGGCCCATAGGGATCGGAAAATTCCTTGTAGATTTTCACAGGCATATAATGGTGGTGAGCATCAATGATTTTCATAGATGAAATCCTCCAAAGACAGTCGTTTTTCGTCCGTTATTTAGCAATGAAGGGGAACAGCCAGTTGGTCCAGTAATAAACCATGAAAGCCGTAATTGGAATCGAAACCAGGCTCAAGACACTACCCACTTTGATAAATTCCGTGATTTTCAGGCCACCGCTGCCGTAAACCAGGGCCATTTGGGGCGCTGAAATGGGCATGGCATATGATTGCTGACAGGCTATCGCGACGGTCAATCCCATGGCCACTGGATTTAATCCGACCGCCAGTGCGGTTGGAACAGCAATGGGAATAAGGATGGCGATGGCCGGAACGTTGGGCAGAAATTGAGTCAGTGCAACGCCAATAGCCGTGAACCCAAGGATAATCATCCAGGGTGAGGAACCGGCAAAGACATAGGAAAGCTGATGGGCGCTCCATGCGACGAGTCCCACACCCTTGGCATTCATGGCGCTGCCCAAGGCAAGGCCCGTGGTGACGATGATGATGGCCCCCCAGTTGATCTCACGCTCTGAATTAGTCCAGTTAACCGTAAATTCCCGTTCTTTCCAGTTGGTAGGTAGCAAAAAGGCGAGCAATGCGGCAAAAAGGGCCACAAGCGTTCCATTGAGGACTGTGTCGAGATACTTCGTTAAGTGGGCGTTCTGCCCAAAGATAATTGAGGCCACGCTGGGTATCAACCACAAGACAATGGCCGTGATCAGTACGATCAACCCGTTTCTTTCCCCCACAGTCAGGGGACCCATTTTCTTCAGTTCTCCTTCCGCAAACTCCCGGGCGGACTCCAGGTTTTCTAGCTTCAGATTGAAAATACCACGGAAGTAGTAGATCATAATGACCAACATAACGATGCCAAAAGGAATGCCAAACGCCATCCAGTCGCCAAATCGTACTTGATATCCGGCTAATGAAGCGATGAGGGCCATGGCCAAAAAATTCGTATTTGGAGCGCCTATGGGCGTCATGAAACCGCCCGCCTGAGAACCATAAGCTGAGCCAAACTTCATGGCCTTGGAAAAGGGGTGTTCATTATTGATGTTCAACGCTTCAGCAATGCCGGCGCCAATGACTAAAAAAAGCATGGTACAGGCGATGTTGGACAAGAATGCGGAAACGATGGCAACTGCGAACGTATAAGTTGCTATTAGGGCAAAAGGGCTGACGGAGGTCACTTTGCGGGACAGGATCCAAAAGGCCATACGCTTGGAGAAACCGTGTTGCACCAGTGCTCCAATAAAGATATAGGCGCCGATCATGAGCCAGTTGTTTTCATGACCAAGGACTGCGAGAAAATCTTTCATAGGAATTATGCTCATAGCGGGAATCATAATGAATGGAATTAAGCCGGCGGCGGGAATGGGAATGGGTTCGCAAATCCACCAAGTAATTGTCAAAACCGTGATGGCCAAGACTTCCTGTGCTTTGAATGTCATCCCGGTAGGCGCTGGCATAAAGAAAATGATAAAAAACAGTAATGGCCCCAGCCAGAGGCCGACTGTACGTCGAGTTTTTTCAAATTTCATTTCCGCGGGACTATAGGTTTGCTTCAATTCCTCGAAACTTTTCCATCCGGAACTCATATCCATTTTGGGTTTGGTTTGTTCACTCATAAGTACACCTCCAATTATTTCGGGGGCGTCATTTTCTGAACGCCTCCGTCCTCTCTTTTCTTGAGCTTGACGTGACCATTTTTGTACCTCCGTCAGTGCTGAGAAGTTATTCCCTTGCCGTTACTCCTTTCCGTTGGCTAAACTTCAGAAACTCTATTTGACGCCAAACTTCGAACAAACTCAGCTTGGCGGGGGCACACTTTGTACTACTATGTATAAGCGTCAAACGCTTCAGACGAGTAGCGTCAATATGAATCACACAAACCTACCATTTGTTAGGAGTGAAAGCAGCTTCGGCATAAAGCACCTTTATTCTTCATAATGAAATTAAAGGGAACACTATTTGAATGCATTCTTTCGGACAGTCAATACGACAGGCGCCACATAACCAACACTCTTCCGGGTACTTTACAACTGGCATTTTCGTGGCTTGATCCATAAAAATTAAGTCCCCTGGACAATTCCTCTCACATATGCCACATCCATTACAACGTTTATAGTCGATCTTAATAGGTAACATCCTGCACCGCTCCTCTCTAGATAGAACTTAAGGGTACTGACCCATTCCCGAGTCTTAGCTATAGGCGGGAACGTAACTAATTCTGAACTCTCCGTCACGATACGTTAGATGAGTTGATTTATTCCAATCGTCTTGTGTCTCTGGAAAATCACGGCGATAGTGTGATAAACCAAACCGGGTTTCCGTCCTAGCCAAGGCTCCAACAGCTATCCCTTTACTAATCAATAATAAGTCTGACAGTTCATTAATTCTCATTAAGTCGTGTCCATTATCGGCCCTAATCTGTTCAAAAATCTCCTGAAGCTTATTTAACTCCTGCAAACCAGCTTTCAGTCCTTCTTCTGATCGGCTAATACTAAGATAGTCACTCATAATCTGTCTCAATTTATTCTCAACGTCGTTGTAGGTATAATCCCCTATCCTTTGGTACGGAGCATAGATCTCTTGTTTGATTTCCACAATCTGTTCTGGTAAAGGATCCAAAATTTCGGGCTTTTGTAAAGCATATTTTGCAGCTTCCGCACCCGCTGATTGACCAAAACACATAGAGCCAGCTAAACTACCAATACCTACGGCGCATGCACCGCCTGCATAAAGGCCAGGAACTGTTGTACGACACATTTCATCTACAAAAATTCCACTGACTGAACCCAAAAAGGCAGGATGCTGTCCTTCGCTAATTTGTATTTCCATAAGATCTGCCCCTGGGTCAATGCCTTTCTGCTCACAATAATCCATGAATGTATTTTTATCTACGGGTAATAGATGCTCGATCAGATGTTTTTTGGCACTTTCCGAAAGATGTCTTAAGTCAAAATAGCATGGGCCCCTGCCTTCCTGTTCCTCCACATAGGTTCCCCACGGCATTGCCCAACGTGGTCCTTGCTCACCATTCTCATGGTATTTGAAAACGTAACGCTCGCCCTTAGCATTTACTAAATGTCCCCCCATTCCTACTACAGCGTTTAGAGCGGAGGCACTGAAATTCTTGGGAGTAATAGTGTAATTAACAAATTCTAAATTTTTTACTTCGCCGCCCGCTCGCAATGTCATGGCCTGAGCTGTCCCAGTATTATAGGGGCTATGCCAAGTGTTAAAAGGTAATCCTGAGGGGTTTTCATACATCCTGGTAGCGTTACCGGTTGCAATAATAACCGCTTTGGCCTGAAACACGTAAAAATCACCAGTTCTTATGTGGAAGCCAACCGCTCCGACAACTTTTCCTTCAGTTACCAGTAGATCTACCATGGCAATTTGAGAAAAGAATTTCACTCCAGCTTGCTCTGCCTTTTTGGAAATCATGGGTTTTAATGCTCGTCCATCAAAGTTGATAAAATAGTCCCCTGGTTGAGCAAAAGATCTAGTACGGATATAGTCTTCCTTTCCTGGATCTTTCATGGGAATTCCCATCTCTTCTAATTCCTCAACCAGACGTTTAATTCGTTGAATATAGACCTTTTCCGCAATTTTAATATCGACTAAACCTTGTGTAAGGCGCTTATACCATTTGAGGAAAACCTCAGGAGTATCCCAGTCAGGACCTGACTCAAGTACTGCCAGAAAGTGATCATTTCCTGCGGCACCACAACCGCTACGATAAATACCACCTTTGTCTACAAGGGCAACCTCTAGACCATCTTTGCGCGCTTCCAGAGCTGCCATTGTGCCCGCGGAACCACCTCCTACCACTAAAACATCCGTCATGACCCAGCATTCTTTATTCACATTAATCATTCTCCCCTATGCTTACTTTTCTAAATGCAAATGAACTGCACTGTCGCGAGGCATTGGTTCCTCTTTTACCTACGTATTTGGATTTACGCATCATCACAATATTATTACACTACATATACCATATACCATATACCATATATTATTTGACTATTCTAATTTATCATTCTCCTCCACTCCTGTCAACCTCCAAGAAGAAAATAATTCAAGGATATCCAAGAACATTAAGAAGGGCCGAGGCTGTAGCCTCGGTCCTTCTTAATGTTCTTGGATATCCAAAATTTTGTATTCATAACTAGGTTCACTTGTTGGTGCAATGTTGGTTGCAGCGAAATTAAACTCTAAACTTACTCACTGCAGACTGCAGGTCCTGAGCCATCTTAGCCAAATTTTCACTGGAAGTCGCAATTTCTTCTACTGATGCAGATTGTTCCTCTGTAGCTGCCGACACGGTTTGTGTATGGCTGGCAGCATTTTTGCCAATCTTATCAATTTCGCGCATTGAAGATACCATCTGTTGACTTCCGCTGGCCATTTGTTGAATTGCTGCGGAAATTTCTTTTACTTGGTTTGATACATGGATGATAAGTGTCGCTATTTCAGTAAACGCTTGACCTGCCGCAGTTACAACCTCAGTTCCAACCTTAACTTCTTTAGTACCTGCATCCATGGCGGAAACTGCATTATTCGTATCACCTTGAACTTCACCGATTAATTCGGCAATTTTTTTGGCCGCATCTGAAGACTGCTCGGCAAGCTTTCTTACTTCTTCAGCAACGACTGCAAAGCCACGTCCTTGTTCACCCGCTCGAGCCGCCTCAATTGCAGCATTCAATGCTAGCAGGTTAGTCTGTCCCGCAATACCAGATATCGTAGCAACAATTTCACCAATCTCATTAGAACGCTGCCCTAGCTTTGCAATTACTTCGGCAGAATATGTAACGGTTTCTTCGATGTTATTCATCTGTTCAACAGCTGTTGTAATCGCTTTGCCACCATCTTGAGATGCATTAGCGGTTTTATCCGCTGATACCATCACCGTATTTGCGGTCGCGGCAATTTGTTGAATTCCAGCCGACATTTGTTCAACTATCGATGAAGTTTCATCAATCGCAGCTACTTGCTGCTCCGATCCAGCAGCTATTTCGCTAATCGAAACTGCAATTTGAGAAGTCCCCTGCGCTGACTGTTCTGCAGTGGCGGTAAGTTCTTCCGAGGATGACGCTACTTGTTCCGCCGATTCCGATACCTGTTTAATAAGAACACGTAGATTTTTGGTCATGGTATTCAATGCTATGCCTAATAATCCAACCTCATCTTTAGATTTTATTTTTACTTCTTTTATCGCAAAATTGCCATTAGCAACTTCCTGTACATTCGCTACCATTTCGCTCAGCGGATTGGCAATCATCCTAGCTATGAACCATCCCAGAGCCAACGCTAGAATTGCGATGCATAAGCTAAATAGCGAGACCCATAAAAAAGCTGACTCCGCGGTGGCAACTGAATTTCTTGAATCCACGAGCCCAGCATTGTTATTGAATGTAATAATATTAGTAACCGCAGTATTTGCTTGTGTCCATAGCGGACGCGCATCAACAATCATTCGATTAGCGAGCACAGTATTATTGGCCTTGACAGCCTCCTTAATTGCTAGGCTCTTAGCTATATAAAGCTCCCAATCTTTTTTAAATGTGTCAAATAACTTCTGCTCCTCGGGACCGCTAATCATCCCCTTATCATAGACTTGTAATTTTAGGTTCATCTCTTGAAGCAATTTCATCTGCTGATCATCAAGTGTAGCCTCTGCTGCGGTATCGCTCTCTGCAACCATAGCCAGATTTAAGCGGGCAACATTGGAAACGGCTCCATTAAACCAGCCCATCATTTCTATGCTGGGTATCCAGTCACCACTGATTGCCTGAGCCTTACTTTTCATATCCGCAATTTCGAAAAGAGCAAATCCACAAACTGCTGAAAACAAGAGCACTACAACCAAAAAACCGGTAATTAACTTTTTCTTTATATTCATGCTTAATCCATCCTTTTTTATAACTTATTTCTATTATCGCGATAAGTTAGGTTTAAGTTAGCTGACTTCTTCCAATAGTTTCATATAGCTTTTCATTTTCAAAGCCGGGTTTAAGCCAGCAATTTAGCCTCTATATGATTCCCTTAGGTCCTTACAGTTAATTTCAATCTGTTTGTGAATTATCCTCCATATGCCTATTTTTTTATTAAATTTAATCCACATCCCCCTACCCCAGAATTAATCTTCTAAATATCAAATAGAGCACAGCTTCTACTGCCTTCTCTCTATGAACAAAGCAATGCTCTAGGCCGCATTCACTATTCAAGTTATATAAATCAAATTCTCAACATCCCATCGTGCTCTTATTATTTTACTGCCACTGATTGTATATTTCAATGACTTTTCGGATTTCCCTCCACATCTGTCTAATTCTCTATAAAAGAGAATAAACCTTCCCCTACCCCATGATTTTAGTTTCTTATTTTAATTGCTTCAATTTCTATGAGCTAAAAACCTTCAGCTCGTTCTGGTCAGATAAGCTACATTTTGCAAAAAGAGATTTATCCATTGGACTGAGCTATAGGAAATTGTAAAATAGTAGGAAATTCCATACAAGAAAAGCAAACGGCACCAACCTTTAGATGCAGTTTGCTTTTCTTATACGTTTGGTCGATTCAATGAAATCAATGGTTTGACTGTCTTAGAGGCTAAAGTGCACGGTGATAAATCATTTTGAGCTTAAAAGTATATTTCCAGAACACTCAAATTCAGCTTGAAACCAATGGATTAGAAGCAGAGTAAATAAGGTTTTAGCTTAAGTAGACTCGCACATCCTCAATCATCCGATTCCTAGCCGGCTTTTCCTCTGAATTCGATGTCATAATTTCTTGCTCTTTATTATTCATAACGTAAAAGAAAAGAAATCCGATTACGACCAAGAAGATCGCTAAAACAAAATAACCCGTTGCTAGAGTTACCTGAATATTATAATCATAAATATTTACATGTTCTGTACCCACGTTCTTAAGGACCAACATTTTCGAAAATCCCATTCCATAGGACAATAAAGAGGAAAGATAACAAACGATTGTTACGTTTGGCATTATTGCACCTCCACATACACATAAGACGGTCTTTCTACTGTAACCAAAACATACATCCTCCTTTTATCTACTTGAGCAGTACGTGTATTTCTTTAATAAGAACAACTGTTCTTATTAAAGCTACATTTTGTGAGAATATCAATATAAATCTGCCAACACGACAAAAATTCAGCTGAGCCTTCTTTCGAATGCGGATACACTTTTTCGTAAGCTGATAATCACAATTGGAGAACCGATTTAAAAATTGTTATACAAACCCACAGGAACAACATGTAAGCAAGAAAACATTTAACCGACTCTCTATCCTTAGCTATAAGATCGAAAGAAAAGATTAAGGCGATCACTGTTAGCGATAGATCTGTCAAAACATATCTAGTGAAGTTGGATAAAGTATCACCCCGGATGGATGCTAAGAATAAGTCTAATGAGGATAGCATGATAATTGAAAGTAAGAGCGTATTGGAGAGTGTCGTCCACTTCGACTTTAATTGTAGCCGGTTATTTACTCCTGCTTGAGTGATTTTCATAATTGACATTGTTGGATCCCTTCCCTCTTCATAATGTGCAAACTCCTGTAAAATTGTTCAGTGTGATAATTTCAGATGAGTAATTTAATCGCTGATTTACTATATCATTTCGCTAAGACAAATTATTGTAGACGATTTCTAGATGGTTGAGAGAAGCAACCGCCCGAAAAATATCGGAGGTTGCTTCTCTTTTCAAATAGATTACTTGTGGCTTTGATATTACTTTTGTTATTTGGCGTTGGGCTAATTAAAGAAGAGGAACACGAAATACAAGAAGATTAAAAGATTATAAACTAAAAGAAAGCCCCGAAACAATGCGGTTTTTTCCGCTGTTTTCGGGGCTTTTTCATCCATTGAAAACTCTAATATAAACCATTTTATACTATCAGACTATCTCTTCTACCACTTCATCGCTTACTAACGCATTTTCGACTATTGCAGCGAGATGTTCCATTTTCATACCAAGCTTATAGAACTTATTCATGTCATTAAACTGGTCTATGCAGTTATGGCAGGGTATGCATCCTAACTTAGCGCCAGTTGCCACCAATTGATCAACTTTAGGTTTTGCTTTGATCATACGCTGCCCTTTGGTTGCTGCTACAGCTAAAGCTCCTCCACCAGCCCCACAACAAATGTTATACTTTCCTTCTGGATTCATTTCGCGGTAATCCATGACCACATTTCTTAACACATATCTCTGAGGCTCATAAACACCTTCCTTACGGACAGTATTACAGGGATCGTGAAGGGTCACTGGAACTGAATTCTTAGTTTTATCTAGGTTTAGTCGGCCCTCTTTAATAAATTCAGCATACAACTCAACTACGTGGCGTACAGGGATTTTTTTCCCCGTCCAGAAAGAACGCGCAAACACTCTTGTCGAACGGAAAGCATGTCCACATTCAGTGACGACTATTTCTTTAGGATTTAACCTCTCCGCTTCTTCAAAGAGCGGGCGAGAGATTTCACAGAATTCATCATTTTTCCCTGTGAACAGGCATATATTGGTAGCGTCCCAGCGCTTTGTACTAATCGTATAGTTAGCTTTGGCTGCGTGGAAAATATGCAAAATACTCTGAAGCTCACTCGGATAATGTTTAATCTCTCTGGCATTGAAGCAAAACATAAAATCTGCATCAGGGACGTCTAAAGGAATCTTATAAGTGGGATCTTTCAGTTCTTCCTGAAGCAATTCCTCAACCCATTCTAGGGTCTCAATATAATCGATTTGCTCAACAGCCATTTGGTTACCTGTGCGAATGTGGTCATCAGCAATGATCTGTAGATGTCCTGGTGGGACAGGCGTTTTTCCACGGAAGGCTCTCGTGAGAGCAGCAATGTTCACACCCATTGGACATTCTACTGTACAACGTTCACACATATTACAATTCCAGACGAAAGGATCATTCGCCAATTCTTCCCGCATGCCAAGTGCTATTTTGCGAATGAATTTACGTGGATCCTGATCCTCCATTAAATCACTATACTTGCAACCAGCAGTACACATGCCACAAGTTAAGCAATTGGAATAATCAAAACCTTTCATCAAGCCAGCCACTTCGTCGCGCAAGGTTGGATCTAAACTTTTAATTCTTATGGGTTCACCCATCTTACTATCACCTCCGGCCTTTAATTAATATTCACTAGGTAGTTCTTTTAATTGAGCCATAGAGAATACCGGTCCATCTTTACATACATATTCCGTCCCGATATTACAGCGACCACAGATACCTAACCCGCACTTCATCCGCATTTCCAAGGAAGTGATGATCCGATCAGGAGGAAAGTTTAGTTTTTCTAACACAGGCAAGGTATATTTGATCATAGCCGGGGGCCCGCACACTACAGCATAGGTATCTACAGAAGAAGGTGCGATTTCCTCGGTTACAGTAGGAATAAAGCCAACGCGTTTATTCCAGCCTTCTGCTGGCCTATCAATAGTGGTTACTAGGTTTATATTTGGATTAACTTCCCACTCAGCTAATTCTTCTTTGTACAGCAACAAGCCAGGGTTTCTGGCTCCGTAAATAACGGTAATATCACCATAGTCGCCACGATGTTTTTCATCTAACATATAGACCGCTAATGAGCGCAGAGTAGTGAAAGCAAAGCCCCCACCGATAATAACGACATTTTTCCCTTTGAAATCTTCCAGCGGATAAGAATTACCCATAGGTCCTCTTACCCCGACCATAGTTCCCTCTTCCATAAGGTGTAAGGCATTGGACACGCACCCTACTTTAGCTACAGAAAACTTAAGAATTCCAGGCTCTGTGGGGGATGTTGCGATACCGAACGGCGCTTCACCATGACCAAAGGCACTAATCTCAGCAAACTGACCAGGCATATATTTAAAGTTTTCTTCGTCTTGTTTATTTAGAAACTCCAAAGTGAAGGTGTTGATATTTCTATCTTCAGTTTCCACTAAGTTCTTAGCGAGCTTCATTTTGATAGGTATATAAGGATTCAGTTCCATTAGTCCACCACCAATTCTGCTTTGTTGACCCCATCAATGACCTGTCTGATATCCATATTAACTGGACAACTTTTGATGCAGCGACCACAGCCCACACACGAAATATCCCCACTGTTATGGACAAAATAGTTAAATTTGTGCATCATCCGCTGACGCCAACGGGTTTTCTTCTTATCCCGTGGATTATGGCCTGAAGCATGTAACGTAAAGAGAGGTGCCATACACCCATCCCATGTTCTCACTCGGCTACCCTCATTATTGCGCACTTCCTCCGAAATATCGAAACAGTGGCAAGTTGGGCAAGAGAAGGTACAGGCGTTACAACCTATGCACTTTTCTTGGAGAGTGTCCCAATAACTATGATCAAACATTTTTTCTAGTTTACTTGTGATAGTTGAGACATCAAC
>Ga0307377_10001703_pt1 | contig 27085 bp, 28 predicted proteins | sample TR3MG_FD_202535 | JGI IMG/M metagenome (GOLD analysis project Ga0307377, IMG submission 202535) | Soil microbial communities from Risofladan, Vaasa, Finland - TR-3 | ecosystem: Environmental > Terrestrial > Soil > Coastal area > Acid sulfate soil | place: Finland: Risofladan, Vaasa | collected... | reverse complement strand
GGATTATGCTGGACCGACCATGCCCATCATCGATCGCGCATCGGGTGAAGTGCGGCGCGCGCAGATATTTGTCGGCGTGCTGGGTGCATCCAACTATATTTATGCCGAGGCGCATTGGTCGCAAAAGTTGCCGGACTGGATTGCGGCGCACGTGCGCATGTTCGAACATTTCGGCGGCGTACCCGAAGTCATTGTGTGCGACAACCTCAAGTCGGCAGTGATCAAAGCCAGCCGGACTGAACCGGTGATCAACGCCGCTTACCAAAATCTGGCGGATCACTACGGCACGGTCATTCTGCCGGCGCGTGCGCGCAAACCGAAGGACAAGGCCAAAGTGGAAAACGGCGTGCTGATCATCGAGCGTTGGATATTGTTCCGGCTGCGCAAACGTGTGTTTGGCAGTCTCGGTGAATTGAACGAGGCGATACGCTCCCTGCTAACGGAAATCAATCTGCGCTCCTTTCAGAAACTGCCCGGCAACCGCCAAAGTGCGTTCGAGTCCATCGACAAGCCAGCATTGTTGCCATTACCCGAAGCCAAATTCGAGTATGCAGAGTTTCGCAAGGTGCGAGTCGGCTTGGATAATTTCATCGAGGTGGACGGTCGCGCTTACAGCGTTCCGCATGCGTTACGCCGCCGCGAGGTGGAGTTGCGGCTGACTGTCGCGACGGTGGAGGTGCTCTACAAAGGTCAGCGGGTCGCCAGCCATGTTCGGAGTGCCGGCGATAAACCGGTCACCGAGCCATTGCACATGGAAGCTGCGCACCGCCATTTTGGATTGTGGAATGCGGTCGAGTCGCTGGAATGGGCACAGCAAATCGGGTCAGAGGTACATGGATTTTTACAGTCGCTGTTGGCGGCGGCGCGCACGCATGAACACGGGTATCGCGCCACACTTGCCATGAAAAAACTGGCGACGGAATTTGGCAGCGAACGATTGAATGCCGCCTGCCAACGCGGCATTGAAATCGCCGCGACATCCCCGTCCAGCATACGCTCGATCCTGAAAAACGGACTGGATAAGCAACCGTCCGAAAAAACCAGACTTCAAGAAGCCGCATTCGAACACCCGAATGTGCGCGGTTCCGATTACTACCACTGAAATACAGAAAGAGAGCAAACCAAATGATGACCCAAGACACAATCAGAAAATTAAACCAGATGAAGCTGTTCGGCATGGCCAACGGTTTTGAGAATCAGATGGCCAGTGCCAGTGCGATGCACCTCAGCTTCGAGGAACGCTTCGGCCTGCTGGTCGATCAAGAATCCACCTACCGCGACAACCGCAGGCTGGCGAGTTTGTTGCGCAATGCCAAGTTGCGTGAATCTGCCTGTGTCGAGGACATCGACTATCGGGCGGGTCGCGGGCTGGATCGCAGCGAGATCGCATCGCTGGCATTGTGCGACTGGATCAGAAACGGCATCAATCTGATCATCACCGGACCGACTGGCTGCGGCAAGACCTGGCTGGGTTGCGCGCTGGGAAATCAGGCATGCCGTCAAGGATTGACGGTGCTGTTCCAGCGGTTGCCGCTGTTGCTGGAAGATCTGGCGGTTTCGCATGGGGACGGGAGTTTCCGCAAGCGGCTCGCTCAGCTGTCCAAGGTCGATTTGTTGATTTTGGATGACTTTGGGATGACGACGCTCAATGCGGTGGGTCGGAACGATTTACTGGAGGTGATCGAGCAACGTTGCGGCAACCGTTCGACCTTGCTGACCAGTCAATTGCCGGTGAACCGGTGGCACGATTATTTGAGTGGCGGTAACCCGACGGTGGCGGATGCGATCCTGGACCGGCTGGTCGGCGGATCGAACCGGATCGAGCTCAAGGGGGAGTCGATGCGAAAGATGCGCGCCAAGAACAAAACCCCCATCGCTTAACAGCGATCCCTGAAAAATCACCGAGAGGTTTACTATGCCTGATACTTCCAAAATGAATCCGCTGTTGCCATCAGATTTGCCCCATCTCTCCGACGAGGCTGCCGTTGAAGTGCTCGACTTTCTGCACGAGTTGGTCTTCCGCTTCGAGGCGCATTACTGCGGGCAGATCCACCGACACTACGATCAACAAGAACAGGCGCAACGATTGTCGCAAGTTGCGGCAGGTGTGAAATTTAACGATCCGCCATTCTGATATAACAAAAAACGATGGATATTTTAGACCCGCCCGAGTGGCGGGTTTGTATCGGAATCGGTGGCGGTTTTGCGGTTGGAACAGATGGTGGGTTTGGTGTCGGAATCAGTGGCGGGTTTGCGAATGGAATGACTGGCGGAATTCACTGGAATACGCACCATGACCTTATTTCCGCCCAAAACCAAGGTATGCTACAGCACTTTCCAGATGCAGAAATCACTGTAGAGGAACTCGATTTGGGGGCGGGAGCAGAGGGGGCAATCCGGACCGCTGAAAATATGTACCGAGCTCTCGAGGTGACTGCATTTGCTGAGTTCGAGAAGTTCATCCTGTTCATCGTTTTGTTGACACCGGAAGTTGTTCACAAAAGGAATCGACGCAAGCTTGAATATGTAATTCGAAAGGCTGTACCCTTCTCTATTACTTATTCATCCCACTAGAAGGTCGCGGACCATACTTCTAGCTGTCCGAAATATATATCCCGTCATTAGACAGTTCAATGTCAAACGTCAGCATCGGCCGGGTTAGCGACGTGGTGGTCATTGGTCATGCCGCTACTAGCGGTGATTCAACTCGCGTATGATCTTCATCCGTGAAAATATTTTTCCATAAACATGAAGCGTCATAGAAACCACATTCTTGAATCCAAGTCAGTCACGGCCTTGAAAAATATCCTTCCCGAAACGTGGGTGGTGCACGACTATTCTCAAGACTATGGCATAGATGTACAGATTGAGATATTCGACACGGATGGCAATTCAACAGGTCTTCGTATTTATGGCCAGCTAAAAGCAACAGACAAACATGAAAATGATGATGTTCTCAGTCTAGATCGTGATCACTTTAATTATTGGACAGCTCACTCCGACCCAGTTCTCATCCTTCGATTTTTTGCAGAAACAGAAACATTCAAGTGGTGCTGGATGCACGACATCGAATGGCGAATGAAACCATCTGCGTCATCAGTTGATGCCGCACCCCACCTGATACTTTGGAACAAAGAAGAAACTCCGAAGGTGATTGAGCAACTGGCAAAGCTAAGAAAACAAATCCTGCATCAGCGATTTTCTTCACCAACGACTATCTCTGTCAGAAATGCTTCTAATGAAATAACAGGTAGCCTAAGACTGGCGCGATTGATCGAGAGTCGGTTGCCATCTGAGTTTTTCAGCGTACTAGGTGAGCCTGAATCGGCCTGTCACTTAGATGTCCTCTTTGAGGGAAAAAAGTTACGGGTAGGGTTCATAGGTCTTCCGGGATTTGTTGTCTATTGCGACTATGATTGTGATATCGAACACATCGCAGACTTATCTGTAATATTCATCTTTCTCATTTCATATCGTTACAACAGGAATGCCGAAGCGCGCGTTATAGCAAATCAGGCTTCAGCAACTCTGCTTGGTTCGGCGTCAGAAGAATTCATACCGCTCATATTTGATGCGCTCTTCTACTCGTTAGGGATTGACCAAGCAATCGTACTAATTCTTGGAAAAGTCGCCAACAAGAAAGACGCCGTCGTTTGGTTCAACATTTTCGCAGCTGGTTTTCGCGCCAGCAAACGTCAAGGCCAAGCGGAACCGTGGCTTAAGCAATTGAGAACTTGGGTTGATTCTCCGCCCCATCCTGAGATGGCAGCTTCTGCGGCATACAACACGGCAAATTCCCTTGCCAACGTGGGATTGTTTCAGGATGCACTGAACTACTACAGGATTGCTGGCGAACGGGATTCCGGTTATTTCAAAAAGGATTACTATTGGACGGAACTAGGTGCTGCTCAGTTCGAAACAGATCAAGCGAGTGCCGCTGCGGCTTCATATCAAATGGCGTTTGACATCAACCCTACCCCTGCCGATCAGTGGCGTTTGGGTGATGCGCTGTTTCAGTCCGGTCACTATGAAACTGCCTATAAGAATCTTCGCAGTGCTGTTGCAGACGAGGAGAACCTTGGTTCATATCCTAAATTAGTTATGGCAGTTTGCGATGAATTAATTTCAACCTGGGGAATCAAAGAGCAAGAAATAAGACCGGTTGACGTGTCAGTCCATAATAAACTTAGGACACTAAAGAAAGCAGCCAGTGCTGATGACTTAATTTTAAGCCTGAAGCCTTATTTGGAAATATGCGCCATCGATCCACTCATATCTTTTAATTCTGCTCACATAGCTAATATCTCCAATCAACCACAACTCACTCTGTTTAGGTACCTTACTTGTGCTCTTAGGCAGCGAGGTGACACCCAAGCATGGGCTCTTGCTTTTATAGCCGCGTTTAATGCTAAAGAAACCGACTTAATGGTTCTTATATTGGACTCGGCATATTTTTTTGTTGGCGAAAAGTTAATTGATGAGGTGCTGACGGCATTTGTAATGCCCACTGATTTGCCAAAAGAAACTGCTCTTGAAATTCAACGGCAGCTAATTGCGCTGATCCGGGCAACTGCGAAAACCTCAGATAATTCGCTCACCATGAGGATTCATGGAAAAGAGGGCACTAAGATAATTAAAGTGCCTTCTTAAACTCAATGGTTGCATCGGGTCTTCAGATAACCAGCATGGCAGTAAGAACTTTGAATTTCGTATGTCTCCTTTTGTCCACATAGAGGAAGTTCTGTACAGCAATCTTCAACGACTGCTTTGGCCGATGAAGAGACGGGCAGGTTCTCGGCCGTAGCTGACGTTCGATTCCGATTAGGATAACGACCTCTCTGAAACTAGAAGCAGTCCCTAGCCATAACTACAAAAGTTGGTGTGAATTACACAAATGACTTCCACCAGTTAATCAGCTGTTGCAGCCAGCTCATATTTGGTCTCCTTTCCTGTGCGGTGCTGACTTGGGTATTTTGTTTTGTGACTTGCGTTTCTGCCCCCTTCGCGTGATTCGTACGAAGTATTTGAGCGACTTTGTCGGCGCGATCATTTGCTTTTACACGCTGAATCTGCCGCTCCGTCATTGCCTTTGCTTCAATTACGCGACTATCCCGTATCACATAGTGTGAGCGACATGGATAATTCCAGTTGCCGATCGATGGCCATAGCGATATCCGATTGCCATTTCGCTTGACCGACCATTCCGCCGGCGACAGCGGCGTCACAACTTCTTTCCCGCATCCGCAGCAGCACTTATGAACAGCCGTGTGGTATCGGTCACTGATATAGAGCACGCCTTCTTCGATGTGCTCCGGAATAAATTCGACGGTCTCTGGTCTAATTTGTTTAATCTTCATCTGGGGGTAGGTTCCGTGTTTCGCTGCGTGTCAGAGACGCAGAGTCAATCGAGTAGGTGTGGTGGTGCGGTTGCCAGTGGTCAAGATAGAAAGTGCAGTGTTTCTTCCACAACTGTACTGCAAGGACGGCATTTAGCATGTTCATGTCCGCGACTTGAATGTTGCTTTGGTAGAGATCATCTCCTTGCGCATCACCTTGTGGCGCGCGGCCGAAATGGTCCGACTTCTCTGCAGTGCACAGAGTTGCCCGGCAGGTACCCAGGATGGCATTCGCCTCTGGTAGCATGGTCAGCTCCATCCCGGTGTCGGCAAACGGAATACCGCGTGAGATGAGGTATTCGCCCAACATCTTGCGCACGCCCCCCTTGTCGACGCACAGGAACACAAAGTCGCAGTTGTCTAGTTCGGAGAGGTTCCCATCGTCAAGGTAGGAGGGGTGTGGATGAATTCCCTTGTGCATCTTTGCGTAGATGGCGGCGAAGTAATCGACTTTGGACATGCCGGCGGCGATGTCGTCAATCGAGGCTGCGCCGGGGGCCCGGAAGGCACTGTGCTGCTCAAACTGATCGCCATCAAAAATGTGGATTTCGCGTACGGGCGTCTTGGCTATCAAGTCTAGAACATAGCTGCCGGTGCCCCCTAAACCGACGATAGCTACGCGGTAATTTGCGAGTTTCGCCGTCGCGGCCCGGATGCCTGCGCGGGTCGAGGCGGAGTCCCAGTAGTTGAATATCTCTTCTGGGTCGAATGAAACTACGGGTTCGAATACGTAGGGCGTCGACTCTGGCTCGACCGCCTTGGCCTCCGGGGCGATCAGCGATAGGTAGTGGCGGATCTTGGCCGAGTGCGTTAGCGGAAAGTTCGCATCCCCGAAAGGCTTGTTCGAGAAGCGGTGCTGCGCAGTAAACCCAAGCCAAAGTTCCTTCGGTCCTTCGGTGCGATTGAGTGTCTTGATCGAAGTGCCGTTAGCGTGACAGGGAATCTCACCGATGAACCATATCTGATGGTTCGCCGGCTTGCCTAAGGCGCCTATATTCCCGGCTAACTCAGTGACCATGATGCCGTGGGCTACCATCCCGCTCGCATTAACGTAGGGCACCTTGTGGACCAGCAAGTGCCCCTGAGTTACTTCTACACTCAATCCATCATCCTGAAGGGCCTGGATATCTGGATCAAGAACGATTGGTCTTGGTGACATTGAACACCATCCCTTCTTTCACATGAACTTCCTGCCCGGGGACTAGTTCGCCATCTTTTCCGTGAGGATTGGCATAGGCGACCGTGAAGTCGAAGTCCTGATTGGATGGATCGTCTGGGAAGGCCAGCTTTACGATCTCCTCATAGGACATCGTTTTTTCTGTCACTTCACGCTTGCGGCCATTGACGATGATGGTGATGGTCTTGTTGTGACCGGGAGCCTGACTGCTGTTCGAATTGCTCATTTCCTAATCCTTTCATAGTTAAGGGTTGTCGTTTGCACGCTATCCCGCCCGAATGTGGATGTATGATAGGGTGTCTAATAGTACGACATGGATTTGCATTCTGTCAAGTAGTGTGTATGATTAGGGCGAATAAATGCAGCACCATACTCAAAACAATAGGAGGAATGACCGTGAGCAATCACGAAAAAACGCTAGGTAAGTGGCCCAATGCGCCGTTAGCACTTGTGCTGGCACAAATCCGTTTTGATCCCGAAGTTGATACTGAATACAAGGAGGTTGCAGAGCGCCTCAAGGCTGCGTTGGGCGACCAATTCCCTGCAATGAAGTCTGTTCGTCAGGTGGCGCTTGTATTAGGCAGTGCACCTGCCCAAACAAGGGAATCCAAAGCAAACGATGGCGAGGTTGGTCGCGATCTGCGTAGCGACGACAATCGTAGTGCCTTGCGACTTCAGGAGGGGGTGATGACCTACACCACTTCTCTCTATGAGGATTCGCCACACTTCCTCGCGGAATGGCGAACCATGTTGAAGTGCCTGTGCCCCACTGGGGGTGTCATGGTGCAGCGATTAGGCTTGCGCTATGTGGACTTCATTGTCCCAACAGCCGGCAAGTTGCCCGAGGATTACTTTAAGGATGGCTTCGGCCACTCAACTGACGTTCTTGGCAAAATCGCCGAGATCGCCTTTATGAGCCACCAATATTCCAAGGATGACGGAGCATTACGGATTCAGTATGGAAGGGGTATTGCGAAACCATCTCTGCCGCCGGATCTCGATGGTGTGGTTCAGCTACCTCCTGCATTGTTGGAGAAGTACACCGAAGGAGCGTCGGCAGTTCTGGATATTGACCGCTGGCATATTCCTTCCCGCCGGATGAAGGCGGAAGAAATTGCCAATGAATTCCAGCGTCTTCGTGACGATATCTGCCAGACATTTAGCGGTATTATTACCCCTGAGGCTGAGGCCGAGTGGTCAGGTAAGCATAAATAAGGAGAAGATAATGTACAGTTCACAAGCTCAGACCCATAGCAATTTTGCGATCCGTCAAGGTGCCATGCGTGAGCTCTATGATGAAGGGACCGGAAGCGTTATCGATGAGCGGTCTGACCCTTTCCAAGGCGTTCCGCGTATGTGGGATCTCTTGAGCCCTGGCGCATCGTATTCACAGGCAGGTCGTACGGCGACGACTGGCGCTTGCCTTGTCATCATCCAAAATCGCAGCAACTTACCGGAGGTTGTTGCGGTGCGAGAATTCGATCTCGAAGCTGTGCTGCCTGCCGTCGTGCTCTCCCCAGCATCGATTTTGGACAGGGTGCGAACCGTATTTGGTCTGAATATCAGCGAGACAGCCGCAGTTTTTGGCATTACGCGGCAAACGGCCTACCAGTGGATGAATTTTACCGACATGGCTCAGGTGCGCTCCCGCGAGAATCGCGACCGCCTCAAGCAGCTCTTTGACGCAGCGAAATTCTGGCAGGATCAGCCGCAGCTCAAGGGAAGTTGGCTCTATGCAGTTCTGCCCGCCGGCAACACCGTGCTTGACCTTCTCATAGAGCATCAGGTCAATCTCAAAGCCCTGAAGGCGGCCTACTTGGCGCTCTCCGCCAGCATGGCAGGCAGGCGGCGCGAGGAGGGGGGGCGCGCAACCCAGGCCGCAACCGCACTGGTTGGCGCGTTTACTGGCCTCGGTGCCGGGCGCAAAGCTCGAAAGGAATGATCTTCTGAGCCCGGTAGATGTCTTTCTGGAACGATTGCTGGCATGCTTGCATGAGATTCCCGAAGAGGACCGGCGCCTGCTTGTGGTGATTGCCGGCCATAATGGTGCCGGTAAGACCACGATCTACCATGAGCGCATCTCCAAAGCCCTCTCTGGCTTCTTGGCAGAGCACATAAATCCGGATGTGATTGAGAGGGCAATTACCCACGATTTGCGTAAGCAAGGTCTTTCTAAGAAAGAGCTCGAGCAGCTTGCCTCGGAGGAGGCGGCCCGCTTACGTCAGCAATACCTCGATCAGGAAATTAACTTCAGCTTCGAGACGGTGTTATCCGACCCCGTGCAGGATAAGGTTCAGTTCATGGCTAAAGCCATCCAGCGTAGCTATATGGTGGTGCTGATGGGGGTCGGGCTCGATTCAATCGAGAAATCTAAGGAGCGTGTTGCAATCCGACACTCCAAGGGTGGCCACAATGTCGACGAAGACAAGATCGAAGGACGTTATGAGCGCGTACTGCTAAATTTTGCACACGGTGCCCGTGTCGCCACGTTATCAATTTTTTTCGACAATAGCGAGGATCGAGGCGAGGACGGGTTGGATACCTACTGGGATATTGCGTTCTTTGAGAATGGTAAGTTGGTTGTCAAAGATGAGTCCCCGCCGGGATGGTGGCAGCGAGTTGAGAGTACCTTCAATCTGTTACAGGCTCGCAAAATGTGAATTTCTCCCTGCTTTTGTAGATATTCCTGAGGACGGCTTCGATGCCTAGAGCGGTCGGAGATCTAAACGGGGTTGAACGTCAGCAAAGGCCGAGTAGTAGGCGGTCGGGGTGCCCCTATCGATGCCACGCTCCGATGAGCTTTCCATCGATATCGAAGAACTGGAGACTTGACGGGAATCGGTCGACAAACGGACAGATGCGATTCGCGCCAGAAGGTCGTAATCGGCAAATGAGGCTTAGGTAAAATTGGTATCATATGCAACAGAATGACTATGAGAATTTAAATGAAAGTTCCATCAGAAAAAATGACGAAAGGCACTAATCACCAGGCCAAAGTTGTCAAAATATCCACAGCGGCCCCAAGAAAACGTTCGGGCGCTAAATCTCCTACTGCAGAAATCGGAAAAAAAGCTCGCAACAGTATTAAGCAGACGGTGGAGAAAAAGTCGGCAACCGTCCAAAACCTGCGGCCTACTCCGCTGAAACCGACCGCAAAAACATCTGATGCCGCCAAGAAAATGGCGCGCCCGTGGGAGATTTTCACCCCGATTGCAAAAAGCACCAAAAAGACCGACCTGACGCACGTGAGCCTGTTCTCGGGTTGTGGCGGCTTCGACCTTGGCTTCCATCAGGCAGGATTCAAGACGGTGTTCGCGAACGACATCAATTCCGATGCGTGCGAGACGTATCGCCAAAACATCGGGGAAATCTCCGATCAGGACGTAAGGGTGGTCGGTGTTCCAAAATTGAGTAAACGTCCCGCCGTGTTGACAGCCGGGTTTCCGTGCCAGCCCTTCTCGAACGCGGGTTCCAGGAAGGGGGTGGAAGACAGCACCAGTGGGACCCTATACCAGACCGCATTGGCTTTCGTTCGCGACTTGAAGCCCAGAAGCGTGGTGTTTGAAAACGTTCGGGGATTGTTATCCTTCGGTGATGGAGAGAAGCTCCTGATTCAAGAAATATGTGAGCAGCTGGATGCGCTGGGATACAACGTGGTGTTCAGTCTTATCGATGCATCCAGGCATCACGTCCCGCAAAAAAGGCTGCGCCTTTTCATCGTCGGAGTAGAGAAGGTTCATACGGCCGGAGTGTTTTCTTTCCCGCACCCTATCGACCGGGACGATTTGAGCCTCAAGCACACCATAATGGATCTGAACAGCAAGGTGTTGAACCAGATGGAGCTGATGCAGTTGAACCCACAGGCCATACAGCTGGGGAGCATGGTTCCCGAAGGCGGGTCGTGGAAGAACATCCCATATGAGAAGCTTCCTGAGCGCCTCAAGAAAATAAGTGACAACATGGAGCGATACCGGTGGCCTAACTTCTACAGGAGGTACCATCGGGACGAAATCGCCGGCACGATCACTGCGGCATTCAAGCCCGAGAATGCTGGGGTTTGGCATCCTATCGAGAAGCGCATCTTCTCGGTGAGAGAAATCGCCAGGATTCAATCGTTCCCCGATTGGTTTAGTTTCGTGGGACGCACCATTAAATCGAAATACCAGCAGATCGGCAATGCTGTGCCTCCTCGGTTGGCCTATGAGTTGGCTATGCAGATTAAGGCAGTATTGGGTGGGGCCGACCTGAGGGGAGAGTCGGAATATATGAGCTTCGAGCAGTTTGTAGACTCCGGCAAGCCGCTGCGTGCACGCGATAGAGATGTGATCTTCTCGCACGAGAAACCGCCAGTAAAAACCAAAAATAGAGCATGAGATCATGGCAAAATATTTCAGTCAGGAGTTGGTTTGCAAGTCCTTCGAAAGGCTTTCCTCGCGACACACGACAGGGAAGACGCATATGGAGCGAACATCTGCGCTGATGTATTTTTTGTCGGTCGATGCTGCGTTCAAGCATTTCGGGGTGAGCAGCCTGGATCTAAATCCAGATAGTCTGGAAGGGAAAAATAGCCGCAAGCAAGTGGAGATGGAATTTACTAGGCTGGTTCTGGTCGGAAACTCCCCTGACGGGGTCAGGCAGGTAACCGAGTTGGGTAGAATCGAAAAGGCAGCAATCCACCCTGAGAAAAGGATATCGTCGAATTTCTTGACGGTGCCGCTGAAGAAAGCATCAAACCAGACCACCCCCTTTTACTATCCGAACCGTCCCAAACACCCGCTATTCAAAATGGGGCTCGCTGCCACAGGCAAGAAGTGGGGCATCGATTTCCACGACAGCTGGAAGTCGAATTTCTTGGCGATACTGACCACAATAAAGGGTTCGACGCCATCGTTGGATCTGGCTGTGTTCGTTTGTAGGGACTGTGCCATAGATAATGGAGCCGCAGACATTTATGCGGCTCTTGAAGAACAGCTCAAAAAAAGGTTTACCAGAAACCTGGCCGACTTCTGGATTCAGAGGATAAAGAAGGAAAAGGTTATGGCTCGCGGTATTGAGGCTCCTTTTTCCGATCACCATGCGCCATTCGCGAGTTATTATATCCAGGCTCCTGCCCCAGTTAAACAATACGAGCAGATGAATAAATCCGAACTGATAGACCGCATTCATCAGTTGGAATCGATGTTAGCCATTACAGATTAACCCAGAGGATTAAGACGACCATGACCACTCATCCCAAGTTTATGTTGGACAAACCCCAGCCTCAAATCAAGCAGAGGCTTTATAACGGCAGGAGGATCAACGTTTGGGAAGGAAAGGTTAAAGTTTCGTCGATCATCGGCTGGGCGGACAATCCCAGAATCGAGCTGGAGAAAAAGAAATACTTATCCCAGGTCGGCGGGAGGCAGCTAACCCAGGACGAGATTTTCGATCTGATGAAGAACGATCCGGAGGTAAAACTCAAGGAGCTTCGGGACGACATCATCAAGAATGGTCTGCGCGAACCTCTCGCCCTGTCATATACGGGCAAGCTGCTCGATGGGAACCGCAGGTTTTTTGCCGTCAAGTACGCGTTGGCAAGTATGCCGTTGTCCGATCCCAACCGACAAGATCTGGAAACGGTCGAAGTTCACGTCCTTTCTGAAGACGCAACCGATGCCGACGAGCAGAATGTCCTGGTGGAAGAGAACTTTTCGGCATCGTTGAAAATCGAATGGCCTGCATACGTGAAGGCGGTCCAAGTTATCGATGCGCATGAGGAGGGATTAAGCCCGGAGGAAATTTCGCAAAGGTTCAGTTGGGCCAAATCAAAGATCAAGGAAACGCTCAAGATTCACGAAATAATCCAGGAGTTCATTATCTTTGCGACCGCCAACATAGACCCTGATGATGAGTCAGGCGGCGGTTTGGGGTTGTCGGAGCAGGAGGCAGAGACCGTTGCCGCCAAAAATTATCAGTATTTCAACGAGGCGCAAAAGTCATTTTTCGACCCGTTGAAGACGGACATAGATTTCAAGATCCAGTTTTTCAAATGGATCAACGATTCTAAGTTTTCGAGCTTCCCCGAGGTCAGAGTCGCTTACAAAGCATGGCAACATCCAGAAGCCAAAGCCGCCCTATTACAGCTAGATCCGGCAGCCGCGAAATCGGCGAAAGCAATTCTCGACTACAACGCGAGAATCGTGAGGAGCGGCGACGAAGCTGTTGGCAGGATTGATACGTTCGTCAAGTTCATCAAAGAAATGACCGCCTCGGATATCAAGCTGATTCCGGAAAGCTCGCGAACAAAACTCCAAGAGGCGCTGGAACTGGTAATCAAACTGAGCAAAGCGGCATCGGAGTGAACCGATGAAAGTCCGGGTCGACGAGGATGAGATACATATCGAGTGCGCCGGACTTGAACTGCTAAAGCTTAAGGCCCAACTTGCCCAACGGATAGGCTCACAGCTTACCTCGGGAAAGGATTTCATTACGTTTCCGTTGTCTGCTCTTCCTATAGTCGCAGACCTGATAGGTCATGCGGAAACGGATGGCGAGGTGGAGAACGCGTTGGAGCGATTCAAGCGGCACGAAGCTGCCCGAATTAGGGCGCTTGAGATAATAGAACTCAACGAGCAGCCCGAACTGTCTGGGAACTGGAACAACGTCCTCGAACCCGCCCAAGCATCGGCGGTCGGAGCGATGACCGTGCCGGGGCTTTTAGGACTATGTCTGTTCGACGAGCAGGGCAGCGGGAAAACCGTGATGACCATCGCCGCCTTCGACGAGTTGAGGGGATTGGGCGAGATCGATGCGATGATCGTGGTTTGCCCGAAGAGTATGGTCAGCGAGTGGCCGAAAGATATCGCCAGGTTTTTAGGTCCCGAATGCCTAGTCGAGATGGCCGAGGGCAACCAGAGGCAGAAGTATGAAACTGCGCAACGCAAGTTCGATGTGCTGGTCACGAACTACGAAGGTATTGCGCCCATGCTGGTCAACCTGATGGCGAGCGCATCGACCCGTCGCTACCTTCTCGTGATCGACGAGTCCTACTACCTGAAAAACGGCGAGTCATACCGTTCGGAAATCGTGGATAAGCTCCGGTCGAAGTGCCGTAAATGTTTCGTACTGTGCGGAACACCTGCTCCCAACTCCGCCCACGATTTGGTGAATCAGTTCGACCTGGCGGACTTAGGCTACACGTTCGGCGGCTTCAAAAAATCGAACAACCCAGCGGCGGACTGGGACAAAATCGCTTCGCTGGTAGACACGAAAGGTGTTTTCATCAGGAGGTTGAAGCCGGAGATCCTCCAGCATGTTCCGGAAAAGAACTTCCACGTTGTAAGTGTCGAGCTTGAGGGCAAGCAGGCCCTGATGTACGAGAAGGCGAAATCCGCATTGGTGCTGGAACTCAGGAGTCTGAATAACGAGTCGTTCAAGAAGAGTTTGATGACTTATTTTCAGAAAAGGGCCGCATTGTTGCAGATATGTTCCTGCCCCAGCTCGATAGACCCAACGGATTCGGAGGTGCCGGTGAAATACACAGTGCTCGATGGGATTCTGGAGAAACTGATCTCCCATGGCCGGAAGGTCGTGATCTGGTCTTTCTACAAGAAGAGCCTGGACGAGATCATGGCGAGATATTCGCGATATCATCCAGTAAAGGTGGATGGCTCCGTTCCTTCTGCTGCGAGACGAGACGCGGTGTACTCCTTCCAGGAAGACCCATCTACCATGTTATTCGTGGGTAACCCCGCAGCAGCAGGCGCTGGAATCACATTACATGCTGCCTACGATGCGGTCTACATATCGTATTCGAACCAGGCGGCACACTATCTCCAATCGCTGGACAGGATACACCGGCGCGGGCAGGTCGCGGACGAGGTCAACTACTACCTGTTGATTTGTAAGGACACGATCGAAGAAACCGAGGTGGTAAGGTTGCGCGGGAAAGAGGTCCGGCAGCACGATTTGTTAGGCGACCACATAACTTGGCCGACATCGCTGGATGACGCACTGGGGGAGCTCGGAGTTCATGTCTGATCTGGTCTGGGTCCTCGATAGCGAGAAGGGCGCGTCTTTCGGAAGCGGCGGTGTTTCTGGCAGTTACATTCTCCCAAAAAACGAAGTTGATTTCGAACCGGAATCCCTTGCTGGCCGGCGGCTCTGGGTCGTGCTGAGGGGGCAAGAAGACAGGTTACTCCTGCTCGTCAAGGTAAAAAAAGTGGAGCGAATAATCGATGGTTATTACTCAGGCGATTATTGGATATCGCCTGAGATTACGGGATCACTGAAGCTTGTGTCTGACTACGTGGGTGCGGCCAGATACGCCACGACATCCACTCGCGCTTCCAAACTTGGCGTGTCCGCACTGTCGCAAGAATCATCCGGTGCTCTAGCTATACTCATCAAAGGCTCGATACAGACTAAGTTGCTTCCGCCCGACAAGCGCTCCCTGTCGAAAATCGATTTCCAGTTGGTGCCGAGCAACGGTCGCCGTCTGGCCCAGAGCGCTTTAAGAGCTGTAGTGTCGCATCTAACGCTGGAACAGGTCTGGGCGAATGGGACGGGAGACAGGCTGGGTGCATTTTCTAATTACGCTTGTGCGCTACTCACGAAAAAAATGGGCACGAAGCCTTCGCCTAAAATTGTTGGCGACCTGAAAGTTTTCGACCCGGTGTCTGTGATATTTGCCAAAGAAAAGCCTTCGAACGAACGGGAAGAACCTGGTAATAATTATCAAGCGCCATCCGTGGACACAGAGTTTTCCGAGATCGAGCCAGGAAAAATATACGCCAGGGAGTTTGTGTCGGCGGACTCGAAACTGAGGAGCCTGGAGGAGGCACTCAAGAAGACTGAGCATGCGGAAAAAATCCACCAGGCGATGCTGAAGGATATTTCAGAATACTTAATCACGAATGGCATCAAACCTTACGAAAGTAGTTCTATCGACTTGTTGTACAGGTCCGGAGAAAAGCTGAACGTCTTAGAAATAAAAAGCTCGAACGTCTATAACATCCTGTCCCAATCATCGAAGGGGGCGTTCCAGTTGGCCTGCTACCTGAACGAGCTCAGTAAGGACTACGACAACTTGAACGCCAGACTGGTGCTTCACGTGACACAAAGTCCCGAGCTTCAAAAGTATGCGGTTGAAGCGTTGCTAAGGCTGGGCATAGAGGTATTGTTCTACGACCCTGGCAAGTCTTGGCCCAACCGCATACAGGGCCTTCTGCTATAATACGGCTACATGACTCGTGTCAGAAAATATGTGCGGCTCTCGACGAAACCCCCGAAATATGCAGTGGAGATTGCGGCCGGACTCAAGAAACGGTATCTGGATTTCGACCATTACAACCTCAAGGACCCGTTGGACGAGCTGCTGTTCATCATGTGCAGCACGAAAACTGAGGAAGCCAGCTACCGGAACTCCTTTCGTGCCCTGAAGGAATCATTCCCCACCCACAATGCTATCGCCGCTGCCGATACCGTGAGTATTGCCCGAGCCATTGTCAGTGGCGGGTTGTCCAATCTGAAGGCCAAGGCCATCCGCAATTTGCTTGACGCGGTCGTGGCACGATTCGGCGAACCGAGCCTGAAATCGCTACGATCGATGAAAGAGGACGAGGCCGAAGATTTTTTGATGTCGCTGCCGGGAGTTGGCAAAAAAATTGCGCGCTGTGTCCTGATGTATTCCTTGGGCCGGAATGTTTTTCCAGTAGATACGCATTGCTGGCGAATCGCCCGGCGATTGGGATGGGTCAGACCGACCCAAAAGGATGGGCATTGCGCACCAAGAGACATGGACCGCCTTCAGTCAAAAATTCCTTTAAAGCTTCGACACTCGCTGCACGTGAACATGGTTTCGCTAGGGAGAGAGATTTGCACCGCGATTGCGCCCAAATGCGGAAAATGCCCGTTAGTAGATTGGTGCCCAAGGATTGGAGTGGATCGAAGTTAATACTAGATATTGTCCACAGCTTTAGTGGAATACGGACATTCCGGCAGGCTGAACCGATACCATTACAGAAAATCGCCAGGGTCAAGTTAGGCCGACAAACAGTCTAATGAGGTCAAAATGCTCGATGATCTTTCTACTGCTTGGCCAATTGCCATATGCTTCCCTGATAACAACGCATAATGAGTTGTTGTGATTCACCCGCAAACAAATCATCAATTTTCAAAACACTTCACTATTTCCACCATAGCCTGCGTATCCAGCTCGCAGTATTTGAGCAAGTTATGGATCTTGTGTTCGCGTTCTGTCTGATCTGTCGCCGGATTGATGATGTCGAGATAAGCCAGTTGTGCCAGTGTACCGTTTTGAACCCCCTCGAATTGCGTGTAGTCGAGTTGCGATGCGATGGTCGGGAGCACCTTGTTACTGATATCAGGACGAGCTGGCATTTCGTTTATGACACCCAACGTTTAAGTTAAGGGGTGCGTAGCCGGCTTTCCGGCGGAGCGCCCCTCTTGACCAAGAGGTTAGACATCATTCCTATTGGGTTGCTGTGATTACTTCCTGCCATATTTTCTTCAGACGATCATTCATAGAATCATGGCTGGAATTGCGATTATCGTCTGGGTCGTAATTGCTAATAAGCACTTCTGGTGGTTCCAGTTCATTTTCGTTAGGTGTCGGTAAGGTGGGTGCCAGAGTAGTAGCGGCAAGTTGCTGGGTCTCGCTATGAGCGTCATCCCAAATAAGAACATCTGCCTCATTATTTGACGCACTGGTATCGAATGCATTTCTCGTTAGATTGCTGCTACCGATGACCGCAAAACGATGCTGATTTCCTTGGCGCGCAATAAAGATTTTTGCGTGCCAGCGATTTGCATATTTCTTTACGCTACGTCGCTGGCTAACAGAAACAGAAGCGCCCATTTTCGTCTTGAGCCCTCCGGAGAGGTTATTGACGAAATCATCAAACTCAGTGGATGCAGGGTCGTATGCACCCACTACGGTGACTTCACTTGGATCTGGAAGTTTGGCACTGACGAATGCATCGGACGCGTAGAACATTCCCTTTTTATTTGTGCGTTCATGGAAGAAGCCGCTGCAGATTAAAAAGTTATCGAGGTACCCTGAATGGAATGCCCCAACCAGTGCTGTACGGAACAGATTGCTAGATGGGGCGGTGCTCAGCACCAGCGCGAGTTTGTACATAGTGTTTAACGTTGAGTTAAGAGGCGCGGCGCACAAATCAGCGAAGTAGGCGGGGCGCCGATCGCCGCGTCCCGCTTGAACGTTGGATTAAAAGTCATTTCAGCCTCGCTGAAATGGTGCTGGATCAATGATGTATTCCAAGATGCCGCCATGTATTCCTTGCGCATGAATAGAAAGACGCTTTTCTGATGGGATTACGCCGAATTCCAACTGCCCTACATCCATGCCTGGTATAAACGGTGAGAAGAAAAGTATCCTTCCATCGAACAGCGCAAGTTCTGCGTTGACAATAGCAGGTGTCTTTCCTTTCATCATTTGCGAGAACTTCTCAGGCGCGCTGAAAGCGATTGAATACGAATTAACAAAGTCCCACTCGCAATATGGCGAACTTGTGTCAAGTTTTCCATCCAGCGACAACCCCCTACGAAGAAAGATATCGCTATTGCTAAGGTTGTCATAATTAGGATGGTTTCGCTTCCACTCTTCGATGTGACGAAAAATCATTTGGTCATTCACCGTAAGAATAGCGGCAACAGCCTCTACTGAAATCAGTGGCACTACATTGGCTAGATCATCTTTTACTTTCACAAGATGATCAGCCGTGAATGAATTGCCAATTATTTTTTGCAGGTAGTCATGCACTGATCGTTTTAGGCGGCGTGGCCTGCCATGTTCACGGAGTCGTTTGCCATCGAACCATTCAGAAGCAATTACCTCACAGAACTCGTCGAACTGTTCTGGACTTAGTCGCCCCTCCAGTTCATTTGTGAACTCAGTGCGAAAGGCTGCCTTGTTTTCATCGAAGTATGTAAATACGTCCGCATCTAGTTCGGATCTATCAACGAGCTTTATTTTTTCGTTGTTGACACTTCGTTCAATTGCAGCACCTTCCTCATGAGCAGCAACGAGAAATCGCTCCATAAATGCAGCAGAACCTTGATACTGTGGCAATATCGCTGTCTCGAGAGCAACGTGATGGTCATCCATAATTTTTAACCGATATTTATATGACAAAGCTGTCCGGAAATGCTTTGATAATACGGCTACGAAATCCATTTGTTAACTTATTGATGAAGCGAAGGTTATCTAATATTACTCTTGCGTACAAGGCCAATGATACGGACAGTACCCATGACGCATAAAATGGTGGCTAAACATCAGCGGGCCTTAATGTGAAAGCTCCTGTAAAGTCCACTATGGCCGAAATAAGGACAGTCAGGTTAGCCAAGAGCAGAACATAGCTAACAATGACTTTTCAGCACCATTGTGATGGCATCATCAGTGACTTCACGGCCTTTATGGGGGTATTGGTTGGGGAGCATGGTAATGTTGTTACAAGGATTTGGCAGGACAGGCATTAAACTTTCAAAGCGGAACTTTATTAACTTCCGATTATGACACGATACTTGAATTCAGGTTGTGCACCCCGACCGCCACCTTGTCGGCCATAGCGGACCTGGCGATTAACTGACTCGTAGTCGGTTCTGGTTTTCAGAGCGGACGCAAGTAAGGCTCACACAATATGTGATCCGATGGTCGGAAGATAGAGAAGAGCCCACTCAATATCCGGCCACAAGCACCAAACATCTACAATGAATCAAGTGGGCTTGCAACTCTGCCTGTACTATTATGCATATGCGGACAGGCAAGAATATGTGAAACACATTTAATCAATTGCGGCCGTCTAATAATTGTGCGTTGGCAAGTTGACGCCACCAAGGCGACTGCTATCGACTCGACGAGGAACTTATCGATGGACGATTTATTTCAGAACCCCAATGACTCGATGGAAGTTGAACCGGTTGATCTGGGTCCGGCATTAACTGCCGTCCTGACAAGTACTCTCGCGAAGAGGCTCGCCAGCGAATACGAGAAACCTTGGACCGACATACAGGAGTCCGAGATGCAGGAGAAGGTTTCCGCGCTCGTAGCTGCCGCGAATGAACGTGGTCTCAAGACCATCCGTGTCATCGCCATTCGGCCAAATGGTCAGAAGGTTTCGCGAGAATTGGATATAGACCGAATCAGCAAGACTCGTTCCCTCCAATAATCATTTTCGGCTCGTGATTTATTCCAAGGAGTGCCCGCTATATCTACTGCGACTCGACACTCATCACAGATGCGCTTAGCATCAGGTGCTGCTTTGGACCCAAAATTGTCCGAAGTACCGAGGGAAAAGCCGTCTTGTTGCGTCGTTTTCATCCAGGAAAACAAAAAGTATGAGCTCGGTCGCGCTATGTGAGCCAGTAAGCAATTGAGGTAAGCATTCAATAGCCTTGATCTTCTCAATAATTCCGCTACCCCCAATAATTTTGCGGACTAGAATTTTAGGAGCGAACTTTGACAGACTACGACTGTGAAGCTATGCGCACGCCGGAAATTGTCTGCCTACCGGATCCGCGAAGCCGGAAAACGGATTTTCTAACGGGTGAACCTCTTACGATTGGCTATGAACACGAGGCAATCACGGATGTGACACTCCATAACGGTGTTCCTCGCAATATTTGGGCTCAGTTCGAGACCGCCCGAAACTTGTATCTTTATGCATGGTTTGTGTACCGATTCTATCCCGTTGCAGAACATCAAGCTTACGCATGCCTGGAATTGGCGTTGCGTGAACGCTACAAAGCTGAGGTGACCGCCATCAGCAAGGCGAAGGCTAAAAAGATTCTTCATAGCATGAAGTCATTACTCGAATATGCGGTACAGCAGGGCCACATAAGAAATGAAGGCTTTTCTGTGTGGCGTCGACGCACTGTACAGCGCGCCAAGCAACGTACACAGGACGACCTGTGGGCGAGGACACTTAAGGAGGGGCGCACCGAGATGACATATGACGAGGATGCCTTCGAGATAATCGATGTGGATCGGAACCACGACTATCTCGAGATTATTTTGGATACGATTCCTAAACTACGAAATGACTACGCGCATGGTTCCAACACCTTGCATAGTCAGGTCCTGTATTCAATAGTGCTGGTATCTGAAATAATTAACCAGATATATGATAGACGGTGAAGGAGTATGTCCAATCATCCGATCATCGGCCATAGCAGCTACATGCTTCAGTCCGTCGAGTGATACTGCGAAGTTGCTCGAAAGTAGATCCTTCAGCAGAGTTTGCGAGATGTTGTCAGGGCCAACGATCTTGTACAACTCGCTTGCCGCATCGCAATAGGACTTGTAGGTCTGCTCCACGGGTAGTCGAAGGTGTACGTTGTCAAGCTTTGCGAAGAGTGTACGCGGCGCAAATATCTTGTTGACCTCTCCAACGGCCTCGAGAAGCCTCGAGATGGGATCTTCGAAGTCGACGAAGTCCCCTTCGTAGGTGCGCGCCAAGAAGTTCTGAAAGTGAATGTCTGACATGTCTATGTCAGGTGACTCTAGCTCATACGAGTGCCAGTAGCTCTGTTCTGACTGGCCCATATCCGACAAATCCTTATAGATCGCCGTTACGGCGATACTTCGGGACTTCAGCTGACACTTGCCGTAGCGAACGTAAAGGTACCGTTCCTCCGGTGCCCTTGAAAGGGCTGATATGTCGCCGCCAGCTAGTGAGTCGTTTATTTCATAGAGTTCAGGATGGTCTAGGTATCTTGCCAAGACTTCCTCATCGAAGTACACGAGTCCGATCTGGTGGGCACCCAGATGAAGGCGGGTTGTATACTCGGGCAGGCGTTGCCTCGACAAATCAGATGAATAAAAAGCCTCGTGCAGAGCTTGCGCGGAAGGGAAGAAGATGTGGGTTGATATTGGCTCGTGCTTGAACCCTGCGGCAATGTTCTCTAGATCAAAGCTCACTTGAAAGAGTTGTACGTCCCTATTCAGAGACCCATAGCCTGTCGTCTCCAACTGCTCAAAGGTCTGCATGATCAGGGCGTGATCAAGTGAAAGATCGCGTGCTACATCCAAGGCACTTGTGCCTCCGAAGTTCCTGAACCAGCCAGCAACTGTCGAAGCTAGTACTTCCGCGGCTACTTTGCTGAGTGTCATGAACTTATGGCCCCCGTAACGCCTAACGTTTGAGGCAGCTGGTCGCCTGAGTGCTTAGTGCGGAGGCCGATCCGGTTGATCGAGAAGCTGGGTATCTGCGAATTCATGTGCGGGCGATGAAATTCATTTTTTTCCGAAAGTTCGACCGCAACTGAACATTGCTTTTATTTCGCAGTTCATCGAGATAAGCTGTGAATTCGAAGCTAAGGCAGGTGTGAAACTCGTTTCGGTTCACGATAATGCTTTCACCTTCAGTTCGAACGAGTGGGCCGACCGACCAAACTTTGCTAGTACCGCCCACATCCGCCTGGTGGAGCACGCCACAGCGGAACTCTTTGTAGAACTTCTCGGCCAATGCTTGGGAAAATGCCACTTTGAACCGAGGCCGTGAGGTGAGAAACTGGCAAAAGATTTCCTTTGAACGGTTCGTTGATTCCTCAAGGCCCTCAAGAAATGCGCCTAAGGTTTCAACCAGTAGACAATCTATAGCGAGTACGGCGAATCCAAACCGGCGCTCAGTGGCGCGAGTTTCCTTCTCGGCAGTAACAAGAAAATCGGCGGGTGCAAGGTACCGTTCGCGTATGCGGCTATCAAAAGCCGATATAGCAACATCCCAGTCTGCATGCGTGGGATCATCTAGCGAAAGTGCCTTCCATTTTTCTGCTTCAAAATTTGGCGCGATTTGCATAGTGACCAGCTACGAACTCAAGATGCCCAACGTAGCGCAAAGTGGCAAGCCGCTACTTTCCCACTGAAGCGTAGAGTTAGAGCGCCCGATTGACAAGCATGACGTTTTTGCCGCAGCTCCTTGACGCACTAAGTGTGAAATCAGCAAACGTTGACCGTTAATCATATGGATCGTATGGGTAAAGCTCAATGAATTGAAAATCACTGTTCCTGAATCGGAAGGCCTCAATTTCAATGGGCTCGCCTTTTTTATCTACGATGATAGACATGGAAAAATCTGCATTCAGACTGATTTCCTGTTCTCCACTTACGTTGTCGAATGGAATTAGCACCTGATCTTCCGAGTCGTACATTGCCTCGTCCCAATTCGGGTGTGTGTACGAAACAGTCGCTGTAATTTCCGCAGTCCCTACGACTAGGATACTGCTGCTTTTGTCGATTGACCCAAAGCTGATAACATTATTCAACTCAACTTTAGTGACAGAGATTTCTTCAATTTCAGCATCCTCTACGTCGTTTACTTGCAGCCCCCAATCATTAAGTTCCTTATCAACAACGTCGATCAAGCTCTCTTCGCTCAACTCAAGGAACTCTTCAATTTCTGGTGCCTCAACCTGCAAACCAAGCTTCTGAAACAGATCAGGTATAGTCTTAAGCAGTGAAATGTTGTCTATGCTTTTCACCGGAATAGTGAAGTCGTTATCATTCGAAACTATTATGACTGGTGATTTTGCTGAGGCCTCGGCCTTCAGACATTCAAAAATGAAAGCGTCAGGAAACTGATCCTTCTTCCCTTCTCCTGTAAAGAAACCGCTTCCCTCCGCATAGGCGGTAAATACCGTCGATGGTTTTATGTGATCAATAGGGAGATATTTTGATTTAAGGCTAACGAACATTTCTGCAACTTGCTGGTTATATTTTATTGAAATTGTTTCTTTAAGTTTCGCTTTGCTTAAGTCTGGAAGAATACTCCCGATATGTTCCTTCACTACCTTTCGGAAATGTGCACGTCCAACTTCCTTGATGATTTCATAGTCATTCTCTGTATGTTTTTTTGCAACTTCGGTGACCGTTAGATCCGTAGTAAGTATTCTAATAATTCCTGCATTTACGAGGTCAGCAACACGGTTCATGATCGGCCCACCCGGCGGCTTCCCTGCTTGGATAACAACATTTGCGTCTAGAAAGACCTTTGGTTTGCTACTGTGCATCTGTTTCCTCCTTTAATAAAGTACGGAGCTTGTAAGATCATGGTTTTGAGAAATTGAGGGCGCTTTAACAATTCTTAGGCGACCCCATCAGTCCGCCTAAAATTGATTGTCCTCATATGCGTAATAATACAGGCAGGAAGAGTTCATGAGCGAGGTTCTGTTTGGTTGAGGTGGAGTCTAAAGCAGTCATTCCTGTGTGTGTTGTCCGATGTCCGCTACGGTTAAGGGTTGTCGGATGTCAGCCCCTCGCCTGCAGCTCGGCCAGGATACGACAGAACGTTCCGGGCTGACGTCGGGCAACCGCTCCAAGGAGGAAACCGCGTGAGTTACTGATGCACTTTGATCAGCGTGCAGGCTATGGGGATTAGACGGTTTGCACCGCTCGTTGAATGATCAGCCTGTCTGTTCAGTAAGCGCAGCAGCTTGTTCCGACGCTCAATGACGCGCTCATTGACCTGACTATAGAGGTTGCATGCCGGTGTTGTTGCACCGTTATTGCAACACGACACAAAGCCGCAGCTTGCCGGTCCATACCGGCAACTCGTTGCAGGGTAGTAAAACGCCGTTACGTTCATGGCGGCCCCCGCAGATGAGGCGGCGCCCGTATCGGTTGGATACGCGCCAGTGTTTCGATCACCCGCATCGCAGCACCGCAGTGGGGACAGACGAAGGTGGGCTGTACAGCTTCGTCCGGCGCATTGATCTCTTTAGGTTCCACCGGCACGACATGCAACAGCTCACGTGCCCGCGCCAAATTCTCCCGCCGGCCGCCATTGGCGATCAGTCCGTAGTGACGGATACGATGGAATCCACTGGGCAGGACATGTAACAGGAAGCGCCGCATGAACTCGCCTGTGCCGAGCGTCATGGTCTTATGGCGCGTCGCACCCGCTGCACGGTAATCCTTCCACTTGAACGTCACCCCGTGCTCGTCCATGGCAATGAGTCGGGAGTTGGAAATCGCCACCCGGTGGGTATAGCGCGACAGATAAGCCAGCACTGCCGCAGGCCCGGCGAACGGGCGCTTGGCATACACCACCCATTCGCACTTCTTCAGCGGTGCAAGCCAGTCGGCGAAGGCCGCCGCATCGCCCAGCGGGACGTAGTCACCGAAGAACTGCAACTGCCCCAGGTGATGAGCCTTCTCCAGTTCTTCGAGAAAGCGCCGCCGGAACAAACGCGAGAGCACTCGAACCGGCAGGAAGAAGCCCGGCTTGCAACTGACCCAACGTTCACCGTCGAACGACAGCCCACCGCCCGGCACGATGCCGTGCACATGCGGGTGATGCGTCAGCGCCGAACCCCAGGTGTGCAGCACCAGCGTCGCCCCGATCCGTGCGCCCAGATGTTTCGGGTCGGCGGCGATGGTGCGCAGCGTTTCGGCGGCGACCTCGAACAGCAGACGATAGATCACCGCCTTGTTGGTATAGGCGATCGCACTGATCGGTTCCGGCAGGGTGAACACCACATGGTAATAGTCCACCGGCAGCAACTCGGTCTGTCTGGCTTCGAGCCAACGCCGGGCGGCGCTGGCTTGGCACTTCGGGCAATGACGGTTGCGGCACGAGTTGTAAGCGATCTCGGTCTGTTCACAGGCGGTGCAGTGCAGCACATGACCACCCAGTGCCGCGCTGCGGCATTGTTCGATGGCGGACATGACCTTTAGTTGACTCAGATTCAGGTGACCGTGCTGACTTTGTCGCCAGGCAGGTCCGTGGCTGCGGAAGATATCCGCAACCTCCAGGGCGGGGCGTTGCATGACAGCACGCTACTGGGTCGGCAGCACTTCCAGTGGACTGATCACCTCGCGCAGCAGGTCGGTGGCAACCTGAACATAGCGGGCGGTGGTGTCCAGCTTCCGATGACCCAGCAATACCTGGATCACGCGGATATCCACCTTCTGTTCCAGCAGGTGGGTAGCGAAGCTGTGGCGCAAGGTATGCATCGAAACGCGCTTGTCTATTTGCGCTTCCTCTGCGGCAGCGTGAATGGCGCGGTTGAGTTGGCGTGAGCTGAGCGGATCGATGGGATCCTGTCCGGGGAACAGCCACCCACCTTCGCGCATCTTGCCCTGTGCATGTGCATACCGCCACCAGATGCGCAGTTGTTCGAGCAGAACCGGGGAGAGCATGGCGTAACGATCCTTGCTGCCTTTGCCCTGTTCGATGCGCAATGCCATGCGCTGGCTATCGACATCACTTACCTTGAGTGCGCATACCTCGCTCACGCGCAAACCTGCGCCGTAGGCGACTGACAACGCCGTTTGGTGCTTCAGGTTACCCGATGCGGCAATCAGACGTGTTACCTCGTCGCGACTCAACACCACCGGCAGTTTGTGCGGAACGCGTACCGACTGCATCTTGCGCATCAGCTCGGGGTGATCGAGCGTGTGCTCAAACAGGAACTTCAAGCCGCTGAGTGCGTTATTGATCGAGACCGCCGATGTGCCGTGATCGATCATGTGCAGCTGGTAGAGCCGTAGCTCCTCGGCAGTCGCGGTGTCGGGTGATCGCTTCAGGTACGCTGCGAATTGCCGCACTGAGCGGATATAGCTGATCTGGGTCTTGGGGGATAGTTTGCGCATCCGCATGTCGTCCAGCATGCGTTGACGTAACGGGGAAACGGACGAGGTCGATGCAGTCATGATTCTGCTCCTGTCGAAAAATGAGGCGGATTGCCTCGCTTCTCAACTTAAGGAACAGCGCATTTCTGTCAATCACCCACAGATGTTAAATCGGAGCGCCCAATACCGCGGAGCGGTTTAGTCCATGGCCGAATAGCGGAAGTGCCGCATACCTATCACAACCGACCGCAGCCAGAATCTGTCACTCGTTCGACATTACTGCAAACGATGATACCTTTGATAAATACCAGGGAGCAGATGAAAACATGTTTGACTAGTTTAGCCATGTTACTTTCTCTTCGCTAATATGAAATAAGCTTATGCGCCCGGTTTGACGGTCACGTCGCCCAGTACCAGTGTTTGGCAAGCGAGCCGCAATTTTGGACCGGCTTTTTTTTCGGCGAGGGTGGCAAGTTCAAACTGGGAAGGCTCGGAAAGATTTTCCATGCCGGCCACCACTTCGGTCAGACAGGTGCCGCAATCGCTCTCACGGCAGCCGTACACGATGCCCGCACCGACTTTTTCTGAGACCTCAATGATGCGGGTGCCAGCCGGAACCGTCACAGTTACGCCGATATCTGCGAAAGTCAGTTTTGCTTTTGCCACGATGCTTCTCCTTGGGTATGTGGGACGCTGATAAAGTGATGCCAGGTTATTTGCTGCAGATTCATAGCGGCGCCACCGTGGCGTCGCCGAACACCTGGGTCTGGCAGGCAAGGCGGCATGTTTTTCCGGAAAAATTTTCACGCAACATCATCTGCTGCAGCGATTCGATATCTTTTGCACTGCGCCAGCCGTCGAGTATTTCCTTGAAGTGAGCGAACAGCGTGGCTTTTTCCAGCGCCGAAGGTTTTGACA
>Ga0307377_10001700_pt1 | contig 27106 bp, 23 predicted proteins | sample TR3MG_FD_202535 | JGI IMG/M metagenome (GOLD analysis project Ga0307377, IMG submission 202535) | Soil microbial communities from Risofladan, Vaasa, Finland - TR-3 | ecosystem: Environmental > Terrestrial > Soil > Coastal area > Acid sulfate soil | place: Finland: Risofladan, Vaasa | collected... | reverse complement strand
TTAGGTCTGGTGTCGCTGCTCGATACAATGCGACGATTCCAGTGCGTTCAATGAACCGCCGGATGCGGAACCGCACGTCCGGTGGTGTGGGAGGACGGCGGGGGTAACCCCGCCTCCTACCCGATCCCTCCGATCGTCATTGGAGGGCATCCATAATAAAAAACGGCGGCATCGAGCCGCCGTCTTTTGTTTTTAGTTCCGACGTAACCTGCCGCTACGCGGCAGCTTAGTCTTCACTGAAAGCAACTGGCCAAGTATTACTTGGCCAGTTGCTTTTCTCTTACTTCATCCAGGGTCTTGCAGTCTATGCACAATGTCGCCGTGGGGCGCGCCTCGAGCCGCTTCAAGCCGATCTCGACGCCGCAGCTCTCGCAATAGCCGTAGTCCTGGCTGTCAATCTTCGCGATCGTCTCCTCGATCTTCTTGATAAGTTTGCGTTCGCGGTCGCGATTGCGCAACTCCAGCGCCATGTCGGATTCCTGGCTGGCTCGGTCATTGGGGTCGGCAAACACCGTGGCTTCGTCCTGCATTGTGTGCACGGTGCGATCGATATCCTGCGACAGTTCGACCTTGATCGATTCCAGAATACTGCGGAAATGCGCGAGTTGCTTCTTGTTCATGTACTCCTCACCCTTTTTTGGTGCATAGGGCGCGAAGGACTTTGGACGTAACAGTTGTTCTGTAGCCATAGCAAACTACTCTCAGTTCAAAAAACGAAGGCGCTTTAATATCAGAAATCCAAGCGGCGGGCAAGTTTATTACCTTTTCCGACAATCCGCCACAGCGTTCTTCGTTGACCGCCAGGGAGGGGCAGAGTATCATACGCGACCGCTCGGGGTGTAGCGCAGCCTGGTAGCGCGCCTGGTTTGGGACCAGGATGTCGGGAGTTCAAATCTCTCCACCCCGACCAGCTAACCGCCCGCCGCTACGCTTGGTGCGGGGGGGTGTAATTGCGTGACCCGCCGATGGGAGTGCCCGTAGCTCAATCGGATAGAGCACCAGCCTTCTAAGCTGGGGGTTGTGGGTTCGATTCCCGCCGGGCACGCCAGAATCGTTGTTCAATGGTGGCTGTAGCTCAGTTGGTAGAGTCCCGGATTGTGATTCCGGTTGTCGTGGGTTCGAGCCCCATCAGCCACCCCAACTTTTCCAGGTGTTACGATAGGTTCCACAAGACCTTGATTACCATGGAACCCGGTCGTGGCAGCCTGACCGCGCGAAAGCCATGCTGCGGTTAGGATGCGTCCGCCCAACTCGGTGTTACCGCGTCGGGAACAACTCCCCGCACGTCTCCTTCGGGCAATTCCGCATCGCGCGCCGCAGCGTCGGCTTGTAAGGCATCTATGACAGTCATATTGCTTACGCTTGCGACGTCCGTCTCGACTTTTGCCGGCGGACTGTTTGCGCTCAAATTCCGCGATCGCTTGCACTTCATTCTGAGCTTTACCGCCGGCGTGCTCCTGGGCGTCGTGAGCTTTGACATTCTGCCTGAGATATTTGCGCTGGCACGCGAACAGGGGACTGACGTCAGTGACGCGATGATTGCGCTCGTGGTCGGCTATCTTCTGTTTCACAGTATCGAGAAGTTCGTCTTGGTCCACCATGTGCACGAGACTGATTACGCCACGCATCATCATCCCCGGGTAGGTGTCCTCTCGGCCCTGGCGCTGGTCGGCCACAGTTTCATGGACGGCGTCGGCATCGGTATGGCGTTTCAGGTCTCCAGCGGTGTCGGCGTCATCGTAGCCATCGCGGTCATTGCGCACGACTTCTGCGACGGCCTCAACACGGTGAGCTTGATGCTCATTCATCGCAACACGACGCCGCGTTCGTTTGGAATGCTGGTGCTGGATGCGCTGGCGCCGGTTCTGGGGGCGGCCTCCACGCTGTTGTTTCACGTTCCTGCATCCATGCTGATGCTCTATTTGGCCTTCTTTGCCGGGTTTCTCCTGTACATCGGGACTTCCGACATCCTGCCCGAGGCGCATTCCCAGAACCGGCCGGCGATTGCCGGCAGCCTCATCGCGCTTACCTGCCTGGGGGCGGGTTTTATGTACGTGGTGGTTCGCCTGGCCGGCTAGACTCTCTGCTGACCCGCGTGAGCGCAGCGCGTGGGATTCCGGCGCCGGCCTGACGCATCTTTTTTGGGTCCGCTTCTGACACCGGAGCGCATCTTCGCGTCGAGGCTGCAAAATTCGGTTTGTAGGCCGGGCCGCGGAACGGTATATTGCGCCGCATGGATCTGAAGATTCTCCTGCACGCGAGTTTTTTCGCTTGCGCCTTGCTTGCTCGGGGCGCGCTCGCCGGCGACTTGCCCGCACGCACGCCGGAGCCCGGATCCGTGTCCATGCGCTATCCCGATGCTATGCAAGCGATCGTCGATCGCGCCCTGGACCTGATCGGCGTGCGCTATCGTCGTAGTGGCGACAGGCCGCAGACCGGTTTTGATTGCTCCGGCTTTGTCGACTACGTTTACCGCGAGGGTATGGGGCTAATACTGCCTCGCGTTTCGCGCGAAATCAGTAAGGCCGGCACGCCGGTACCCAAGGATGAACTCGAGCCGGGGGACTTGGTGTTTTTCAATACCATGCGCCGCGCCTTCTCGCACGTCGGTATCTATCTGGGCAATAACCTGTTTGTTCACGCACCTCGAACCGGTCAGAAGGTGAGGATCGACGATCTGCAGGAACACTACTGGGCGAGGCGCTACAGCGGCGCACGGAGAATCTCCGGGAGCATGTTGAGCTTGAAGCCGTGATCGCGGCCATAGCGCCGCACGGCGCTCCGTCGCCGCTCAGAGCGCGCGCATCACCCGTTGCAGCTTTTCGCGCACTTCAATGCCGACCGGAGCGACATCGGGATTGTCGGTCATCTGCCCCATCATTCCAGGGTCCAGGAATTCCACCTGTACCGTGCCGGCTGCGTCCTGGCGAACGACGACGTTGCAGGGCAGGAGCAGGCCGATACTAGGCTCCGCCGTGAGGGCTCGCTTGGCGTATGCAGGGTTGCAGGCACCCAAAATGCGGTAGGGCGGAATGGTGTAATCGAGTTTCTTTTTCATAGTGGCGGCGACGTCGATCTCGGTCAACACGCCAAAGCCCTCTTTCTGCAATTCCGCGGTGACCTTGGCCAGCGCCTGATCGAAGCTCAGGTCGACCGATTTGCCGAAACCGTAGCGGTTTTCCATAGCCTAGCGCCCCGGCGCCCGTTTGCCCTGGGCCGGCAAAAATACGTAGCCACGGTCTTTTGCATTGGCCAGGCAAGCTTCGTAATTAGTGTAACCCTTGGACGATTCCGCCACCACGGCCTGGCCGGCGCCGATCTGTTGCCAGTTCCAGCGGTGGCCGCCATCCATGTAAAAACGCCAAATGACATTCATCTGTAGTTTCCTTCTCGCTTGGGTAAACCTAAATGACGTTGAATTATAACAGAAAATAGCCTGTCCTAAGGCTTCGCGGCGGAGTCGACCTCAGTCTTCGCGCGCGCCTGCCTGGGCTGCGCCCGGAGCCTGGGCCTGGGTGGGCCGCTGCGCTTGCAGCAGTCCCCGAGTCCGGAACTGCAGGAACAATTCGCGGCAGATCCAGGCATCCGTGGCGGCGTAAGTAATTTGTGCCGCAGACAGGCGCGGCGCGGCCCAGTTCGACGTGCGCGCACCTTTGGGAACGCGCAGTCCGAGGAAAATTCCGGCGAGGTTGCGCAAGCCGGTCTGGTTCAGGCGGTGGCGCCGGGCAACGATACCCAGATCGACTACATTCCTTTCCGCGAACGGAAACAGCAGCTTGAGCGAGCGCAAATCGTTCGCGACCGCCACGCCGACCTTGACCACCCGCGTTTCCTCCAACATTTCGGCGAGGACAGGGAAAGCCTGCGATTGGCGCAACTGGAACAAATACACGCAGTGCGCGGTGGCCGCCTGGACCAGGCAGGGCAGATACGCTTCGCCTTTCCTGAACGCTGGCCGCGTCTCGGTATCGAAACCGACTACTTCATCCTGCCGCAGATCCGCCAGCGCGCGCTCCAAGTCCTCCATGGTCGCCACCAGGCACACGTCACCCTCATAACGCCGGAGCGGAAGTGCCGCCATTTCCTCGCGGGAGATTGCGCGAACTATTTCGCTTTGGAAAGGGTCTGTGGTAGTGGGATTCATCATGGTGTCAAGATTGCCAGGTCGTTTCCGCAGTATTGCTGCAGCTAGGAGAAAACCGCGCTTATCTCCTACAATGCCGGTACTCGTGCCGGCTGCTTATGTATAGCACGAACCGCCCGATGCGGGAGACCTTCGAGGATGCCGGATCCGAATGCGCCTTGAAGCGAATCCGCTGGCGCCGCAGACGAGGCGCTTGAGCAAATCCAGGTGGTGAAATGCGCTTCCCCAGGGTAATTAGCATCGCGACCGGCGACATCCATGCGCGCAAGCGCTGGGGTCTGGCGATGCGATAATGCCGGCTTTGCCAAAGTGTGGCTCGCAAGGACACAATAGTGAAAGACTCGAAACTGAACGTACGCCGGCTGCGCGTGCGGCCGGTGGTGGTGCCGATGAAATTGCCGCTGCAGACCAGCAGCGGCGCGGTGAGCATGGCTCCGCTGGTGCTGATCGACCTGGAGACGACGGCAGGCATCACCGGACGCACCTACCTGTTCGCGATCGGTCGGCAGAATTTGCGCCCGATCGTCGCGCTGGTCGAGGCGATGGGCGAGATGCTCGCCGGCGATGCCGTGGCGCCGTTCGAGATCGAGCGCAAGCTGCGCCGGAATTATGCCTTGCTCGGAGTCCACAATATCGTACTGTTTGCACTGGCCGGCATCGACATGGCGGCCTGGGATGCATATGCCCAATCGCTGGCCCAGCCGCTATGCAAACTGCTCGGCGGCGCACCGCGCCCGATACGCGCTTACAATTCCAAGGGCTTGGGCATCATGCCGCTGAAGCAGCTCGCGCGTGAGGCCGACGCGTTGGTGAAGGAGGGCTTTTCCGCGGTCAAGCTGCGTTTGGGGCGGCCCGAGGCGAAGGACGATCTCGCCGCGCTGCGCGCGGTGAAAAAGGCCGTTGGACCGGCGATCACGCTGATGTGCGACTTCAACCAAGCGCTCAGCGTGAACGAGGCGATCCGGCGCGGGCATATGCTTGACGACGCGGGAGGTTTGCACTGGATCGAGGAACCGACGCGCGCCGATGACTTCGACGGGAATGGCCGCATCGCCGACGCGCTCGAGACGCCCGTGCAGATCGGCGAGAACTTCATGGGTCCGGAACAGATGGCGCAGGCGCTGGCGGCGGGCGCGTGCGACTACGTCATGCCGGACGCGCAGCGCATCGGCGGGGTCACGGGCTGGATGCGCGCCGCGGCGCTGGCGCAGGCCGCGGGCATGGAGATGTCATCGCATCTGTTCCCGGAGTTGAGTTGCCACCTGCTCGCGCTTACTCCGACCTGCCACTGGCTGGAATACGTGGACTGGGCCGAACCGATCCTCGCCGAGCCGCTGGCGGTGAAGCGCAGCCATGTCGTGATCCCCGAGACTGCGGGTACCGGCATCCTCTGGGACGAGAAGGCGGTGAAGAAATTCGCTGCGTAATCGCCGCCCGCGACCCTGTGATATTCGATTGGAAAGGCAGTCACGATGAGCAACGCAAACAGAGCGCGCATGCCGGTCATTTTCTTCGGCCACGGCAGCCCGATGAACACGCTCGCCAGCAACCGGTACACCGAAGCCTGGCGCAAGCTCGGCGCGGGCGTGCCCAGGCCGAAGGCGATTCTGGCGATTTCCGCCCACTGGTTCACGCGCGGCACCGCGGTGACGGCGATGGCCAAGCCGCGGACGATCCACGATTTCGGCGGCTTTCCGCAGGCCCTGTTCGATATCCAATATCCGGCGCCGGGCGATCCCGGGCTGGCTGCGCGCGTGCGCGAAATGCTTGCCCCGCTGGAGGTGCAGCTTGACCAGGCTTGGGGTCTGGACCACGGCACCTGGTCGGTATTGGTGCATGCTTTCCCGGATGCCGATATTCCCGTGGTGCAACTGAGTATGGACGCGACCAAGCCGGCGCGTTTTCATTATGACCTGGGCAAGCAGCTCGCGCCGCTGCGCGATGAGGGTGTGCTCATCATCGGCAGCGGGAACGTGGTGCACAACTTGATGCTGCGCAGCGAGGACGCGGCCGCCTACGATTGGTCGAAGCGCTTCAATGAGCAGGTCCGCGCCGCCCTCGCCTCGGGCAGGCAGCAGTTGCTGATCGATGTCGAACAAATGGGCGAGGACGCGCACCTGTCGGTGCCGACGCCCGAGCATTATTTGCCACTGCTCTACATAGCTGCGCTGCAGGCCGCGGACGAGACCATGGTCTTCGCAGTGGACGGATACGAGGCGGGTTCCCTGGGTATGCTGAGCGCGGCTGCCGGGATGCCCCCGGGCTGGCGCGGCGCGGCGGACGCCTGCGCCGAAGCAGGAACATCATGAACTTGGCGTATTGGCGCTCGGAGCGCGAGAGCAGGCATCCGCGCACATCGAAACCCGAACTAAGGAGCTCTAGATGCGCGTATTAGCAGCAATTGGAATTGCTTTGACTTTCGCGCTCACGCCTGCCTTGGCCGGAGATTTTGAGAATGGTTTGAGAGCTTACGAGAGCGGGAATTACCATAAGGCGATGGAGGTCTGGCAGAAAGCGGCGGAGCGAGGCAATGCGGCAGCGCAAGCCACCCTGGGCATCATGTACGAGAATGGGCAAGGCACTGCGGTGAACTATCCGAAGGCGGCATATTGGGACCGGCAGGCGGCGGAACAAGGAAACGCGGCAGCGCAGACCAACCTGGGGTCTCTGTACGAACGAGGGCAGGGCGTTGCGCAAGACAATAATCAAGCCGTGTATTGGTACCGGAAAGCGGCAGAGCAGGGGAAGCGTGAAGCGCAATACAACCTCGGCCGGATGTATCAGACCGGGCAGGGGGTGGCGCAGGATTACGCCCAAGCCGCGTCCTGGTACCGTAAAGCGGGAGAACAGGGGCACATCTGGGCGCAGACCGCGCTGGGTCTGATGTACGAGACCGGGCAAGGCGTGGCGCAGGATTACAAGCAGGCACTGTACTGGTACACGAAGGCGGCGGAACAGGGCGATTCAATGGCCCAGTATAGCCTCGGCCGCATCTACGAATCAGGGGGGGAAGGCGTTGCCATCGACTACGTCGCGGCATACAAATGGTGGAGCATCGCGGCCTTCAACGGCGAAGAAAGAGCCGGCCGAAGCAGCAGACTGGTGGAGGGCCTCATGACGCCGGAGCAGATCGCGGAGGCGAAGCGGCGCGCGAGCGCATGGATACAGTCACACGCGAAGAAATGAACGGCAGGAAAGGTCGCTGCGCATGCAGCTGGTTGCGGTGCAGCAAGCGCGCAGTTGCTTCCGGTCACTGCGTTTTTCGGCGAAGAAAATTACCCACAGATTCTGTGGATAATCCTGTGGATTCTTGCCTCGGAAAATTTTGCATGCTTCTGAAAAATGCAAATCCGACGCGGGCGATTACAATTTGAGCATGTGGAAACATGCTTTCCGGTTCTACTTTTAGCAGAGCAGGTATTGCTCCATGGACAGCCCAAGTTTTCGCAATTTTTATAGTAATGCAAGGGAGTGGTGTCAATGACGCAGGAAAAAGAGGGGTCGCGCGGACCGCAGTCTCATGAACACGCACTGATTCGCTGGGAAGCGAGGTTCAGCGTGGGAGAATATCTGTTCGGCGAACGCCCGAATGCCTATTTGGCCTCCAAAGCCGGGCTGCTCGTCAAGGGCAGCCGTGCGCTGTCGATCGCTGACGGCGAGGGGCGCAATAGCGTCTGGCTGGCCGAACAGGGCTTGCGCGTGGATGCATTCGACTTTTCCCCCACGGCCGTGGCGAAGGCCGAGCGCCTCGCATTGAGCCGCGGAGTGCGCGTCGGTTTCAACGTATCGGAAACGTTTGCGTGGAACTGGGCGCCCTCGACCTATGATCTGGTCGCGGCGATTTTCATACAGTATGCGTCGCCGGCCATGCGCGAGAAACTGTTCCCATTGATCAAGCAGACGCTGAAGCCGGGCGGGCTGCTCGTCCTGCAAGGCTACCGTACGGAGCAGCTGCAGCATGGTACCGGAGGTCCGCCCGAGCTCGACCACCTCTATACGGAAGCAATGATCCGCGAGGCCTTGAGAGACATGGAAATCCTCGAATTGCGCTGCTATGACGAGCACGTCGATGAAGGCAAAGGACACGCCGGCATGTCGGCACTGATGGGCGTAGTGGCACGCAAGCGCCGGGCCTAGCCTGGTGCCGTTGGCGGACAGGCGCCGGCTGCGCCCCTCATTTGACGATCAGCACCGGAACCGTGGTGTGGGTCAGCACTTTCTGCGTCTCGCTGCCGAGCAGCAGGCTGGAGATTCCGACGCGGCCGTGCGATGCCATCACGATCAAGTCGCATTGCTGCTCGCGGGCGATGCGGATGATCGCATCGTAGGGCGAGTAGCCGGCGACGAATGCCTTCTCCGCGGTCACGCCACTGTCTGCGGCAATCTCCAAGGCTGCATCGAGCAGCTTGCGCTCTTCGTTTTCGATTTCCTGCATCACCATCTTTCCGCCCAGCTTGCTCAGCGCGCCGCCCTCGACATGGTGTGGCGAGTCTATGGGGGATCGCACATGCAGCACCAGAAGTCTAGCGTTCAGGGACTGTGCCAGGCGCGCGGCGGTCGCCACCGCCCTGTTGGAAAAGTCCGAGCCGTCGGTCGGCACCAGGATATGGTTGAACATGGGAGGCTTTTCGCAAGCGCAATGGCGGAGTGCAGAGGGTAACCAGAGGAACCGGACTTGTCCAGCGGGTCGGCGGACGCGGTCGACTTCCGTGACGCATGCCGCCCCAGTTCCGGAGAAGTTTCAGCGCTTCTGAAATGGCCGCTCAGACAACAGGCGGAAAGCCGTAATTCGGCAGTGCCGCTTTGCGCCCGCCTTTGCGCAAGCATGCTTCGACCGTTTGCAGCAGCAGCTCGCGCGTTACGGGTTTGGCAAGGTAATCCGCGGCGCCGAGTTCGACGGCCCGGGTTAGGGTTTCGCTGTCGCTGCGGCCGGAAACGAACACCACAGGGATCGACGCGGTACGCGGATCGGATTGCATCAGTGACAGCAGTTCCAGGCCATTCAAATGCGGCATGCCGATGTCGCACAGGACCAGGGCAGGCGGATCCGCCAGCAATGCCTTGCCTCCATCGACGGCGTCTTCAGCCACCTCGGCCGCGTAACCGGCGGATATGAGATGCAAGCGCAGCACCCCGGCAAATTCAACATCGTCGTCTATGATCAGGATGCGGATTGTGTCACCGTCTGGCATACGTTTTCCGCTTTCCTCGTCGAGACCCTTCCATATGCGGGAGCACCAGCCCCCTGCGCGGTCCCAATTTCGGCCGATGCGATGGTGTGCATTTCGGTACCGCAAAAATGCGATCGCGAATACGCTAAAAATGTAGCCTTGCCGCGGAACAAAGTCAATGTTGCGTGCGGCCGTGTCGGCCGCGGCGATGGCGGGCATCGATGCTGCACGCGATGACTTGATCGCCGATTCCGCCCCGATGCAGCTCAATATTTGTTATAAATGCGGTTGCGGCGAAGGAACATCGATCATGAACATGAAAACCACAGGTCCATTCGATTACGTCATCGTCGGCGGCGGCACCGCTGGCTGCCTGCTCGCGAACCGCCTGTCGGCCGATCGGAACAACACGGTGCTGCTGCTCGAGGCCGGCGGCAAGGATGACTGGATCTGGATCCATATCCCAGTCGGATACCTGTATTGCATCGGCAACCCGCGCACCGACTGGTGCTATAAGACCGAGCCCGACCCGGGCCTCAACGGTCGCTCCATCCTTTATGCGCGCGGCCGCGTGCTGGGCGGCAGTTCTTCGATCAATGCCATGCTCTACCTGCGAGGCCAGCAGCGCGATTATGACGAGTGGGCGCGGCGGACCGGCGATTCGGGCTGGTCGTGGCAGGGCGTGCTGCCAATCTTCAAGAAGTCCGAGGACCACTGGCGCGGCGCCGACGAGTTCCACGGCGGGCGCACTCTGGATGAAACTGCCGGACACGAGTGGCGGGTAGAGACCCAGCGCCTGTCCTGGGAGATTCTCGATGCCTTTCGTGATGCAGCGCTCGAGGCCGGGATCGCAAAAGTCGAGGATTTCAACCGTGGCGACAACGCGGGCAGCTCGAAATTCGAAGTGAATCAACGCCGCGGCGTGCGCGTGAACAGTTCGAAGGCCTTCCTGCGCCCAGCCATGCAACGCCCTAACCTTACTGTGATCACGGGGGCGCAGGTGAAAAGACTGCGTCTGGACGGCCGGCGTGTGCTCGGCGTGGAGTTCCTCCGCGGCAACGAGGAAGTTTTCGCCGCAGCCGGGCGCGAGACCTTGCTCGCCTCTGGTTCGATCGGCAGCCCGCAAATCCTGCAACTCTCCGGCATCGGTCCTGGCGCGCTGCTGCAGCGGCACGGCATCGCTGTGGCGCACGATCTGCCGGTGGGGGAGAACCTGCAGGACCATCTGCAGTTGCGCATGGCGTTCCGGGTGCAGAACGTGCTCACGCTCAATACCATGGCCAATTCCTGGTGGGGCAAGGCGAAGATGGCGCTCGAATACGCGCTGCACCGCACCGGTCCCCTGACCATGGCGCCGTCCCAACTTGGCGCGTTCCTGAAGAGCGACCCGGCGCAGCCCACGCCCAATCTTGAGTTTCACGTGCAACCCTTGTCGCTGGACAAATTCGGCGACCCACTGCACGCGTTCCCGGCGTTCACTGCGAGCGTATGCAACCTGCGGCCGGCCTCGCGCGGTTATGTGCGCATCAAGTCGCCGGACCCGCGTGCGTATCCGGCAATCATGCTCAACTATCTGAGCGCTCCGGAGGACCAGGCAATCGCAGCTCAGTCGCTGCGCTTGGCGCGCCGCATCGTGCTTGGCACCCAGACCATGCAGAAGTACGCCCCGGAGGAATTCCTGCCGGGATCGGCTTTCCAGACGGACGAGGAACTGGTGAAGGCCGCAGGAGATGTAGGCACCACCATCTTTCACCCGGTCGGCACCTGCAAAATGGGACGCGCAGATGATCCAAGCGCAGTAGTCGACCCGCAGTTGCGCGTGCGCGGCATCGAAGGGTTGCGTGTCATCGACGCGTCGGTAATGCCGGCGATCACCTCGGGCAACACCAATTCGCCGACGCTGATGATTGCGGAACGCGGCGCGATGATGGTACTGGGCAACAGGGCGTAATACCGGACGCGGCCCGGGCGAAAACTGCTAAAATGCGCATACGCAAAGAGCTTCCTCCTGCCGCTCGTCCGAGCGCACTCACCTAAACCGGGAAATTGAGAAATGTTGATCAGATCCAGGATCGTATTGGCCAGCAGCGCGTTGTGCTTGCTGACCGTGACGGCTTGTACTTCCAAAGATGCCGTGCAAAGCGCCGCGCCGACCAAAGATGCCGTGCAAAGCGCGGCTCCGGCAAAAGCTGCGGTGGCCGCTACTGTCAACGGAATCCCCATCAGCGAAAGCATGGTCGACCTGATGCTCAAGCAGCGCAGTGACCTGGGCCATGAAGTCAACCCCGAAATACGCAAGGCGTACATTGATCGTATGGCAATGCAGGTCATCGTTTCCGAGGCGGCGATCAAAGAGGGACTGGACAAGACGCCTGACGTATTGGATCGAATCGCACTGATGAAGCGATCGGTCCTGATCGATGCGTTCGTCAAGAACTACTTCAAGAACCATCCGATCAGCGACGATGCGCTCAATGCCGCGTACGCCAAGATGAAAGCCGAGGCGACCGGCAAGGAGTACAAGGCGCGCCATATCCTGGTCGCGACGGAAGCCGAGGCCAAAGCCATTATTGCCAAGCTGAACAAGAACCCGAAAGCGTTTGCCGAGCTGGCGCAGAAAGATTCGAAGGACACCGCCACCAAAGGCAACGGCGGCGAATTGGGTTGGTTCGATCCGCGCGGCATGATTCCGGAATTCGGCGCGGCGGTTGCGAAGCTGGCCAAGGGCAAGTTCACCGAAGAGCCGGTCAAGACGCAATTCGGCTATCACGTGATCCTGCTGGAGGACTCGCGCCCGGTATCGGTTCCACCGCTGGAAAAGGTCAAGCCGGCATTGATCAGGCAGCTGCAAGATCAGGACCTGAAAAAACTCTTCGACGAGATGAAAGCCAAGGCAAAGATCGAGATCATGCAGGCGCCGGCCACGAACCCGGCGCAAGCGGCCAAAACGGCGGATTCCAACAAGAAATAGACGATCTCGGAGCGAGACCGGTCGCCGGGTTCCCAGGCGATTGCGCTCGCCACGCCAGCGCCGTGACTACGGCTTTCCCTCTGTCGGAAAGCTGTGCGGACGCTGGAGCGATTGGGTCAATCAGACTGTGGGGGCGCGACAGGGAGCGCTCCTGCGTTTCCCTGCGAAACCGGCTGTCGGAAGCGCGCTCAAAAAACACATGGACGATCGCTGCGCACGAATCGCTGCAATAAGCGTTGCTGGCAACATTTGATTCATCTAGACTGCGGGCGTTGCAAGCTGAGCGTCTAGATGAACACGAAGGAATTGATTCTGCAGCGTTTCGGCCACCTGAGCCCAATGCTTCAGTCGGCGGCGCGGTATGTGGTCGACCATCCGAGCGAAGTCGTGATTGCATCGATGCGCGCCGTGGCCGCGCGAGCGGGAGCGCAACCGGCTACTCTGGTCCGGCTGGCGCAGCGACTGGGCTACGCGGGCTGGCCGCAATTGAAGACCGCTATTGCGGCGGACCTCGGTCTGCACTCGGAAAGCTACGGCCAGCGAGCCAAGACGCTGATGGGACGGGTGCAGGATGCGGCGCTGATCGGGGAGATGTTCGCTGCGTTACGGGGCAACCTGGAGGTCACCGAATCCAGAAGCGCCGCTGCTTTGCGCTGCGCGGCCAAATTGCTGCGCCGGGCGAAGGCTGTGCATGTGGCGGGATTTCGCGCAAGCCTCCCCGTTGCCTTTTCGCTCGTGTACGGGTACCGCTTGTTTCGCAACGAAGTTCACCTGATCGACGGGCAAAGCGGCGGGCTGGAAATGCAATTGCGCGCCATCGAGCGGCAGCATGCCGTGGTGGTCATCAGTTTTGCGCCCTACTCGAAAGAATCGCTGGCGGTGATCGACGCCGCCAAATCCGTCGGCGCGCGCATTGTGGCGCTGACAGACAGCAGCGCATCGCCGCTCGCGCTTGCGAGCGAGAATCCGGTGCTGTTCGGGATCGATAGCCCGTCGTTCTTTCCCTCCGTTGCCGCGGGCATCGCGGCAACGGAGGTGCTGCTCGAAATCCTCGCGGCGGACGCGGGCGAGGACGCGGTGCGCCGGATCGTGCGCGCCGAGAAGCAATTGTTCGATTCGGGCGCCTATCTTCAGCCGCCGCCCAAACGCCGCTCGATCAAGGGTTGACGCAGGACGCTCCGCGTCGGGGCGTTCGGGCCGCGAGCGTTAAAAGATCGGCATATCGGGTTGACATGATCCGTTTATTGCTAGTATCGTCCGTATGTAACAAACGTTTCCAGTACCGGTTCATCCCAGTGACGTACCTCCGCGGCAGTCGGCTCAAAACGATTGCTGCTGGTTTCTCAAACCTTGCAACCAAGGAGATAAGCATGCGCATCCCCTTTAAATCGGTCGGCATCGCGCTGGCCATCGCTTTGCTTTCACCCGCACCCGCGGCGTTCGCGCAGCAGAAATTCATTACCATAGGCACCGGCGGCGTCACCGGCGTCTATTACGCGGTCGGTGGCGCAATTTGCCGCCTGATGAACAAGGACCGGGCCACGACCCATCTGCGCTGCTCGGTCGAGTCCACGGGCGGCTCGGCCTATAACGTCAACGCCATCAAGGACGGAGATCTTGACTTCGGCATGGCGCAATCCGATGTCCAGTACCAGGGCTACAAGGGGGCCGGCTCGTTCAAAGCGCCGTTCTCGGACATGCGTTCGGTGTTCTCGGTTCATCCTGAGCCGTTCACGCTGGTGGCGCGCAAGGACGCCAACATCCACAGCTTTGCCGACCTCAAGGGCAAGCGCGTCAACATCGGCAATCCCGGCTCAGGAACGCGCGCTGCGATGATGGACCTGCTGGCCGCGATGCACATGAAGACCTCGGACTTTGCGCTCGCCTCCGAGCTTAAGGCTGACGAGCATGGGGCGGCTCTGTGCGACAACAAGATCGACGCCTTCTTCTACGGCGTCGGTCATCCGTCCGCCAATATCCAGGATCCGACCACGACTTGCGGTGCCCAGCTGGTGTCGATCACCGGCCCGGTCATCGACAAGCTGGTCAAGGAACATTCGTACTTCGGCTACGCGACCATCCCGGGCGGCATGTATGCGAACAATCCCCAGGATACCCATACTTACGGCGTGCTCGCCACCTTGGTGACCTCGAGCAAGGTTCCGGCGAACGTAGTCTACGAACTCACCAAAGCGGTGTTCGAGAACTTCGACGAATTCAAGAAACTGCACCCTGCGTTTGCGCACCTCGATCCGAAACACATGATCGCCGATGGACTGACTGCGCCGCTGCATGAAGGCGCGGCGCGCTACTATCGCGAGAAAGGGTGGATCAAGTAATTCCACGAGGCTAGCCCCCGGCCTTGCCGGGGGCCATTTAACACCTCCGACGCACGCGCCGGCGGGCGCGCTAGCGCGGCAAGGAGAACACCATGGCAGCTTCAGTCCAGCGCCCGCCGCCGGTGGATGTACAGCAGCTCGTGCAGGAGGCCGACCTCGGTGGCCGCAAACCGACAGGTCTGGTCAAGACGCTGCTGTTCGCAGTCTGCGTCGGATGGTCGCTGTTACAGCTCTGGTACGCTTCGCCGCTGCCGTTCGTGCTGCGCATCTTCGTGCTCAATGCCACGGAGATGCGTTCACTGCATCTGGCGCTGGGGTTGTTCCTCGCTTATCTCGCCTTCCCGTTCGCCAAGCGCTCTTCGCGCACAGCGATTCCCTACTTGGACTGGATCCTGGCGGCAGTCGCCGCTTTCTGCGCCGCATATATCTTTCTGTTCTATAGGGAACTCTCAACGCGCTCCGGTCAACCCACGCTGCTCGACATCGCGGTCGCGGTGGCGGGCGTGCTGCTGCTGCTGGAAGCCACGCGCAGGGTGGTCGGGCCGCCGATGGCGATCATCGCCTGTCTAATGCTGGTGTACGCCTTCGCCGGCCCGTACATGCCCGATGCGATCGCACACAAGAGCGTGTCGCTGTCGAAGGCGGCGTCGCATTACTGGCTGTCGACCGAGGGCGTGTTCGGCGTTGCGTTGGGCGTCTCGGCAAGCTACATTTTCCTATTCGTGCTTTTCGGTGCCTTGCTCGAAAAAGCCGGGGCGGGCGGGTATTTCATCAAGGTGGCGTACTCGCTGCTCGGTCATCTGCGCGGCGGTCCGGCCAAGGCGGCCGTGGTGTCCTCGGGGCTGATGGGGATGATTTCCGGCTCCTCGGTCGCGAACGTGGTGACCTGCGGCACTTTCACCATCCCGCTGATGAAGCGCGTCGGCTACACGCCGGAAAAGGCCGGGGCGATCGAGACGGCTGCCGGCGTGGACGGACAGATCATGCCGCCGGTCATGGGCGCCGCCGCATTCCTGATGGCCGAGTACGTCGGGGTGCCCTATACCGAGATCATCAAGAACGCCGCCTTGCCGGCATTGATGTCCTACATAGCGCTGTTCTATATCGCGCACCTCGAAGCCTGCAAAGCGGGCATACAGGGCCTGCCGCGCGCGGCGGGCGCGTCCACGCTCGCTCGGGTCGCAGGTTTCGGCATGACCGTGTGCGGGGTGATCCTGCTCGCGAACGCGGTGTATTACGGATTGGGCTGGATCAAGGGCGCAATGGGCGACGGCGCGATCTGGGTCATCGTTCTGGCCATTGTGGCGGCCTACCTTGGCATAGTGAAGTTGGTATCGACGGAGCCGGATCTGGTCATTGATGATCCGAATGCCGAAATGCTGGAACTGCCGCCAGTGAAAGAGACCATCCTTGCGGGACTGCATTATCTCCTGCCGGTCGTGCTGCTGATCTGGGCGCTCATGGTGGAACAGCTTTCGCCGGGCTTGTCGGCTTTCTACGCGACGATTTCACTGATGGTCATTTTGTTGACGCAAAGGCCGCTCATGGCCCTTTTCCGCGGGGAAGCGCATCCGCTTTCGCGGTTCAAGCGCGGGTGGACCGACCTGCTCGACGGACTGCATCTGGGCGCGCGCAACATGATCGGCATCGCCATCGCCACCGCCTGCGCCGGCATCATTGTCGGTACGGTCACGCTGACCGGGCTGGGTCTGGTGATGACCGACCTGGTCGAAGCCATCTCCGGCGGCAATTTGATGGGCATGCTGGCGCTGGTTGCAGTGGCCTGCCTGATTCTTGGCATGGGCATGCCCACCACCGCGAATTACATCGTGGTGTCGACCCTGATGGCGCCAGTGGTGGTCGAACTCGGAGCGCAATCGGGTCTGGTGGTCCCCCTGGTCGCGGTCCATATGTTCGTGTTCTACTTCGGGCTGATGGCCGATGTGACCCCGCCTGTGGGCCTGGCCTCGTTTGCCGCCTCGGCCATCGCGCGGGCCGATCCGATCAAGACCGGTATCCAGGCGTTCTGGTACAGCATCCGCACCGGCATCCTGCCGTTCATGTTCATTTTCAATACCGATTTGCTGCTGATCGGCATCCATTCATGGTGGCATCTGCTGCTCACCATTACGGTCTCGATTGCGGCCATGCTGGTGTTCGCAGCCGGGACGCAGGGCTGGTTCCTGCGGCGCAACCGTTGGTACGAGTCGGTGGCGCTGCTGCTGGTGACTTTCACCTGCCTCAGGCCTGGATTCTGGCTCGATCAGTTCACGCAGCCGTACCGCGTCGAACCCGGCTCGAAACTGATGCAGTTGGTGGCGGCGGCGCCGTCCGGCTTCGGTCTGCGCGTGCGTATCGAAGGCATGACTCTGGAAGGCGACAATGTCCAGAAGACGGTGCTGCTGCCGCTGAAGGGCGGAGGCAGCGCGCGCGAGCGCATCGCCAAGGCGGGCCTGACCATCATGGCGACACCGGATGGCCCGCAGGTCGTGGCCGTCAGATTGAAAGGGGCAGCGGACAAGGCCGGCTTCGAGCAGGGCTTCAAGGTGACCGGCATCGAGGTGCCGGCCGACCGCATGAACAAGGAATGGTTGTATCTGCCGGCACTGTTTCTGCTGGCGATTATTTTCCTGCTGCAGCGCGCGCGCCCAGAAGAAACACCCGGCCGGTCCGCTGCGGGGATTGCTTGAGCCCTTGGGCAGCGTATCGGATGTTCCACTAGCCTGCGCCGAGCCGCCCGCCTGCACCCGGCAGAAACAATTGAGAAACAAGTAAGGAGAGTGCTGTGAGCTTCGAGACCATTTTGTACGAGATCAAGGACGGCGTGGCGGAGATCCGATTCAATCGACCGCAGCGCCTGAACGCAGTGATACAGCAGCTTTACGAGGAGTTGAACGTCGCGCTCGGTTTGGCCGAAGCGGACCAGAATGCGCGCGTGGTGCTGCTTACGGGCGAAGGCCGCGCTTTCTGCGTCGGTGCGGACCTTAAGGCGCACAAAGTCGGGCGCACCGCGTTCGAGCGCCGGCAGTATCTGCAGGGCGAACAGACCGTATGCAAGCGGCTGCTGCAGCTGAAGCGGCCGGTGGTGGCTGCGGTCAACGGCTATGCGTTGGGCGCGGGGGCAGAACTGGCGATCGCATCGGACTTCCTGTTGATGGCCGAGAACGCGCAGATCGGCCTGCCCGAGATCAGCCTGGGCACTTTTCTGGGCGGCGGCGTTACCGCGTTGCTGCCGCGTTTGGTGGGTCTGGCGAAAGCGCGCGAACTGGTGTTTCTCGGCGAGCGCATCAAGGGTGCGGAGGCCGTGCGCATCGGCCTGGCGAATCGGTCGTTTCCGGATGCCGGATTTCTCGACGCGGCGCGCGCGTTCGCGCGGCGCGTGGCGGGCAAGGCCCCGATCGCCATGCAACTCGCCAAGGAGCAGCTCAACTTTGCGGCGGAGCGCACGCTGGACGCCGTGCTCGCAGCCGAGCTTGAGGGCATGACCTTCGTCGCCACGACCAAGGACTGGCAGGAAGGCGTGGACGCATTTGGCGAAAAGCGCGCGCCGGTGTTCAAGGGCGAGTAGACACGTGAACGCGCTGCATGCCATTTTCTATCCCGACTCGATTGCCATAGTCGGCGCGTCCAGGGACCAGACCAAGCGTGGTTTTCGTTCCATCCAGAAGCTGCTCGAGGACGGCTTCAAGGGCGCCATTTACCCGGTCAATCCGAAGGAAGCAGAGATTCTTGGACAGCGCACCTATGCGTCTTTGGCGGACATCCCGGGGCCGGTGGATCTGGCGCTGATCTGCACACCGGCGAAGACGCTGCCAGCGGTGATGGCCCAATGCGGCGCGAAAGGCGTGAAAGGTGCCGTAGTGCTTGCCGGTGGCTTCGCCGAAGCAGGCGCGGAAGGCGAGCGGCTGCAGCAGCAGATGGTCGAAGAGGCCATCAGGCAGGGGGTGCGCATCGTTGGGCCCAACACCTCCGGCATCTTCAACACCCATGCCGCTTGCAATATCGTCGGCTTCTCGCATCTGAAGCGCGGCGGCATCGGCCTCTTGTCGCAGTCGGGCAACATGGCACTGTCGCTGGTCACGGAAGCCCAGGCGAACGGGCATGTCGGCTTGTCCACGTACGTCGGCATCGGCAACGAGGCGGACATCCGCTTTCACGAATACCTGGAATATTTCCGGGACGACGCAAACACCAAGGCCGTGATCGCCTATGTCGAGGGCATCAAGGATGGCCGGCGCTTTCTGCAGGCCTTGCGGCGTGTGGCGCGCGAAAAACCCATCGTGATCTACAAATCCGGCCGCACCAGCGCTGGCCGCAGCTCGGCACAGTCACACACCGGCGCGCTGGCAGGCGACTACGCCGTGAGCGAAGGGGTGCTGAAGCAGGCCGGCGCCATACTCGCACGTGATTCTGACGAGATTCTTTCGCTCGCCGAGGCACTGTCGCTGCTCGAACCGATGGCGTCGCGCCGCGTCGCCGTGCTCGCCGATGGCGGCGGTCACGCGACCATTGCCGCCGACGCGCTGACCGAACGCGGACTGAAGCTGGCGCCGCTGAGTGAGGACAGCAGGAAAAAACTTGCGGCTATCCTTCCTTCCTCGGCCGCGGTCGCCAACCCGGTGGATGTGGCCGGGGGCACCGACTCGAACCCGGCAGTGTTCGCAGAGTGTGCGCGCATCCTGCTTGCCGATCCTGGCGTAGACGCCCTGCTTATCACGGGTCTGTTCGGCGGCTACGGCGTACGTTTTTCACAGACCCTCACACCGGTCGAGATGCAGACCTCCGAGCGCATTGCGCAGCTGCACCGGGAATTCCGCAAGCCGGTGCTGGTGCACAGCCTATACGGCAGCCTGTATGCCGACCTGCGGCCGCGACCGCTGGCACTCATCCGCGAGCGGGGCGTCCCCGTATACGATTCGCTCGAGCGCGCCGTGCGCTGCGTACAAGCGCTGGCAGAGTATGGGGAGGTGCGCCGCCGTCCGGCGTACTCGCATGATGTGCGAGGCGTGCGCTCCAGCGGTTTCGAAACGGTACTTGCCGCTTGTCGCAGGGAAGGGCGCACCGTGGTACTCGAACACGAAGCACGTCAGGCGCTGGAAGAGGCCGGTGTCGAGATGTCCGCCCCGGCCATCGTCGCAGTCGATGCCGATGCGGCCGTCGCCGCTTTCAAGGCTCTGGGCACGGTGCCGGTGGCGATGAAAGTCGTATCGGTGGATGTCATTCACAAGACCGACGCGGACTGCGTAAAGCTCGACCTCAGCGACGAGGCGGCACTGCGCAAGGCCTATGCCGAGATTTTGGTCAATGCTCGGCGCCATTGCCTACGGCATCACGGCAGGGAGCCGCATATCACCGGCGCAATCCTTACACCGATGGCCGCGAAGGGCGGTATCGAGGTCATCATCGGCGTGGTGCGCGACCCCAGCTACGGCCCGGTGTTGATGTTCGGGCTAGGTGGTATCTTGGTCGAGGTGCTCAGGGACGTGGTGTTCCGTTCGCTACCGCTGACCGAAGAGGACGCGCGTTCCATGCTCGAAGAGATCCGCGCAAGTAAAATTCTCGATGGCGTGCGCGGGGCGCCGCCGGTGGACAAGGACGCGCTGGTGCGCCTTATGCTCGGCATCTCCGCGCTGTGCACCGCGTTCCCGGAGATTGCGGAACTCGACCTGAACCCGGTGTTGGCTTATCCCTCTGGGGTGGGCATACTCGACGCGCGTATCCTGTTGCAGGGCGACGACTCGGGCGCGAGCCTTGCAACCCGGCGCAGCGCGCAAGACAATCAGGTCACAATCACCTGAATTTCGCCTCTCCCGCTTGCGCGTGTCCACCAAGAATCCCGTGCTTGGGCGTCCTAAGCAGCCGGCCGCTGCCGAACCTTAGCTTCCCGGCTTCCTGCCGGGACTCTTGGGCGGAATGGTTCCGGCAATTCGGCACAGCATCCCTTCAATTGCCTTGCCGTCGTTGAACCGCGTTACGCTGCACCTGGATATTTCTCCCCGCGCCGACAGATCGGACAGCGAGATGCGCACCTTCGACAGCGAGATTCCGGTCGCGGCTGCTATATCCAGATCGAGTTGCTGGCCGTTCTTTCTGAGGTATTGCAGAATCGGGGCTGCATGCATTTCAGTACTCCTGACGAGGGTCGTGTTGGTGTGGGGCGGATGCGGCGATCTGCCTGCAACCGGGGCTGTGCGACTATGTCTGATCGACCGTGTCGACACGCAAATATGCCTGATTTGTTGACATCGCCGGCTCCGCGGGCAGGGTTCGAAGCGGATACCTGCTGATTGTCAGATTGGCCTGAATCGCACTCTAAGTGTTTGATTATACACTATGCCCGCCTCTAGGCGGGTGAATATTTTTTCGCCTGATGGCGAGAGCTCAACCTCAATTAAATCAAGGGCCTGCGGTGCATAATCAGTACTTCTGTCCAAAATGGCGTTTTGTGGATCAAATCCGGCGTTGGAAGCTGGCGCACATGCCGGATGGCGGCCAGCAGAGTTTTCAGACATTATGCGCGTCATGACCGACATCGATCTCGTCCGGCTCAATTTCAACCCGCAGTCGCTGTTCGCGCTCAACGTCATACTCGGCTTCGTCATGTTCGGCGTCTCGCTGGACCTGAAGCCCGAGGACTTCAAGGAGGCGCTGCGCACGCCGCGTGCGCTGGTCATCGGGCTGCTCGGCCATCACCTGGTGTTTCCCGCCTTGACCTTCCTGCTGGTGCTGGCCTTGCACCCGCGACCCAGCATCGCCTTGGGGATGATCCTCGTCGCCTCCTGTCCGGCGGGCAACATTTCCAACTTTCTCACTCATTTCGCCCGGGGCAACACCGCGCTGTCGGTATCGATCAGCACGCTGTCAACGCTGACCGCCATCGTCATGACGCCGGTGAACATCGCCTTCTGGGGCGGAATGTACCGGCCGGCGCGCCCCATCCTGCACCAGGTAGCGATGAATCCGCTGGACATGTTCCTGCAGGTGTTGCTGCTGCTCGGCCTGCCGCTGGCCGCCGGGCTGTTCGTGTCGCGGCACTGGCCAGGCTTTACCGCCCGTGCGCGCAAGCCGATGAAAATATTCTCGCTGATCTTCTTTCTGGTCTTCGTGCTCGCTGCGCTCGGTGCCAACTGGCGGTATTTCGTGCTCTATGTGGGCATGGTCGTGGGGGTGGTCTTCATCCACAACGCCAGCGCGCTCGCCATGGGCTACGGCATGGCCACGGCTGTGCGCCTGCCGGAGCGCGACCGGCGCGCAGTGGCGATCGAATGCGGCATCCAGAACTCGGGCTTGGGGCTGATCCTGATTTTCGATTTCTTCGGCGGCTTGGGCGGCATGGCCGTGATTACCGCCTGGTGGGGCATCTGGCACATCATTGCCGGGTTGTCGCTCGCGACGTTTTGGAGCAGGCGCCCGACGCCTGCCGCAGCCACGGCGCGCGTCGGCGCGTAGTCGTGCCAGGCACCGGCCTGGAAACCATTCAAGGAACGTCATCGCGCCGATGAACTATTCGCCGCGGGCGCGCTGCTTATCTTCTCGCGTCGCAGCACAATCCTGGCAGTGCGCCCATTGATTTTCGTCAAGCTGCGGCATCGCAGCAAGGTGACAATTTGTCTGCAAGGCCGTGTCTTTCGCGGCCGGCGACGAAAGGATTCCTGCCATGTCCACCCTCACACACGACTCGGGGCCCTCGGCGGTTGTGTCCAACAAGATCCCGCAGCGTTCTTTTCCGTGGCGCGCGATCGCGCCCATTGCCATGACGGCAGTGCTCGCCTTGTGCCCGGCGCCGGAGGGTTTGGCGCAGCATGCCTGGTATTTCTTTGCGATTTTTGCCGGCGTGGTCGTTGGCCTGATGTTAGAGCCGCTTCCCGGAGGCGCAATCGGCATCATCGGCGTGACGCTGGTGGCGGCCTTGGCGCCGTGGGTATTGTATGGTCCGCAGGAACTTGCAAAACCAGGCTTCAAAGCGCCGAATGCTGCGCTCAGCTGGGCGCTGTCCGGATTTGCCAACAGCACGGTATGGCTCATCTTCGGCGCTTTCATGTTTGCGATGGGCTACGAGAAAACCGGCCTCGGGCGCAGGATCGCGCTGATGCTGGTCAAGCTGATGGGACGCCGCACGCTGCTGCTCGGCTACGCGGTCGTGCTCGCCGATGCGCTGCTCGCGCCGTTCACGCCGTCCAATACCGCGCGCAGCGGCGGCACGATCTATCCGGTGATCCGCAATCTGCCCGCTCTGTACGATTCCAAGCCCAACGACCCGTCCGCGCGCCGCATCGGTTCCTATCTGATGTGGGTAGCGATCGCCGGCACCTGCGTCACCAGTTCGATGTTTCTCACCGCGCTCGCGCCCAATCTGCTTGCAGTGGAATTGGTGAAGAAAACGGCCAAACTCGACCTGGGCTGGACGCAATGGTTTGTCGCGTTCCTGCCTGTGGGTCTCGTACTGCTGGTGCTGATTCCGATCCTGAGTTACTGGCTCTATCCGCCGGAAGTGAAGGAGGGCCAGGAAGTTCCGCAATGGGCGGCAAAGGAACTCGTCAGGATGGGTGGAATGAGCGGGCGCGAGATCCTGCTTGCGCTGCTGGTCGTATTTGCGCTGGCGATGTGGATTTTCGGCGGTGCTGTGATCAATGCCACAACCGCGGCGCTGGTCGTGGTTTCGTTGATGCTTGTCACATCGGTCTTCTCCTGGGAAGACATGCTCGCGAACAAGGCAGCGTGGAATACGCTGGCGTGGTTTGCGACCCTGGTTGCGCTGGCCGACGGCTTGTCCAGGGTCGGGTTCGTGAAATGGTTTGCCGACGCCGTCGCCGCGCATATGGGCGGTTTCTCTCCACTCATGGCAATGATCGTGCTGATCCTGGTGTTTTATTTCACGCACTACCTGTTCGCCAGCGTCACGGCGCATGCGACGGCGATGCTGCCGGTGATGCTGGCCGTTGGTTCCACCATCCCCGGCATGAACATGCTGCAGTTCGCGCTCTCGCTCAGTTTCACGCTCGGCTTGATGGGTATACTCACGCCGTATGCGACCGGGCCGAGCCCGGTGTATTACGGCTCGGGCTACCTGCCGACAGCGGACTACTGGAGGCTGGGGGCGATCTTCGGCCTGTTGTTCATCGCGGTGTTCCTGCTGCTCGGCCTGCCGTGGATGGCGATGGTAAGCTAGGAAAATTCGAATTGACTCAGTGCCGCAGTCAATAAGAACGATTGGCCGGCTCACGCCGTCGCGGGCAAACTTGCTCAGCGAGCATCGGCCGGAAGTTCAGCGGAGTTGGCGGCAGGCGGCAATCGCGGAGCGCTTCGCGACCGGTTAATTCGGCGGGCGCGTTGCGCCAAGGCGGAATCGAGGCAGGCGTTGAGTTGATATTGGCGCCAAGCTCCAACATAATTTCACATTTGCACCCACTCTCAAGAAGGGAATCCTCATGTCCGCCGCCCGTCCATTCATCGAAGCCCGCGACTTCCTGCTCAAGCACCGTACCGACTATCTGGCCGCAACGCGCGAATTCCGCTGGCCCAAGCTGACGGAATTCAACTGGGCGCTCGACTATTTCGACGCCATGGCGAAGGGCAACGAGCAGCCGGCCCTGTGGCTGGTGGGCGAGGACGGCAGCGAACAGAAACGCTCGTTCGCCGAAATGTCGGCCCGCTCGAACCGCGTCGCCAACTGGCTACGCTCGCTCGGCGTCAAACGCGGCGACCGCATCCTGATGATGCTCGGCAACGAAGTACCGCTGTGGGAGACCATGCTGGGTGCGGCCAAACTCGGTGCGGTGCTGATCCCGGCGACGACCTTGCTGACGCCGGACGACCTGCTCGACCGATTCGAGCGCGGCGATGTGCGCCACGTCGTCGTCGGCATCGCCAACTTGGACAAATTCGCGACCCTCGCCGGCAGCTACACGCGTATCGCCGTTGGCGGCGACGCACCCGGCTGGCACAGCTTCGCCGAGGCCGACGCGCATCCGGCAAGCTTCACGCCCGACGGCCCGACCAAGGCCGATGATCCGCTGCTGCTCTATTTCACCTCCGGCACCACCTCCAAGCCGAAACTGGTGCTGCACACGCAGCAGAGCTACCCGGTGGGGCACCTGTCGACCATGTATTGGATCGGCCTGCAGCCCGGTGACGTGCACCTCAACATCTCGTCGCCCGGCTGGGCCAAGCACGCCTGGAGCTGCTTCTTCGCACCGTGGAATGCCGGCGCCTGCATCTTCATCTACAACTACAGCCGCTTCAATGCCAAAGCCTTGCTTGGCGTGCTGGAGCGCTGCGGCGTCAACACGCTCTGTGCGCCGCCGACGGTATGGCGCATGCTGATCCAGGAAGATCTCGCGAGCTACCGCAGCCGCCTCAAAATACGCGAACTGCTCGGTGCGGGCGAACCGCTCAATCCGGAAATCATCGGCCAGGTGAAAGCGGCCTGGGGCATCACCCTGCGCGACGGTTATGGCCAGACCGAGACCACCGCGCTGATAGGCAACTCGCCCGGCCAGGAACTGAAACCGGGCTCCATGGGGCGGCCGCTTCCCGGCTATCATGTGGCTCTGCTCGACGCGGAGGGCAGGGAGGCGGACGAAGGTGAAATCTGCCTAGTCCTAGATCCGCGCCCGCTCGGGCTGATGGTCGGCTACATGGACAGCGCCGAGAAAACCGCCGATGCAACGCGCGGCGGCTACTACCGCACGGGGGACGTTGCGAGCCGCGACGCCGACGGTTACATCACCTACGTCGGTCGCGCCGACGACGTGTTCAAGGCCTCGGACTACCGCATCAGTCCGTTCGAACTGGAAAGCGCGCTGATCGAGCATCCGGCCGTCGCCGAGGCGGCGGTGGTCCCCAGTCCGGACCCGCTGCGCCTCGCCGTGCCCAAGGCTTTCATCATCCTGACCCAGGACACTAAGCCCAGCCGCGAATTGGCGAAGGAGATATTTATCTTCCTGCGCAGCAAGCTCGCACCCTACAAACGCGTGCGCCGCCTCGAGTTTTCCGACCTGCCCAAGACCATCTCGGGCAAGATTCGGCGGGTGCAATTGCGCGGCATCGAAGCCGAGCGGCGCGCCAAGGGAGAACGCGTCGAGTGGGAATTTTTCGAGGAAGACTTTCCCGAACTGAAGCAGTGATCGGCGCGCGTCGCATCGCATGCACCGCATGGTCCATCTATAGCAAGGCGTGTCCGCGTCCGAGATGATCTCCACTGTAGATCAACTCGGGCGCGCCGCAGATCTTGGCATCGCGTAGGCCCGTTTTCCACTGAATGTTCCAGTCACTCGCCCGCCGATAACAAACAACTGGCTAGGCCTAACGATCCGCCAGCATTCGCTGACGGTCATGCGTGTTCCCAGCGTATTGTCTAAGGCGTGCTTCGCGCGGCTTTGCTTGCGAAGCGGTCGCGGCGGGCCTGCTTGCGCGCCCGGTGTAGCTGCTTTCTTATGGCCTGCTTCTTGCGGCGATTCTTGAGCATACTCGAGTGGCTCATGGTTTTCCCCTTATCCCATGCGCATTCGCGGATATTACGCCGCTTTGGCCACAGCCCGCGTCGGATGGTGCAATGCGGCCATCAGTTCGTCCTGCCGCTGCCGCGCGGCTGCGACGCTGCGTTGCTTGATCGGGCCGTAGCCGCGAATGCCTTCGGGCAAGCCGGCAATCTCCACGGCCAGCGCAAGCGTGTCTCGACGCAGGCCGCCCAGGAGGGTGTCGACCATTGCCTCATACTCGTTTATGAGCCGGCGCTCCAGTCGGCGCTCGGCTCCGTAGCCGAAGATGTCCAGAGGCGTGCCGCGCAGGAACTTCAGCGGCGCCAGGAGTTGAAACGCATACATCAGCCATGGGCCGTAGCTGCGCTTGCCCGGCTCGCCGCCGGTGGAGTCCGGACGGCTCAGCGCCGGAATTGCCAGATGGAAGCGCAGCTTGAACTTACCCTCGAAAGCAGCGTTCAGCGCTTGCGCGAATTCCGGAGCGGTGAAAAGGCGGGCGACCTCGTATTCGTCCTTGTAAGCGAGCAGTTTGAAGTAACTGCGCGCAACCGACTCGGTGAGCAGGACGCTGCCGGGTAGAAGCGCGTCTTCGGCGCGGCGTACGCGCGCCACCAGCTCGGTGTAGCGGCGCGCATATGCGCGGTCCTGATAGGCGGTCAGGTAGTCGCGGCGCCGTGCTACGGCTTCGTCGAGGTCGCGCGACAGCCGGTGCTGCGGCAGGACCGGCTGCTGCGCGCGCGCGAGCTGCTCGACGCGTTCGGGGTCGAAAGCGGCGCGGCGGCCCCAGAGGAAAGCCCGCTTGTTCGCTTCGACCGCGATCGCGTTGAGTTCGATCGCCCGCAGCAGCGCTGCGGACGATACCGGCAGCTGCGCCTTCTGGTAGGCATATCCGAGCAGGAACATATTGGTCATGATGGCGTCGCCCGTCAGGATCGAGGCGAGGCGGGTGGCATCTACGAAATCCGCCGCGCCTGCGCCGACCGCTTCGCGCAGCTGGTCCT
>Ga0307377_10001695_pt1 | contig 27156 bp, 29 predicted proteins | sample TR3MG_FD_202535 | JGI IMG/M metagenome (GOLD analysis project Ga0307377, IMG submission 202535) | Soil microbial communities from Risofladan, Vaasa, Finland - TR-3 | ecosystem: Environmental > Terrestrial > Soil > Coastal area > Acid sulfate soil | place: Finland: Risofladan, Vaasa | collected... | reverse complement strand
ACGGCTGCCACGAGCATACGCCAGGCGACATCCGCCGCGAGCACATCGAGGAAGGCATTCGCGATTTCAAGAATTGCGTCGAGTGCCACCGCAACGCAAACGAGGAGGACATTCGCGGTGAATTTGGTGAAGGGGGCGATGGCGGTGACGACGATTGAGCGTGTTGGCCTTGATTCATTCCGCCATGCGGGCGGCGAGGGCGGATCCTGATTGCCGGGTGACGCCCGCCTCAACCATTAGCCGGGAAACGTACCCTGGCCCCGAGGCCACTGCCTTCCAGGCCCTCGCCGAAGACCAGTTCGGCGCCATGCAGTTCCGCGATGCGTCGCGCGATGGACAAGCCGAGGCCGACACCTTCGACAGCTTGGTTGCCGAAGCGATGAAAGCGCTGGCCGAGCATATCCCGCTCCTCCACCGCCACGCCGGGGCCATTGTCCGCCACCGTCAATACCACGTATCCGCCCTCCCGGGCCAGGCCCACCCGCACCCTGCCAGCGTCGGGCACGTAGCGAATGGCGTTGTCGATCAGGTTGCGCAGCAATACCCGCAGCAGTTCGGCATTGCCGGTCAGCACGCAGTTCGGTTCAGTGTCGGTCTTCACCTGGATGCCCCTGGACTCGGCCTGGGGCGCCAGCCCGGCAACCACGTCATGAAGCAGGTCATCGAGGTTCACGTTCGCATCCGGCTTGTCGGCGGTCTCCGCCCCCAGCCTGGCCAGGGCCAGCAACTGCGCCACCAGATGCGTCATTCGGCTGGTTCCGCCCAGGGCCTTGGCGATGGCCGCCTGCCGTTCTTCCGGGTCCGGCGTGCGCTCGGCCACCTGCAGCTGGGCGCGCAGGGCCGCGATCGGCGTGCGCAGTTCGTGGGCCGCATCGCTGGTGAAACGGCGCTCCTTGTCCATGGCCATGCGAATGCGTCCGAAAAGCTGGTTCATGGCGCGGACGGGCGGTCGGAGTTCCCTCGGCAGCCCGGCTTCCGGCAGTTCGTCGAGGCGTTGCGGGTCGCGCCCGGAAAGGTCGGCTGCCAGGACATGCAAGGGTTTGAGCCCCCGGCGGATGGCCAGCAGCAGCAACACGGCCAGGATCGGCACCGCCAGCAGGTAAGGCGACATGTTGCTCAGCGCGATCTGGCTTGCCAGTTCCTGATGGATATGCAGATCGTTGGCTGCCAGGACGACGTAGCCGTTGTCGCCCCTGGCAACGAAGAAGCGCCATGCATGCCCCGTCAGGGTGACTTCCGAATAGCCGGACGGTTTCACGCCCTGCGGCCAATGGTGCGGCGCCTCCGGGGAACGGAGCATCAGGCGGGGGGCGCCCCTCATGTCCCATATCTGGAACATCAGCTTGCTCTGGTAGGGGTGGGCCTTGATGTCCGGCAGCCGCACCTCGTCATCCCGCCCCTCGTGGGCCAGGGAGAGCATGATCTGGGCGTACTGGACCAGCTGGGCATCGAGCAATTCATCGGCCTCGTGCAGCGCCCGCCGATAGCCGGTCCATCCGCTCACCAGTTCGACGGCCAGCAGCGCCCCCAGCACCAGCAGGATCAGGCGCGACTGGATGGAAGGTGGCCGGGTTGTCATCGCTTCATTCCATCAGGTAGCCGACACCCCGAACGGTGCGGATCAGGTCCGCCCCGAGCTTGCGGCGCAGATGGTGGATGTGGACCTCGACCACATTGGATTCCGCCCCCTCCCCCCAGCCATAGAGCGCGGATTCCAGCTGGGTGCGAGAGATCACCTTGCCCACGTTGCGCATCAGCATTTCCAGGATGACAAACTCCCTGGCCGAGACCTCCACCGTCTGGCCGTGCACGCGAACGCGCCGGGCCGCGGGATCCAGTTCCACATCCCTGAACTTCAGCAGCGGCGCGCGCGTGCCCGAGCCCCTGCGGGTCAGGGCCCGCAGGCGGGCAGCCAGCTCATCCAGATCCACGGGCTTGATCAGGTAGTCGTCGGCGCCGCTATCCAGCCCGCCCACCTTGTCCCAGGTGGTATCCCGCGCGGTTAGGATCAGGACGGGGATGGCATTGCCTTCCGCCCGCAGAAGGCGCAATACAGCCATGCCGTCCAGGCGCGGCAAGCCGAGGTCGAGCACCAGCGCGGCATAGTCCTCCGTCGCCAGCACCACACGGGCGGATTCGCCGTCCCGCAACCAGTCGACGTTGTAGCCGCAATGGCGAAGACCGGCGGCGAGCCCGTCACCGAGAAGTTCATCGTCTTCCACCAACAGGATGCGCATGGCTTTCTTCAGGAAATCGATCGAATCTGGATTATCCACGCCCGGCTTAAGCCTTGCTTAAGATCATGCTGAAGAATGGGCAGACTGCCGATAACTGGAACCTTTTCTCTCTGACTTCGTTTAACGAGGGTGCGGCAATTTGTCACAATTAATTTGCCAAAATTAAGCGTAAATTAAGGCCCGTATGGAGTTGCTATCTCAACAAATGTTCGCGGCAATCAATGTTGCCGGACCTTGCCTCGACAAACCGGCCGACAATCGTTGCAAGACCTGCATCCTGGACAGTTCCGATTATTTCAGCACCCTGAGTCTGGAAGTGAAGCGCGCCCTGCAGGAATTTCTGCAGTTCAAGTCCTTCGATCGCCGCGCCCTGCTTTATCGGGAAGGGCATTCCGGCGAAAATCTGTTCATCCTGATGTCGGGCGAAGTCAAGATCTACAAGTCCCTGTCCAACGGGCGCCAGCAGATTCACAAGCTGGCCGTCATCCCCGGCGATCTGATCGCCTGCGAGGATATCTACCTCGACAAGTACAGCAGCTCAGCCGAGGCCATCAGCCCGGTCACCATCTGCTACCTGCCGAAAGCGCATTTGCAGAGTGTCATCAGCCGTCACCGGGAGATTCCGGACGCCCTGATGCGCTCCATGGCGCGCAACCTTAATTCCTATATCCGCAACATCGCAAACCTGGGCCAGAAAAATGCGCTGGAGCGGGTTGCGTCCTACCTGCTGTTCCTGCACGAAACCCACCATGAACGCAATCTGCACAGCGAGGAGCTGCGCGAATCCCTGACCCGCACCGAACTGGCCGACATGATCGGCGTAACCCAGCGCACCCTGATACGCGGCCTGAAGAAACTTGAAAGCGACAAGGTCATCGCCCTGGTCAAGGATGGCTTCCGCATCCTCGATCAGAAGGCCCTGGAATATCTGAGCGCGGGCGGCTGAGCCCCGGCTTCAGGCGCAACCCATTGCGGACCCGGTCCGCACCTCTCCCAAACGGGGCGGACGCCCCACCCCCTTCTTCGTGTCTTGGCGCCTGCGGAATCGCATTCCGCGATCACGTCGCCGCCACATTCTGAAAATTTTTTCAGGTTTTTAAAAACCTAGAAAAAGCACCTCCGCTGACATTTGTCATCGTCATCCCCCTGTAATATTTTTAGTATTAAAAATCCTTAAGGGGACTTAAGAGAAGTTTAAGAAAAAACCACGCCGCCGACCAGCCTTTTGACGGAGAAGCGCTTGCCGGCGGTTTCATCGCAACGATTTGAGGAACAGGTCCACATGGCGACTCACAAACACGATCGGCACCCTGTAAAGGTGTTCACTCAGACCGAGCTGAAGGAGCTCAAGCAGGAGCCGCAACTCTGTAACCACGAACGGCGTACATTCCTCAAGTGGGGCGCGCTGCTGACCTCGCAAGCCATTGTCGGCGGAGGCGTGCTGAACCTGCTGACCGGCGAGGAGGCGATGGCCGACGATACCTTCGTCAATGTGGTCAGTTGGGTGAAGTCGGTGTGCGGCTACTGCTCGGTGGGTTGCGGCCTCGAAATCGGCATCAATGCCGCCGGTACGGCGGTGGCGGTGCGCGGCAATGCGGCGCACCCGACCAATGCCGGGCGGGTCTGCGTCAAGGGCCTGTACGAACACAAAATCCTGGCCGACCAGGACCTGCGGGTGGGCAGCCGCGCCAAGTATCCGATGAGCCGCGACGCCAGCGGCAACTGGCAGAACATCACCTGGGACGAAGCCACCACGCTGCTCGCCCAGAAGATCATCGAGGCGAGCAACACGGCCGGTCCCGATTCGGTGGGCATCTACAACACCGGCCAATGGACCATCGAGGAATACTATTCCATGGGCAAGCTGGGCAAGGGCGCCATCAAGACCAGCACCATGGACTCCAACACCCGCCTGTGCATGGCGGCGGCGGTGTACGGTTACATGAGCACCTTTGGCTCCGACGGCCCGCCCGGGTGCTACGACGACATCGAGAACACCGACTGCTTTTTCCTGATCGGCACCAACCCGGCCGAAATGCACCCGCAGGTATGGCGGCGCATCATCCAGGCGCGCCGTTCGGCGCGTGCGCCCAAGATGATCGTGGTCGACCCGCGCCGCACCGCCACCGCGCGCAGCGCCGATCTTCACCTGCAGCTCAGGCCCGGCACCAACGTGGCGCTGATGAACGGCATCCTGCAGCAACTCATCGCCAACAACTGGATCGACAGCGCCTACATCAATGCGCACACCCGCAATTTCTCTGCACTGGCGGCCAAGGTCGCGGCCTACACGCCGACCTACGTTGCCGGCATCACCGGGCTGGCGGCCGTCGACATCCAGACCGCGGCGCAGTGGATCGGCCAGTCGCCCGAAGTGTGGTCGATGTTCATCCAGGGCGTATACCAGTCGATGGGCGGCACCGACACGGTGCGACTGATCTGCGCCATGCACCTGATCACCGGCACGATCGGCCGCCCGGGCTCGGCGCCCTTCTCCATCACCGGCCAGGCCACCGCCATGAGCAACCGCGAGGCCGGCGGCTCCTCGGCGCTGGCCGGCTACCGCAATTACTACAACCCCACCCACATCGCCGAACTGGAACAGCTGTGGAACGTGACGCCCGGAACCATCCCGCCGCACGGCACCACGGTCGTCACCTCCGACATCGACCTGCAGCCGACCATTCCCAGCATGGTCGACATGATGCGCAAGGGCACGCTCAAGGTGTACTGGGTGGCCTGCACCAATCCTTCGGTCACCCTGCCCGACCTGGACAAGTATCACGACTACCTCAGCTTCAGTAACCCGGCGCGCCCCTTCGTGGTGGTGCAGGACATCTTCGACCCGATGGAATCCATGCACTTCGCCGACCTGTTCCTGCCGGCGGCGCAATGGGGCGAGAAGACCGGCACCTACACCTGCTCCGAGCGTCGCGTCAACCTCGGCCGGCAGGCAGTGCAGCCGGTCGGCTTCGATCTGCGACCGAACTACGGCGCCTATTCCGACCTCGAGATCATCAAGATGGTTTCCGACAAGCTGGCGGCATTCGACTTCCGCTTCCGCGATCAGGCCGGCGGTTCGCTGGTGAAAAGCGCCGACCCCGAAACGGTGTTCAACGAATGGAAGCAGGTGTCGACAGGCAAGATCTGCGACATGAGCGGCATGACCTACGCCAACATCGCCGCCAACAGCGGCATTGCCTGGCCGTCGACGCCCGCCAACGTGCTGGGCGGCAAGCGCCTGTACGCAGATGGCCTGTTCAACACCAACTGGGGCCGCGCGCAGTACGGCAAGACCCCGACCGCCGCGTGGATCGATCCGGACGGCCTGAGCCGCGCCTATCTGTGGGCAGTGGACTACGTGGCGCCGCCGGAAGTGCCGGATGCGAGCTATCCCTTCTGGCTCAACACCGGGCGGGTCATCGAGCATTTCCACTCGCGCACCAAAACCAAGCGCGTGGCGCAGTTGCACGAGATGGCGCCGGAGAACTACGTCGAGATCAGCACCGCCGACGCCAGCGCGCTGGGCGTAGTCACCGGCAACCTGGTCAAGGTAACCTCGCGCCGCGGCGAAATCGTGGTCAAGGCAAAGGTCACCGACACGGTGAAGGCGGGGGCGGTGTTCATCCCCATGCACTTCGGCGACCTCGACCCGATCGACGTGGCGGAGAACAACGGCCGCAAGGTGTCGGTCAACCGGCTGACCATGAACTACGTCGACAAGGATTGTGGCCAGCCCATCTACAAGCATTGCGCCGTCAAGCTGTCCAAGGCATAAATAAGGAATCCAACATCATGATGCTATCCAGAACATTCGCGTCGATTTCCAAGGTCTTTCTCGCCGGCCTGCTGCTGGCCAGCGCTTCGGCGTGGTCCGCCCAAAGGGGCGGCGGAGGCACGACCAGCGGCGTCTTGCCTGGCGAGGACACCAGCTATGCCATCGAGAAGGAGTACTCCTGCCTCACCGGCGGCTGCCACGAAACCAACACCCAGCTGCTGACCGAGCACGCTGGCTCGCTGATGACCCACGCCATGGTCAAGTGCAACGCCTGCCATGGCACCCATACCGCCTCGCAGCTGGGGCTGCCGAAACCCAATCTCACCGGCTACTATCCCGGCATCGGCGCAATCGGCTACGTGGTGGGCAAGGACCGCTGCCTCACCTGCCACAGCGCCCAGCTCCTTAGCGCAGCGGGGCATCGGAGCAACCCGAGCGAGTGCATCAGCTGCCATACGCCGCACATGTTCCTCAAGTAGCAGCCTCAGCATATTTCCCGGCAAGACCGGGAAATATGCTCCGCAAGCAGGACAGCAGCGGAGGCTCTCTGCGCTGCGCCTGCTTTTTTGTTAGCATCGACGTCACATGCGTGCTTCCACCGATTTTTGCCGTCATCAAGCCCGTTTTGCAGGGGCCGGACTGTGAATGACCTGCCGCCAGTCGCGGCAATCCAGCTCCTGGTCGGGCGGGCGCAGCCCTTTGGGCCCAACGGCGAACCCAGCGCCATCGACAAGCATCCTGTCGTGTACCCCTTGAGGCTCACCGCAAACGGCTTCGAGGGCGACGAGCAGGGCGACCCCCGCCATCACGGCGGCCCGGACAAGGCCGTGCACCACTATCCGGGGGAACACTACGCCGCATGGCGCCTCGAACTGCCGGAACTGCTGGCGGAACGATTCGGGGTCGGGGCCTTCGGCGAAAATCTCGGCACCGACTGGTCGCGCCGTCTGAACACGCCCGCAAAACAGGCACGGCGTCAATAAATGACGCAACCTTTTCTGACAGGTCGAGCTTCCAGACGCTAACGCCCGCTCGGGCCCGTTGCCGCAGCAGCACCGGCACCCTTACCTACCAGATCGGCACCCGCCATGCCGGCACCACGCTGCGCCTGGCGGTTCAATGCCCCTGCATAGCCGTCGTCGTATTACTTGTTGCCTTGATTGTTGCCTTTGTGCTGCCTGGTGATGGCCATGGTCTTGTCGTTGCCGGTGCCGGAATGCTGCACGTTGACATACAGGGTGTGCGGATCCTTGCCGAAGTAGATGCCGGAGCCTTCGGCCGGCTTGTCCTTGAGCGAAGCGAACAGATGCACGCCATCCTTGTAGCCGTCGCCGTTGGCATCTTTGGAGCGCGGATCGTACACCCAGATGTCGCTGTAGTCGTTGTCTTCCACCATCCACAGCTTGCCGTCAGGGCCACTGGCCAGGTTGTCGACCTTGGCGAAACCGGTCGTGGCGGTCGCATGGTTCTCGTACGGCGTGTTCTTGCCGGACGCCACGACATACCTGGCAGAAGTCTTCTCGCCCAGTTCGACGGCCAGCACAGCGCCGACGTTGAAGCCGGCGGCATTCTTGCCGCGGGTGTTGGCGGGGTTGTCGACGTCCTCGCAGGTCAGTGCCACATACAGGGTGCTATCGATGCGCTCGAGGTCTTCGGGACGGCAGTACTCGGTGGCGCCAACCGCGGTCGCAGCGGCATGTGCCTTGATCTGGACCTGGGTCATGTCGAGAGCAATCCATTCGGCAGCGCCGGTCTTGCCGCCGTCCATCACCTTCAGGGCATACAACCGGCCGCCGGAAAGATCGCCGTAGGTGGTCGGCACGAATTTATAGATCGAACCTTTGCGGTCTTCGTCGATGACGTAGACGTTGCCTTTGGCGTCGATTTCGAGGCCTTCGTGGGCCAGCGCGCCGAGCATTGGACGCACGGTCACGCTCGCGGCGGACATGGGGTCATGCTTGTCCAGTTTGAGCTCATACACCAGGCCAGCCCGGGCTTGGGGCGCATCGGGGTCGGGACGCGCAGCGGTGCCGACTTCTTCGGCGAACAGCACGGTCCGCCACGGGGTCCAGACGATGCCGTCCAGCGCTTCCCAGTCGGCACGGCCGACGACTTCCCTGGCGACCCCTGTCTTCAGATCGACCACCGACACAACACCGCCGCTGCTGTCGTCATTGCGTAGCGAGTTGCCGTCGATGCCGATGGCGCCGCCGCGCACTTCGTGGGTGCGGTACAGGTAGCGGCCGGCGTGCTGGCCGGTTTCGTTGACGGTCAGCATGTCGTACCAGTCGTTGGCGACGTAGATGTCGAGGCGGGTCTCGTCGGAAACGATGGACTGAACATAGCCCTCGGGAATCACCCAGGGGGTGGCGGCAATTCCGGGATCGGCGTCCATGCCGTAGGCGGAAGCGGCGATGGGGTTGAACGACATGGAGCCATTCACGACGGTGGCGGCGGCGTGGACATTGACGGCGAAGGCGGCGGCCAGGGTGAGGGCAAGCGCGGAAATCTTCATTGAATATCTCCTGAAACAGCAATGATAAATGGGGCTGCGGCACGGCCATGCCGCGCCCCGCATTGTTCTGGGAGTGTGTTACTTGCGGATGATCGTTTTGTGAAATGTAGCGTTGCCGTCATCTCCGGAACCCGCTGCCGCAGGCAAGGCTTGCGAGATGAAGCAAAGTTCGTCCGCAATGATATCGGCCAGTTTCTGCGTTGAGGCCCGAACCTCGGCACAGGGACTCTCACCCGGTATTGCACCGCCGATCTCGATGCCATAAAGATCCAGCCGGGGCGGCAAACTGCCGAGTTCGCGCGCCAGCGTCAAGGCATTGAGCACGCCGAATCCATGACCGGAGAGCCCCTGGCAGTAAGCCGGCCAGTCGTTCACCCCATACCGCTGGATCCACCCGGGCTGGCCGCCGCTTTGCATGGCGTCGACCAGAATGACCCAGCTGGCGTTGTCCAGGAGCGCAATCAGGCCGGCACCGGGCCGATCCAGCTTTTCGATGACAAGTTCGTCGCCGGCCTTCATGCCGCCGGCCAGCAAGGCGTCGACGGTGAGCCAGCCGGCCTGGTCGTCGCCCGACGGCGAGCCGATGCCGAAGATGCGTACCTGGTTCATCCGCGCTCGACCTTCATCCGCAAAAAATGGGTGGCGCAGGAAATGCAGGGGTCGTAGTTACGGATGACTTTTTCGCAATGCAGGCGCAGCGCGCCGTCCGCATGGTCGAGTCCGAAGTTGAGCAGCGACAGCCGCAAATCCTGCTCGATGCGCGCCTGGTTCTGACTGGTTGGCGGTACGATGCGCGCGTTGACCGCACGGCCTTCGTCGTCCATTTCGTAGCGATGCCACAAAAGGCCGCGCGGTGCTTCGGTGCAGCCGATGGCAATGCCGGCGCGCGGGCTGACCGGCACCGCGGGCGAATCCGGCACGCGGTAGGCGTCGAGCAGGCGCAGCGCTTCGTGCAGGGCGAGCAGGATTTCCAGCGCGCGTGCGACCAGGCTGTGAAACAGGTTGCGGCTGGGCAGCACCAGACCGGTCTCGTCCAGCAGCGCTTTGACCCGTTCGGGCAGGCGTTCATGATTGAGATTGAGACGCGCCAGCGGCCCAACCAGATAGGGCTGGCCGCGATAGCTGCCGAACAGCGCGGTGGAATGCGCCTGCTGCTGCTCGGTGAAGTGTTCGTCGAAAACTTCCGGTTCGATGAGCAGGCCGTCGCTGGTGGCAATCGTACCGGCCTCGATGGCGTAGTCGTGCGCGTGCCGCATTGCGACCGAGACAAAGGCCTGGTCGTCCTGCGGCACCGCAATGCCGGCCGCCCAGCGGATCAGCGCTTCGGCCTCGGGCAAGGCGGCGCGCAGTTTCTCCCGGATTTCCTCAACGCGGGACAGCGCGGGCGCGCCATGGAATCCCCCCACCCGGATGCCCACCGGGTGCACCGAGCGGGCGCCGAACAGCTCCATCAGCTCGTTGCCGAGTGCCTGGATGCGCAGGCCGCGACGCACTTCCTCCGGCGCGATTTTCGCCAGTTCGATGGCGTTGTCGCAGCCGAAAAAGTCCGGCGCGGCCAGCAGATGGATGTGCAGGCTGTGGCTCTGGATCCACTCGCCACAGTAGAACACCCGGCGCATGTCGCGCGCCCACGGATCGAGTTCGACGCCAAACAGCTTTTCCAGCGCCTGCGCCGCGGTCACCTGGTAGGCCACCGGACAGATGCCGCAGATGCGCGCCACCATGTCGGGGATTTCCGTGTAGTGGCGGCCCTCCAGAAATTTCTCGAAGAAGCGCGGCGGCTCGAAGATGCGCAGGCGCAATTCGGTGATGTCGCCGTCTTCGATGCGCAGATCGAGGGCGCCCTCGCCTTCCACCCGCGCGAGTACCGGGACATGGATCGAAACCGTTCGTTTCTGTTCACCCATCGCCGCGCATCCTGATCTTGTCGGCGGCCGCCAGAAACACCGGCGCCTGGCTGTTGATCGACTGGAAGCGCTGCACGATGGCCTGCGGCGTCAGCCCCTGGCTGGCGAACTGCGTCGCCAGCGCGTCGGTGTTGGCGTTTTCCGCCGGGCCGTAGCAGCCGTAGCAGTCGCGGCCGAGGCCGGGGCACAGCGCTCCGCAGCCGGCCCGCGTCACCGGCCCCATGCAGGCGATGCCGCGGCTCACCAACACGCAGGGATAACCGTTGCGCTTGCATTCGGTGCACACCTTGTCGGCATTGTCGCGCGGCGCCACCCCGAGCAGCAGGGAATTTACCACCGCCAGCATCTGCGCGCCGCTGACCGGACAGCCCCATAGCTCGAAGTCCACTTTCACGTGGCTGGCAATCGGCATGGAGCATTCCAGGCTGGCGATCGCCTCGGGATGGCTGTATATCTGCGCCACCCATTGCACGCCGTCGGCGTCGTTGCGCAAGGCCTGAATGCCGCCGGCGGTGGCGCAGGCGCCGATGGCGACCAGCTGGCGGCTGTGGGCGCGGATGTGGCGGATGCGCTCGACGTCTTCAGGCGTCGATACGCTGCCTTCGACGAAGGCGACATCCACGTCGGCATCCGAATCGAGCGGCCCGGCTTCGGCGAAGTGCACCAGATCGATGCGTCCGGCCAGCGTCAGCAGATCCTCGCCGAGGTTGAGCAAGGCCAGCTGGCAGCCGTCGCAGGAGCTGAACTTGTGAACAGCCACGCGCAGTTTGAGCGGATTTTTCATCGATGCATTCATCCTGGATAGCCATAAGCAATGAAGAAGATGCGCCGCGCCATGGGGGTGACCCATCGGGGCTGAAGCCCCTCCCACAGGTGACGGCGGCCACACGATCCTGTAGAAGCGGAGTTGTCCGCGATCAGAGCAGGCCATCGGAGCTGACAATGCAGGCACCGGCGCGCACGGCGCACGCTTCGTTCCACAAACCGGCCAAATGGATAATCCGAATTCATCAGAAGCCCCGGTGCGTCAGCAAGACCTTGGCCTCGCCCCAGTTGAACACCGGGCCGTCGCGGCAGACGAAGGCGCCGCCGAACTGGCAATGACCGCAGCGCCCCACTGCGCACTGCATGTTGCGCTCCATGCTCAGGTACAGGCTCGATTCAGGCAGGCCGCGTGCCAACAGGTGTTCGGCGGTGACGCGCATCATGCCTTCCGGGCCGCACATCATCGCCACTGCGCAAGCCTTGTTGAAGCGGGCGAGATCGAACAGTTCCGTCACGCGTCCGACATGCCAGGGCCATAGCGCGCCGCCCTCGTCGGCCGCCACCAGCACCTGGGTGTCCGGCAGCTTCGACCAGCGGCTGTAGTGCTCGCGCCAGATCAGGTCGTCGGCGTGCTTCACCCCCTGGATGATGACCAGCTTGCCGAAGCGCTCGCGCCGCCGCAACACGTAATGGATCACCGACACCGCCGGCGCGCAGCCGAGCCCGCCGGTTACCAGCATGACGTCGCGCCCGCCCATTTCCTGCAGCGGCCAGCCGCGCCCGAACGGCCCGCGCAGCCCCACCCTGTCGCCCGGTTGCAGCGCCGCCAGCCCTCGCGTAACGCGCCCCACCGCGCGGATGGTGTGACCGATCCCATTGCGCTCCTCCGGGTCGGACATGATGGAAATCGGCACCTCGCCGACGCCGTAGAGATACAGCATATTGAACTGGCCCGGCGCGAAGCGGTACGCCGCCTGCGCCGCCGCATCGTCGAGGCGCAGCTTGAGGGTAAAGATGGTCGACGACTCCTGGCTGCGCGCCACCACGCTGGCCGCGTGCGGAGGTCCGGAATCCATGGCGGGCGGCGCGTTCATCGCTGGACCCCGGCAGTGAGCGCGGCGACTTCTTCGGTCAGGTCGATTCCCGCCGGACACCAGGCGATGCAGCGGCCGCAGCCGACGCAGCCGCTGCGGCCGAACTGGTCGTGCCAGGTGGCAAGCTTGTGGGTGAGCCACTGACGGTAGCGGCTGCGGATGTCGGACCGTACGTTGAAGCCGTGCAGGTAGCCGTGGCTCTCGCCGAAGCACGAATCCCACACCCGCTCGTGGCGGCTGCTCTGCCCGTCGAGTGCGGGGGCGTCGGCCTCGGCATGGCAGAAACAGGTGGGGCACACCGCGGTGCAGTTGCCGCAGGCGAGGCAGCGCACCGCCACCTCGTCCCAGCGCGGGTGTTTCAGCCGGCTCATCAGGGCCTCACGCAGATTGCGCCCGGGCAGAGTGCGTGTCTGGGTGGCTGCGGCGGCCTGCCCCTGCTGGCGGGCGGCGTCGAGCTGCTGCGGCGTGGCCGGCAACAGGTTCAAGGCGTCCAGCACGGCATTTCCCTTCGCGCTCCCCGCCACCGCGACGAAGCCTTCCGCCAGTTCCGCCAGTGCCAGGTCGTAGCCCGCGGTCGGGGTCGGGCCGTCGCCGGTCGATGCGCAAAAGCAGGTTGCCCCAGGTTCCGCGCATTGCACGGCAACCAGAAACAGCTGTTCGCGCCGCTTGGCGTAGTGTGCATCGCGCCGGCCTTCGGACATGAAATGCGCGTCCTGCAGGGCCAGCGCCGCCAGGTCGCAGGCGCGTACGCCGACGATGGCCTGGGCCGGTGCGGCCGGCTCCACTGCGGCGAACTGCAGGGCGCCCGCATCGTCCCGTTCCACGCGCCACAGCGATTCCTTCGGCGCAAACGCCTGCGGCTTGATGGCCTGCGGCCCGTTGGCCCAAGCGAAATAACGATTAAGCGGATCGCGCGTCAGCCGGTAGCGGCCTGCTGCCTGCTCGGCCTGCAAGCCGCGCGGCAGGCCGTCCGGCGCATCCAGTTCGCGCATGACGATGGCGCCGTTTTCCACCGCCGGCCCCAGGCATTGATAGCCCAGCTGCATGAGCTGGGCTATCAATGCCTGCAATTGGGCGAGCGGCAGAAATCGGGCGTGATCGGGCTGAGAAAACATGGTAATGGAGATGCCGTGGTTCTTTACCAGTGTATGCATAAAGCCACGCTTGCAACAGGCTTGTGCAATTGCCAGCCCACCCAATGCCGGACAGCTGAAAAGGCCATCCCGGACCATTCGCTATAATCGGTCTTTTCAAGCAGCAAAAAAGGAGCGTGCCATGCAGCAACAATTCGACGTATTCGTCGCCTCCCTGACCACATTCTGGACGCAGCTGGCAGGTTTTGTTCCGCAATTACTGGCCGCGCTGCTGCTGCTGTTCGTTGGCTGGCTGCTCGCCAACCTTGCCCGCACGGGGATCACCAAGCTGCTGGACCTGCTGCGCTTCGACCGGCTGGCGGAAAAAACCGGCATCGAAGCTTTTCTCAAGCAGGGCAATCTGGATCTGTCGCTGTCGCGGCTGCTCGCCAAGCTGATCTACTGGATCGTCATCTTCATCGTGGTCGTCACCGTGGCCAACAGCCTGGGCCTGCACATGGTGGCCGAACTGTTCAACAAGATCGCGCTCTACATCCCCAACATCATCGTCGCCATTCTGGTGCTGGTGTTCGGCGTGCTGATGGCGCGCTTCATCAACAGCATGGTGTTCGCCTACCTCAACAACATCGGCGTGCAGGGCGCGCTCACCATCAGCACGCTGGCGGAATACGCGACCATCATCTTCGTGGTGTTCGTGGCGCTGGAACAACTGGCGATCGGTACCACCCTGCTGACCGCCGCCTTCCAGATCGGCTTCGGCGCGATCGGCCTGGCGCTTGCACTGGCGTTCGGGCTGGGCGGCCGCGAATGGGCGGCGGGGGTGATCAAGAAACTGACCGAGAAATAATACAAACCGGCCCCTGGCCGTTGCCTCGATGGTCGGAGACAGACGCTTGAAACGCCTGGCCGGGTTTCAAATCAGGAAAACAATATGGCGTGGAAATTCCACGCCATATTTATTTGTGCATCGAGAGCCCGGCTAAAAAGGATCAACCGAACGCGAGTAGACGGATAGCTTGAAGTTTCTCCTCACCCAGGCCTTCAAGATCTTGTTCTTCAATCCACTTCTCCCGCAGCAATCTCGCAAATACGAAGACCAGTTGCGAATAGCGGTAGTCGTACTTTGTGTCGATTGCTTTCCGCTGTTCGGTGAGGGAATCGTGGATTGCCCAGATGTCTTCAGGCTTGCTCGCACTGGCGGCAAGTTTCTTGAGCATCGCCATCATTGCCGTGCACTCTCTGTTCAATGCAGCATCGAATGCCCGCCTTGCAATTTTCTTTTCGGCACCCGACCACTTGAGACCTGTCATTGCTTCGTCCTGGTAAAGCCCCAACGTTCACGTGGGGGATTTGGCATAAGCGCGCTCGACCTTTGCGATTCTGAGTTCATAATGCTCGTACCAAGCGCGCTTGCCAACTTCTTGCGCAGCGAGGTGCTCGACATCGGCCTTCCAGGCTGTAATGGCCTCGGCTGACTTCCAATACGAGACGGTAATGCCAAAACCATCATTGCCCCGAACGCTTTCGACACCGATAAAGCCGGGTTGGCGGGCCGCAAGTTCGACCATTCTTGCAGCCATTTGGCTGTATCCGTTATCGCCATCGGTGCGCTGTGAAGAAAAAACCACGGCGTAATATGGTGGCTCGGGTGTATTGGCGAACGTGGGCAATGTGCTCATTGCTGCGGCCTGACGTTAAGCTTGAGGGACGCAGAGATAGCAAACGAAGCCCTGCATGAAGTTGCTCAAGCTTTTCTGTCTCCGGGGCCGGCCTGCACGGCTTTTCGTGCAGTGTCCGGTTGGAGAGTGTAAGAATTTTTGTGTAAACGGTCATTCGACATAATTTTACAGCGATCAGAGTGAAAAGAGACAGTGACGGGTTGTTCGGTAGTTGTGGACTTCAGGGAAGATGGCTTTTATTCTTCTTGCACTTCCTTGTTGTTGAATAACCTTCGCAACTAGCCGGTCGACTGCTAACGTTTAGCCGCGTACAAACGGCCTAAGCTTTTCGCATGACTCATTCCATAGGCAGCAACGTGTTCAACTTTCATTCTTTCCGTGCCCCTGTTATTGCCATGCTCGGTTTTATTCTACTGAGCGGCTGTGCGGGGGTAAAGACTGTATCAGTCAGCACCAATGATTATATGTCGCAACGCCGTGGTGATATTTTAACCACGGGTGAAATAAGCTCCGCTGTAGGGGTTGCCTTGCAAGTGGTAGGCATCAGCGAAAAACAATGCCGCGCCAGGCCGCAACAATGCCGTAGCCGATTAGCTGACAATATCGGCCTCGATGATGAACAACGCATGTCGGCTTTGGCCGAACTCTGGCTGCAAGAAGCGCTTTCCATTGATAAAGAAATTAATCAGGAAATTCTTGCTGAGGATGTGCTCAATGCTTACTTAGAAAGTGCTCGCCACGCTTATGCCTATTTATTTTTAACTCATCGCTCGCCCAGCCAGCGCGCACTGGAAGACCGACAAACACAAGTCCGTGATTACTATAATTTTGCCGTACAGAAAACGGTGACTCATGCCTTTAATCATCATCCTAAGCTCCTACGCGACAGTATTGATGAGCAAGGAAAATTCAGTATTATCTCAAAACAATGGACGATTGTCGGGCAGCTCAATGAAGTGCGCTTAGCCGAGCATCAACAAATACCCGAACAACTGATTCCGGCGTCATCATTGACCTTTAAAGGACTGCGCAACCAATACCGCCGCGATGGGATCGGTGCAGAACTGGTCGCAGTCACCGCCAAGCGTGTGGTCAATACACACAGCCGTGAAGAGGCCTTCAGCGAAACACCTTTCCCCGCCATTACCGTAGTGCTGCGTTTTTCTGGCGACACCCTAGAAGAGGTGCTGAGCAGGCAATATGTCGAGCTGCTGGGTTTTGACCCTTACCGCCGCAGCAGTGTGCTCTTAGCCGGCACGCAAGTACCGTTGGCTGCCAACTTCACCTCAGGTTACGGTTTATGGTTGGCGCGCTCAGGCTTTGCTCGACAATCGCTACTGACCCTAGTCGGACGCGGCGAAGTTTTAGAGAAACCACGCGTCTACCTGATGCAACCCTATGACCCAAAACGTCGAGTGATCATTATGTTGCATGGCTTAGCCAGCAGTCCAGAAGCCTGGATTAATGTCGCTAACGAAGTATTGGGCGATGAAACCTTGCGCAAAAACTTTCAAGTATGGCAAGTGTACTACCCGACCAATGCACCTTTAGCTTTTAATCAGCACGCCATTCGCCAGGCCATCCAAGACACATTGCAAGCTTTCGATCCAGAAGGGCATAACCGTGCCTCGCATGATGTGGTGCTGATCGGCCACAGCATGGGTGGTGTCTTGGCTCGCCTTTTAATCTCTGACTCCGGTGATCACTTCTGGCAACCGATTGTAGAAATGTATGGCCTGGAAGGTGAGCGTAAAGAACAAGCTCAGAAGAAGTTACGCAACTACGCATGGTTTAAGCCCATGCCAGAAGTCAGCCGTGCGATCTTTATTGCCGCTCCGCATCGCGGTACACCCTTTGCAGAAAACCGTTTTTCACGCTGGGCAGCGGGCATCGTCAAGCTGCCGGTCTCCATACTTGGGCGTATGACGGAAATTGCGCAACTGCTGGTCGATCCAAGTTCTGCCAATGCGGTACCACTGACACGACCGCTAAACAGTATTTCCAACCTTAGCGATCAAGACCCTTTTGTTCGTTTAGCCGCCGACTTATCCATCTCAAAGCAGGTGCCGTATCACTCAATTATCGGCAACAACACACCAGCGCTAAGTCTGCAGCTATCCACTGACGGTGTAGTGCCCTACAGCAGTTCTCACTTAGCAGGCGCGCAATCAGAAAAAGTCATACGTTCAGGGCACAGCGTGCAAGAGGCACCGGCAGCAATTGTGGAAGTCAGACGCATCCTGCATAAACATTTACAAGATACCAATGGGATTTCCTATGCTCATTAGGCTCTGCTCAACCCCTTGTTTCAGTTTGCAACTGCTGCTCTCGCTGATCATCCTCTGCGCCGCTGTGTGGGGCGGTTTGGCGCTGTATTATCAATTGCCACTGAGCATGCCGTGGCGTGCTGCGAGTCTGTTGTTATGGGCGGGATTATCAATATTTGCACTATTGCGCCTATGGCATGAAGGTCTACTGCAAGGTGTGCTGATCTATCTCGCCCTGCATATGGCACTCTTGTGGTGGTGGAATAGCTTAACGCCCTCCAATCAGCACCTCTGGGAGGACGATGTTGCGCAAATGACCTCAGGCCATGTCGACGGCAATCAAGTCACTTTATTTAATGTGCGCAACTTTACTTGGCGTTCAGAAACCGACTACAGCCCGCACTGGGAAACCCGCCAGTATGATCTCAGCAAGCTGCAATCAGTGGATATGCTGACCTCGCACTGGGGTATGGAAGCGATTGCCCATGTACTGGTCTCGTTTGGCTTCAGTGACGGTCAGTTTGTCACCTTTTCGGTAGAAATCCGTAAAAAGAAAGGTCAACAGTTTTCAGAAATTGCCGGATTTTTCAAACAATATGAGCTTAGCATACTGGCCGCCGATGAACGCGATGCAGTGGCTGTACGCCCGAATATTCGCGGTGAAGATACCTTTTTATACCGTATCGATATGCCTGAAGAGATTCGTCGCCAACTGTTTTTATCCTATATCGAGCAAGCCAATCAACTGATCGAGCAGCCGCGCTTCTACAATACAATAACCGTCAATTGCACCACCTTAGTGCTCGCTATGATGCAACATATCAGCGGTGGTTTACCGCTGGATTTTCGCCTGTTGCTCACCGGCTATCTGCCCAGCTATATCGAAGAGCAAGGTGGCCTCACCGACGGCTTTGATTTATCGCAGTTACGTACAGCAGGACGAATCACCGAACGATCAAAGCAAGCCGCACAAAGTCCCGCTTACTCGAAAATTATTCGCCAAGGTGTTCCAGGTTGGTAATTACAAAATCTAAAAGAAAGCAGTAAAGGGCAAGTAAAGGGTCGCTAACCTTTATTTAGGGTGATAATAGGCAAAAGGGTAGCGTCTCCTTTATTTTGGCATAGAATCCGGAGTCCCGGCCGATATAACGCACGAGATCGTCCAGGTCGTCCCCCGCGCAATCCGACCACTCAACCTTCATGGTTGAGATAGCGTTTTTCCATTTCTTCCTGGGAGATGATCTTGCCTTCTTCAGCCGCCTTCAGTGAGCGCTCCAGTTTCTGGCGCACGTAGAGAGCATACATGGCATCGTCGAAGCTTGCCTGGTCTGGCAAGTGGTCTGCCTCAAACTTGAATTCCCGGCTGAATTGCCGTCTTGTAACCATAAACCTCCTCCGGTTTCACACCTTAACAAAGTGTCTTTGAAACCGGCAGCAGCCCGCGAAGACAATCGGTATATAAAGAAGTCAATGCACAACCCCGAAGCCAGTCTGCCAAACACCCGCAAACATGATTAAAGAGAATGACAGGTAAAGCATCCGATTGGCGGTCATAGTGATTTTTCCTGTTTTGTGTTTGCTTGATCTTGGCAGCCCTGCTGCTCCCAAATCAAGTTAAGAAGTTCTGATATTTGAAGCTTTTGATTGACGGGACACTGTGGGCATCCTTTTCTAGTGGGCGGATTAGCGCAATGGAAACAGCCCTCCACGGTGGACGAGGCAAATAACAACTCCGATTCCAAATTAGCAAGCGACACGATTTGGTCCTTAACTTGCGAGATCAATCGGTGGAGAACAGCATGGACTTTGTGGCTGCTCTCCTCTCCGGTAGCGCATTCGCTTCTTATAGAGGCGAGTTTTTTGATGAGGCTAATCGGCAGCCCCGAATGAGCCAAACGCAGAACGGCCTTGAACCGGGCAATGTCTTCCTTCGAGTAGAGACGCATGCCGCCGGGTGTGCGGCAAGCCGCAACCAACCCTTCTTCTTCGTAATAACGTAAGGCTCTTGGTGTGGTGCCCAGTAGGTCGGCGACCTCTCCGATTTTTTTTAGGCTCTCCGCATCCATATTGACTAGCCGCCGATCAATTGTGCGTTGTAGCCGAAGGACTGAACCTTGGTCAATAGTGTTGCCGTGCTGGCAACGTCGGGGTTGAAAGCGACAAGTAACAGGTGCTCTTTTCCTGGATTAAATCGAGGTGCAACTACCCCTTCGATTTGGCGGACTGCTTCTTCCAAGGCGCTTCGCTGTTGTTCGTTAAGAGATTCGTTGATGTGAATCAAAATATCGCTGACGTTCATGATATTGCTCCTTTGTCGGTTTGCCGGTACGGGCAATATCTTTATATTACGTTAACGTAAGATAATCAAGTGCGCGAATGCCTAACGAATGAAAGGGACTTCCCCGTCCCGTGGCTGCGGCGAAGTAGCCGCGACCGGCATCGAAAGTGCCATGATGGAATTTCTGGATTTCATCAACACCTCAGGAGGGGAAGTCATGAGCATTATCGTCATAGGAATTGATCTGGCCAAGTCCGTTTTTGCGGTTCATGGTGTGAACGAATCGGGTCAAGCCGAACTGGTCAAACCCCGGGTAAGCCGGGAACAGTTGCTGCCGCCGATTGCCAATTTACCGCCGTGCCTGATCGGCATGGAAGCCTGCACCGGCGCCCACCACTGGGCCCGGCTGTTCCGGCAGCACGGCCACAGCGTCAAACTGATTGCCCCCAAGTTCGCACCCCGTACCGCATGAGTGGCAAGCGAGGCAAGAACGACGCAGCGCCGCCATCTGCGAAGCCGTCACTCGTCCCCAGATGCGCTTTGTCCCCACCAAGGAAGAACACCGGCAAATCATCCTGCTGTGCCTGCACCGCACCCGGCAAGGCTTTATCGAAGAACGCACCGCCACCTACAACCGGCTGCGCGGCCTGATCGCCGAATTCGGCATCGTCCTGCCGCAGAAAGTCACCGGCCTGCGACAGAGCATCGGCCCGCACCTGGAAGACCTGCCCGGTTATGCCAACCAATGTATTGGCGATCTGCTGGCGCATGCCGACCAGCTCGACCTGCGAATTGCTGACTATGACAAAGCCATTGCACAGGCCGCGCGCGAAGACGCGCGGAGCAAGCGTTTGATGCAACGCCCCGGCATCGGCCCCATCACCGCCAGCGCGCTGCTGGACAGCATCGGCAACGGCCACGACTTCAGGAACGGCCGCCAGGTCGCCGCCTGGATCGGACTGACGCCCGGCCAGCACAGCAGCGGAGGCCGTGCCCGATTGGTCACATCACCAAAGCCGGTGACCCCTACCTGCGCAGCCTGCTCGTCCTGGGCGCACGCGCCGTCCTCAACAGCACCGGCGACAAACAGGACAGCTTCAGCCGCTGGGCCCGCAGCCTGGTCGAACGCCGCGGCTACTGGCGCGCAGTCGTCGCCATCGCTGCGAAGAATGCGCGGCTGGCCTGGGGCCGTCCTGCATTACGGCGAAGACTTCAAGCTCAAGCCGAGCGCAGCTTGAACCCATTTAAAAAGAGTCTGCAAGAAAAGGAAATAGAAAGGAACGCGTAAGCTGCCGGACGGCGGACAAGAATCACCGATGCACTGCACGTGTTGATGTGAAGCGGGTTGGACCCGCGCCGGGGGAACCTGATTAGCTCAGGGGGAGAAAGTGTTCCCGACTAACGATAGAGGTCCCGGCGCGCGTCTTTCATCAGGGTCCGGGCATTGAGCCCAACATGACCGTTTGTAGTCTCGCAGTCCTTCGCCTACTTTCACGACCGGAGCGGCGCACTAGAGAAACCGGATGAGGAAATGGAAATGAACTGACAGCAAACCGCTAGTTGTAATTCTGAGGAAGCCCTTGTGGTTTGAGTTAGGCCTTGCGCGCGATCAGTCATTCGTTTTACCTCGGCCTTGACGAAGAATCATGGCGATTCCTCCCAAGACAAGGATGCTGCCCGGAATGAACATAGATGAAAGCTTTTCCCCGAGTATCAAGAAGGCGAATAGTCCTGCGAACAAAGGAATGAAAAGTGAAATCGTCGCCGTAACAACCGCAGGCAAACGCCTTGATGCAAGCGCGAAACCTATTGATGGAATGGCCGTAGAAAGCACACCAAGGCCGAGAAATACCAGCAGAGCATGTCCATTCAGAGTATCTAACCCGGAAGGTGTCGATGCAAAACTAACCATTAACACCAGGATGACGCTTCCAGAGATAAACGTCAGCAAAGATACGCCTATTGTCTCTGGTGCGACACCGCGCTCATGCAGAATCCGGTATGTATAAGCGTAGAGCGCGGTCAACCCCGCAGCGCACACTGCAAGAATGTTTCCCGTGAGATGGTGAATTGGACTATCTCCAGCGAAGGACATTCTGGGAACCAGAATCAAGCCTATTCCGGCGACCCCCAGCAGGGCGCCACCAATTTCAGTGTGGTTGGGGATATCACCCCGCATTCGGCGGAAAGATAGTATAAAAAGTGGTGGGGTACTCAGTAAAAGCGCCACATCCGCCACCGGTGCCATTTGAAAAGCCGCGGTTGCTAACAAGAAATATCCTGCTAATAGCAAGGCGAGAACATGAGCGATGGGGCGCTCCAGTGCTAATTTAAAACTCTGGCGACTGCTTCGGAATAGCCCAAAAATAGGCAGAACAACCACCAGCGCCACCAAGAGCCGCCCCGCAGTGACCGTCAACGGTGGGAGAGAGGGTAGCAGGCGCACAAAGATTCCGGTGAGTCCCCACATCAAGGATGTCAATCCGGCTGCTAGCAAGGCATTTCTTTGCATGGACACTGCTTCCTTAGGCCTAACGTTCGCCTTGAGGGACCAAGGGAAGCGCGCAGCGCTTTCCGAGGTCCCTCTCGAAAGCGGTGTTAAGCCGACACGCGGCACATGTCGACTTTGACAACTGCTTGCCCATCCAAACCCTCGAATCCAGTAGCTGGTGCCTCACTGACGACGGTGTAACCCAGTTGGCAGAAGAACTCGAGATTACCGGTCTCCTTGATCGTGCTCAGGGTCACGCTCGGCGTCCCTTCTCGGGCAGCAATTGCTTCGACCTCCCGCATCAAGGCTTTCGCAATTCCTCGCCGCCGCCGCTTTGGATGAACAGCGAGCCCACGGACATGCAGCGATTTTTCCCTTTCGCAGTACTCAATGACACCGACGATAACATCATCCTCAATCGCGACAAGAGATGGTGCTGCGTTGTCGTCTTGAGGTGCGGCGGAACCATGGGTTCTCGGTGCTGGCCGATACACACGACGCAGGTCCTTCGTTGCTAGAGCAACGATCTCGACGACATCATCTGTTGAAGTCTTCTCGCGTATCTCTGCCATGGTTCAACAGGCCCAACGTGGAGCTAGGGGGCTGCGCGCTTTTGCGCAGTCCCGCTTGAGCGTAGGGTTAGACAGGCTTGATGACCAGCATTTCATTGCCACCTCGCTGAAACTCGTAAGGTACGCGCTTGACCTCAACGCCGAAGCCGTGATTCTCAAGATATTTGCTCACAAAATCAAGGTGGGGCGATGGCGCGCCATCGAGCGCAAGCAGTGGAAACACACGCACTTCGCGAGCAACACGCAACATTTCTTGAAGAGCCTGAAGATGAAACTCCGCCGATAAGTGGGTACTGTACAAAAATAGAAAATGAGACGACAAGGCGATGTCGAATCGTCCACTTTCGAAAGGCAACGATGGTAGCTCCCCTGCAATGTATCTGCCTTCCTGTTTTCCTATTTCGAAGTCAGCAAGGAAAGTTTTCATCGCAGACATACGAACATTCCCGAGTTGTTCCACTGACGGAATGGCACCCCAAACGTAGTCGTTTTTGTTTTTGCGCATTTGAGTCATCACGGTTTCATACGTATCAGAGACGCGGCTTCTGATCTGCGCAGCGTCAAAAACATAGATCGGATCGACTGAGACGACGTTTCCGCCACGCTTGCTCAGAGCGGAATTAAATGCGGCAGGACCATCGCCACAGCCGAGAACACGAAGCTCCAGATTGCTCTCTGTGAGGTCGAACATGCTGACGTATTCGTCATACGATCGTCCCCACGGTACTACTTCGTCGAGCGAAAATCCCATAGATGGCTTGCCTGTCTAACGTAGAAGTCACCTGCGCTGTACGGCTTTATCGCGCAGCGTCCCTTGGAGCGCCGGGTTGGGCGATAATCTTTTTTGAATCAAAGTAAATCAAAGGGGCCAGGCACGAATTAATTTTTCTATGATGGTTCATGCTCCGTCGCGCCCGGAGATAAAATCGAGCCTGGCCCCTTTGATTGATGAAGTTTTGTACCAATTGTTTCCGTGCGAACAAGAACTGCCATGAATACTCTCCTGAGAGGGCTAATGCTTTAAGGTCAATAGGGTCAGACACGATTAATTGACTCAATACGATTAATTGACTTCAATATCGTGTCTGACCCTATTTATTGCTCTATTTATTGCTGCCCAATAACGCTTCATTTCCGCGAGGATATCTGCTTCGGAGGTCGACATCTGATCATTCATGGCAGCTAACAACGTGAAGCTAAGGGGCGCCGCGCTTTCGCGGCGTCACGCTTGAGCGTAGGGTTAGGAGTTGTCAATTTTCTTGGCCTGATGAATCACGCTCGGCAAAGGCTTCCTTTGCAGCAAAGGTGCCATTGAGCGCGGCAGGAAAGCCAGCATACACCGCCATTTGAATCATGATTTCGACAATTTCTTGTCTTGTACATCCGACATTGAGCGCGCCATGAATATGAACTTTGAGTTGCGGCAGCGCATTGCCAAGTGCAGCTAAGGCTGCGACGGTAGCGATCTCGCGTTCTTTAAGTGAAAGAACGCCGCGGGAATAAACATCTCCAAAAGGAAATTCGATAGTGTAACGAGCGAGATCGGGGGCAATGTCTTTCAGTGATTCAATTACCTTCTCACCAGCGTGACCATCAATTTCTTTGAGTTTCTCCAAGCCTCGCTTGTAGCGATCAGAATTCATTAGTAATACTCCTAACGTCGCAATTCACCGGCACATTAAAGCTTAGTTTACTTTGTGGTAAGATGTAGCAAAGCGAAATCACAAAGTAAACTAAGCTTTAATGTGTCCGTGTGCAATTGCCTTGTTAGGCGTATTGTTTGTGTGACAACGCGAATGGTCAAACATTAATTAATAATTAATTTCAGAGAAATTCTTGAGTACAGTTGATGCTAAGCTAGTCATTTTTAAACACTATGTTTACTATGTTAGGTAATGACGCAAGAATGACCAGCTATGACATGCCAGGCCCCACGTGGCGATGGTATCCAAACTCGGGTAAATCGAAAATCACCACTTGAATCATTTTCATTGTAACTGCCAACAATTTTTGCTTTTACTGAAACGACCACAACGTCTTTTCTTGGTAGAATATTTTTCTCAGTTAATACTATTTCTTTTATTATGAAAGCGCCAGAAGCATGGGCTTCTATATCTTGACTCTTAGTTATAACCTGACCGAAATGATTCGTGAATAAAAGCTCTGGTGCCAGAAGAACGTTAAGTGCATCAATGTCTGAATTAAGCATTGCTTTTCTGAGTTGTTCTTCCGCTTCTATAATATTCTCTTCGATTGTTCTATCCATAATAACCTATTTCTTTTTCTGCCTAACGTGGAGGTCACCGGCGCTGCGCGGCTTTACCGCGCAGCGTCCGGTGGACCGTAGGGTTATGCGTCTTCATAGATTCGCTGCTGCCTCCCACAGACGATCTTTGCCTACCTGTCGAAACCATGCCTCGAACTCGGTTCGGTCATGCTGCCACGGCTCACTCAGTACCGGTCGTGGGTCTTCGCTGAGAGAATAAGCCATGCCCTCAACAAACCATTCGGGGCTGACCATCCATACCTTGAGGCTACCCAGCCGTTCGTTCTGAACGTGATGGAGCATTTCGTGGCGAACATAGTGCGGCTGCCACGCGCGAGGACTGACCACGATAGCCAACGTTCCAAGCGTAGCGGCAGAGCGCCGGCCAAGGCCAAACGACTGGAAGCAACTGTCTGTTGAGCAAAAAACTATGCGGGGTTTGCGTTCCATTTGGCCAACTTCGGCTTCAACAAATTGGCGAGCACTCTCATAAAGATTCGAGGCGACAACGTAACGTGATAGATCATCTGTGCAAATGATGTCGCTTACGCACGAGACACCATTCCACTCGGGAGCCAAGACTCGAACGGGCTTGAGGAATGCCCAAGCTGCAAAGGGCGCTGCCAGGAGCGCAGCCAGCAAAAGTCGTTTCAGCATGTGCAGATTAAGACGCATAACGTCTGAATTGAGCGGCCTGCGCGGCTTTTCGCGCAGGTCTGCTCGAATGATGGGTTAGCCAGCAGATTGTTAGGGCTACGACCATTTGACAAGCCCCTTCTGAATACGCGAACAGAATACCTCGACTTCTTTGGCAGAAAGGCGCTCTGCCTTGTAGAGCGACAACATCTCAAACCGGCATACGGGCGCACAAGTGCCAAGGAGTGCCGTTTTCAACACCCGTTTCACGGGCTGCCACAACAGCAGGCGGTCTACCCACCACGGTGAGCCAAGCGACGTAATAGCAAGTGCTCGCCGCAAGTTGTGAAGCCTTGGCTTGATTGGGCCAAGATCGGTGGCGTGGTCGTAGGCAATGCCAGGAGCCCAGATACGGTCGAACCACCCCTTCAGGATGGCGGGAAAGCCAAACCACCAAGTAGGAAACACCAGAACGAGGGCTTCAGCCGAAAGCAGTCGCTCAATCTGTGATTGAGTGGCTGAGGAATCAAACGGAGGATCGTAATAGCTTTGGCGTTCGCTGACAGTAAGCGAAGGCGAGAATTCGGTATCGTAGAGATTTTCGACTTGTACTTCGTGTCCGGATTCGGTCAACGCTTGGATAGCGGATCGGGCCAAGGAATGGCACAGGCTGTCGGCAATTGGATGGGCGACTACGACAAGACACTTCATGTTGAAAATGGCCACGTGATACGGTGCTCATGCTGGCTAACGTGCAAGCTCAGGGGCGCGAAGCCGGCTTGCCGGCGTAGCGTCCCTCTGGAGCGAAAGGTTAGGTTTCGGCACCAATGGGTTCATGACTTGCGCACAAGCGTCAGCCCATCCGCAAGCGGAAGCATGGTTGCGTCAACGCGAGGATCGCTTTTGACCTTCTCATTTAGTTTCCGCATTGCGTCGATGTCCGCATCACTGATCCGCGACCTGAGATCGGCATCGAGCACGTTTGGATCAACCACTGATCCGAACAGAAGAACATTGTCGATCGCAATGACTCCGCCAGGCCGAAGAAGAGACAATGATTTCTCATAGTATTGATCGTAGTTTCCTTTGTCGGCGTCGATGAACGCAAAATCGAAACTACCAGCCTCACCGGATTCGATGAGGGATTCAAGCGTGCGGAGCGCCGGGCCTAAGCGGAAATCAATCTTCTGCTCTACACCGGCTTCTTGCCAGTATTTCCTTCCGACACTGGCCCAGTTCTCATTGATGTCACACGCCACGACCCGACCATCTTGCGGCAAGGCCAAGGCGACACACAGAGTGCTATACCCCGTGTAAGTACCAATCTCCAATGCCTTCCTGGCACCTAAGGCTTTCACAAGGAATGACATGAACTGCCCTTGCTCGGGCGGTATCTGCATTATGGCGTTCGGGTCTCTATCCGTTTCTTCCCTTAGACGCTTCAGTACCTCCGACGTCCCCCCAGTTTGAGTAGCACGTAGCTTTAGAGTCCAATCCCACTGACGAAGGAGATTGGACATGAAGAAGCGTTTCACGGAAGAGCGGATCATTGGATTCCTGCGGGAGGCGGAAGCGGG
>Ga0307377_10001693_pt1 | contig 27175 bp, 30 predicted proteins | sample TR3MG_FD_202535 | JGI IMG/M metagenome (GOLD analysis project Ga0307377, IMG submission 202535) | Soil microbial communities from Risofladan, Vaasa, Finland - TR-3 | ecosystem: Environmental > Terrestrial > Soil > Coastal area > Acid sulfate soil | place: Finland: Risofladan, Vaasa | collected... | reverse complement strand
CCCATATAAATCTATTCCTAAGATTATTTTTAATTCTCCTGAGAATATTAGATGTGCTTTCATAGGAGGATTCCTTGCAAAAGGCAGAGCAATGATGAGATACACGACAGCATCAGAAGTTTTATGTGACAATTTAATGCTCCTTTTTTTATCCCTTGGCATAGTGTCTTATAAATCTGTTGAGGGCCCTCGGCATTTTAAAGTTAATGTTTCTGGACCGGATTTTAATATTCTTAGAAAAAAGGCAAGAATTAAAGATATCAAGAGAAAAAAATTTTATGCGTCGGTACAAACTTCAGAAGATATCAAACTATTTTCTTTAGAAAATAGAATACCTATAAACCCTATAATTTATGAAATATTAGAAAAAGGTATATATTATGATGAAATAATTGAAGTAGTAAAACTTCCAGAGAAAGAAAAGATGGTTGAAATAAACGTTAAAGGTTCGGATCATACCTATATCGCAGAAGGATTTATATGCCATAATTGTCAAGGCTCTGAGTTTCCTATAGTTATATTACCTTTCATAAACCAATTTGGTAAGAACATGCTACAAAGAAATCTTTTATATACGGCTATTACGAGGGCCCGGGAAAAGGTTATTGTTATTGGACATGGGTCTGCTATAGAAAGGGCTATTAATAATGCCAGTGTATCGAAGAGGAACACTATACTTGGGGAGCGTATATGTCAGAACTTAGAGATTGTGAAAAACATTTCTTTGCCACAACAGCCATGTCAGTCTCAGGGCTGTCCTCCCTTGGAGAGCGAAGAGGTGCCGTTTTAGTAAAAGAGGGTAAACTTTTAAGTGTGGGCTATAACAGACGTATTATTGCCGAAGAAAAAGACACCGAAATATCTGCTATTTATGATACCATATTTTCATCCCGGGATATTAATCTGGAAGGCTCTTATATATTCAGTAGTTATTTCCCTGAAAAAGAAGACCTGAAATTAATGGTTGTAACGGGCGTCCAAAAAGTCTATTTTTTGGGAAAAATTGATGATCAGGAAACAACAAAATTAGCAGGCATTTTAATAAAAAAAGCTATCCCACTCGATTTTATACAGTTAGAAGCCACATTTTAATGATATTTCTTTCTTACAAAAAAGTATTATTAGTATGGACACAGACAAAAAAAATGAAATCTATGACAGGCTTCTGGCGATACATCTCAGAATAGACCTTCAATCGATACCCAATCCCGGGTATATCAATGAAAAAATCTGGGAGTGTCATAATTATATTGATGAGATTGAAAAATTCAATATAGCCGTAAGCAAGGAAATTTCGGTTCTCCAACAGGCCTTAAATAACACACAGGCCAATTATGACATGAAAAAAGAGAACCTTATACTCAGTGATGAGATAATGAAATTACCCAGCATTAAAGACAGAGAGGCTAAGGCTAATAATCTATTAAGGAGCCTGATTGAAGAAATAAAAGAATATCAGAATGAGCTTACCGATCTTAATAATCTTTTAAAAGTCACCAATCTCAAGATTAAGAATTTAAACAGAGCTAACAGTGATATAAAGATTTTATTGCGGCTTTTAGAGGCTCAGATAAGAATGAGTGGCCCCGGAATAGACAAAGCCAACAAAAGTTTACTTGAGGAATTAAGCAAAAGTACTATTGGAGAGGACTCTTTTAAAGATGCAAAGGTGGAAGAAGAAAAGCAAAATATAGCAGACCCCTCCACTCCTTTGGATATCAAACAAATCCTGGATATTCCTGAAAACTTTTTAGACCCGGTTCCCAGCTTTAGAGACGAAGATGAAGATGAATCCTCAGATGACGACGATTTACCCTGGATTCCGCAAGATAGTCCCACAGCTCAGAAAGATATCCCTGAGGAGCCCGAAAATCAAATAATAGATCTGGACAATGTTTTAACAGAACCCGAGAAAAAGGAGGTTGAAGAAACAAAAAATGAAAAAGAAGGCACACTTCAAAAAGTGTCTTCGATGTCTGTGGCTACGGGTGAATTGGACCTGGATGCCTTTCTCGATTCTATTCAATAACTTCAAAAGGAGATTTTAAGATGGCAGAGAACATAGAACTTTTTGGTTTCGAAAATGAGGACATCAAAGGCGGTATTTTTGAAAAATACAAAGCCAAAAAAGGTGAAATTCATCGCTGCGGGATAGTTTATACCGACCCCAAAGCCATGTTTGCCGGTCAGAAAATTCATTTTAAAGACCGCTATTTCATTTGTAAACAGGGAAAATGCTGTGAAGTATTGGGCCCTGCTAAATGGCGCGTAGGCTGTGTCCTGATTAAATATGCTACGGACAAGGCAGGGAATATCAAAAAACCTTTGAGTTATGAGCTGCTTCCCTGGGCTTTCAGTGATCAGACTTATCTGAAGCTGAAAAACATCAACAACGATTTTGCTCTGGCAACTCATGACATCAAAATTGGTTGTGACAATGACGAGTATCAGCATCTTATTATTAATCCTTGCCCTGAGTCCATATGGACTGCCAAGGATGAATTGAAAGTCGGAATCATTGAACAAGCGAAACCGGTATGGGAATCCATCAAAAAGTCCCTGGCAAGCAATCTGACTGTGGAAGAAATTAATGATCTTCTCGGCCTTAGTTCTTCTACATCGATTGATCCTACTACAAAGATCAATCTGGATGATGTCCTGGATAGAGTTTGATGATAGCAGCTTTTGATCCATCCATTACTCATCTGGGATGGGTTCTTTTCGATCCCGATAGTGGCCATGCAGTCCATGGAGGGGTCTTTAAGACCTCTCCGGCTGATGGCCTTTTAGTACAAAGGATTATAGCGCAGCGTGAAAAAGTTCGGTTTTTTTTGAACCATTATAAGATTGATTTTATTTCGATGGAGGCTCCTTATTGGGGAGATTTCAGTACAGAAATACTCTTTGCTCTTAACCAACATCTTCATGAGATATTCCTGGATTTGAAATTGTTTGTCCTCTATCTACAGCCATTGGTAATAAAAAAAATGGCTCTTCCTAATATGAGCTGTGACGAGATTACCAAGCATCATATGACTCATCAGGCAAAAAAAGAGCTGGATAAAGAAGGAAAGAGATTCTCAGAGCATGTGGCCGATGCCTATTTCGTAGGGAAAATAGGGCTTAGATTCTACAACTGGTACATCAAAGGAAAGTTGAGGGATGAAGACCTGACTCCTGAGGAATACAAACTCTTTTGTGAAAAGCACACTTTTGTCAGAGGCCTTAAAAAAGGAATGACTGAATATAAGGGGATAATTTACAGAAAAAACGACCAATATTTTGATTATAGAAAAAATGAAAGAGACTCACATAAAATAGCTGAAGAGGTGATCACACAATCAGCTGAGGAGATTTTACATGGCAGCAGCATCAAAAGTTCTATCTCCGGAAGAATTTTTTAAAAAGTTGAACAGAGACGATAAGGATGCGGTTCTAGACCTTAATAAAACCGAAAAAATAGATTTTATACCCACAGGATCTTTCATCATCAATAGTATCATAGGCGATGGAACTCTTACAGGTACTCCGGGGGGTTTTCCCAGAGGACATATCGTAGAAATCTTTGGTGATGAGTCCTCTGGTAAGAGTACCTGTCTTATGAGTGCCTGTAAACAGGCACAGGATATGGGGGGTCTGGCTGTCCTTGTGGATTTCGAATATACCTTTCATAAGGGCTATGCTCAGCATCTGGGACTGGACATAAACAAACTTATTGTCATGCAGCCGAAGCATTTTCAACACGGGGCCCGCCTTGTTAAAGATTGTCTGGCAATGAGACCTCATATAATAGCTATTGACAGTGTATCAGCCATGACTCCCAGGGAATATTACGAAGGGGCCGTGGATGAGGGCGGCAGAATTGGCCTGCAGGCTCAATTGATGTCAACCTTTCTTCAATACATAACAAAATTCTTAAAAGAGAGTAATGCCTGTCTGGTATTCTCTAATCAACTCCGCTCCGTTATTAAAGGGCCATATGATACCGGACCCAATGAAGAATCCTCGGGTGGGAGGGCTTTAAAATTTTATTCTTCTGTCCGTATCCGGCTCAAAAAGAGCACAGTGGAAAAAATAGCCGTCACAAGTAAATTGACCGGGAAGAAAGACAAAGAGCCTATAAATGTCATGATACGGGCTACAGTAGTTAAGAATAAGATCGATAAGCCTTATCTCACAGCCCCTGTTTATATACGGTTTGGAGAAGGCTTTGATAATATTACTTCTCTTACAGAGCTGGCCATTAATACCAATGTCATAAAAAAATCCGGGGCTTTCTATACCTTTGATTATGGCAAAAAGCAGGAATTTAAGGTACAGGGTAAAGCTCAGCTCTGGAAAAAAGTCAACGAAGATGAAAAGCTTCTGGATAAGATAAAAAATAGTCTGGTAATCAAAGAGGATGAAAAAGCAAAAAAAGATTATCAGATTATTGAAGAAGTTGGTGACGAGATGGAAGACCTCATGGACAGTGTGTCTTCGAATTTCGTAGAAAAATCAAAAAAGAAAAAAGAAGAGACAACCACTGAAGAGGAATCATGACCGAAATCAGCATAAAAAATTTCCAGAGTATAAAAAACATTTCTTTCGATATAAAAGGTTTTACCATAATAATAGGTAAAAACAATATCGGAAAAAGTGCTATTATCAGAGCTGTTGATTCAGTTTTAACTAATCAAGGGGTCAAGGATAATATTCGAAAAGGAGAAAAAAAGTCGGAAGTCTTCATAAAAAGGGATGGCCTTGATATCGAATGGAAAAGGACGGAAGCTAGCAGTTCTTATAAAATAGATGGTAAATCATATACCAAACTTAACAGGAATCTGCCCCAGCCTTTGATTGAAAAAGGTTATGAACGTATAGACCTCGGAGATGAAAAGATTAATCTTCATATAGCTCAGCAGTTCAAGTCCATCTTCTTGTTGAATAAGTCAGGTTCTGTCGTCACGGATACCCTTTCAGAGCTTTATAACCTTAATGTAATCAGTAATGCTGATGAGCTGTGTCAGAAAGACCTGCGGGCCCAGAAAGCGCTCTTTAAAATAAGAGAATCGGATGCAGCAGCTTTAAAAAGTGCATTGGTTCCCTATGAAGAATTTGAAGAGCTGAAACAAGAGGTTCAGCAGCTTAAGAAAGAAGAGGGCCTTTATACTGAACTTCAACAGGAAATATTACTACTTGATTCTTATATTTCCCAGATTAATGAGCTAAGAAATAAACTGCTGTTTTTAAAACCAGTAGAGGATATCGAACTACCCGATCCCTCCAGAAATGAAGAAATCATAAAACAGTTGGATTGGCTGAATGAAAAAATAAGAGAAAAAGAAAGGCTCGAAAAATCTTTTGGAGCTCTGGAAAAAATAATTGAAATAGCACTTCCTGATGCATCCGATATAAATCAAGAAATCATTGAATTAAAAAGCATTGAAAAATACGACACCGCGTTTAATGAAGTAGTCACAAAAGCTAAAGCATTCAATACTCTGAAAACCATAGATATTCCTTCAATAGAAACAAGTCTTATAGAAGACTTCTCTGAAATTGAAAAAATGGAAAAAAGCTTTACGTCCTGTGCTATTGAAGCTAAGGGGTTGAGAGACTCTATCAGGAAAATATCTGAAGATTTAGATATAAAGCAGAAAGAAAAAGATGCCCTTGAAATATGTCCATTATGTGAGAGGCCTTTTTAAAAAATGGATTTTACTTTTATTACCGCAAATGATATCCATATAAGTGATAATGGTCCCAGAAGTCGTATTGATGATTTTAGAAGTACTGTTTTAGGGAAATTGGAACAGATGAGAATGGCCTGTAAGAAGCTTAATGTGGATGCCGCATTAATAGCTGGAGATTTGTATAATCTTAAAGCGCCCTATAAAAACAGTCACGGCCTTAATAAATCTCTTATAGACATATTTCAGAGGTTCTCCTGTCCAATTTATATGGTAGAAGGTAATCATGATTTAACGGCTAATAATCTGGATAGTTTGGAAGCCCAGCCATTGGGAGTGCTTTTTGCAGACAAGACACTTATTCAACTCAGGCATGAAGTCATTCAAAAAAAGGGTGTTAAAATATCCTTAGTAGGTGTTCCTTATACGGAAAATCTTGACCTTTCTAAATTGCAAATACCCCCCAAAGAAGATTGCGCGACTCAAATATGTCTGATGCATCTATATGCAGGACTTAAATCGGGCATGCTTTTTAAAGAGCGCCTCTATGGCTATGACGAGCTGGCTAAGCTATCTCCTGATATTTTTGTTTTGGGTCATTATCACATAGATCAGGGGATTTACACACAAGATGGGAAATCTTTCATAAATATAGGTTCTTTTACAAGGGGTACTCTCTCTGAGGACGATATCAATCACCACCCTCAGATAGGTCTTATAAAAATAACTGTAGAAGATGGCAAGCCTCAATATCAGATTAATTCCATCAAACTTAAAATAAAGCCTGCTGAAGAAGTTTTTGACCTGGAAAAGAAAAAAATTGAGCTGAAAGAAAATGAGGAGATTAAAAAATTCATAGATAAACTGGTTTCAGAATCCGTAGAATCCGAAGAAGGTGATAAAGACATATTAAAAATAGTAGATGGAATGGATCTTGTTGATGAGCTACGGAAAAGAGTTCTTTTTTACCTAGAAAAAGCGGCATGAGGATTACATATAGTTCCTGGAAATCTTTTAAAGAGTGCCCTAAGAAATTCTATCTGCAGTATGTGCTGAAAGAACCTTCTGAGATACCTATAGATGACTATTATAAAATTTATGGGAATATAGTGGGAAAATTTTTTGAGCTCTTCTGCAATCAATGGAGATTCAATGATAGGATGTCTCCTGATATGATAAATGATAAATTAAAAATTTTATATGGGGATATCCTGAAATATTCGATAGTTAATTGGAATAGCCGCTTTGCTAAATATTCCAAAGAAGAAATATATGAACAGGCCTGGAAGAGTGTCTGTGCTGTAATGGAATCAGAAACCATCAATTACTTTTTAAACGCAAAAGCTGAAGTTTCAATAAATGTCACATTGGCCAATAATCATGTAATTACCGGTCGTCTGGATTTCATACATAAAAATCCTGTAATTGACGGTGTAGTTGTAATTGATGGGAAAGGTACTGATAAAGTAGGAAAATATGTTGATAAGGACCAACTCCTGTTTTATTGTCTTCTCTACAAATTCAAGCATCATTTAATGCCGAGAGAGACCGGATTTTTCTATTACAGATTCAATTCCTACGTTAAAATGCCCTTATCTTTGGACATCCTTAATGAATTCAGGGCTCGACTTTCTCTTGATATAAAGGCCATGGAAAAAGATAATTTTGCAGCTAATCCAGGATATAAGGCATGTAAATTTTGCCCTTATCATGTCACTTGTAAAGAATATCTGGAAAAAAAGTCAAAAGGTGCCCGTCCTTCAGCCATTGATATCGAAACAAATAATGAAGAAATAGCACAATTCAGCTTTTAGGAGACTTATATGTCAGCCATTGAAGAATTCATGGAGATTAAAAAAACTCTAGAGGAGCTTTCTACACGAAAAATCAGATTGGAAGAGCGTTTCAGTAATATAAAGTCTAATCTGGAAAAACTCATTCAAGAGATTACAGCTAAAGGCTATGACCCTAAAAAGCTCACTGAAATTAAGAGAGAAAAGCAGGAAAAAATAGAAAAGGCGCTCAAAGAATTAATGGAAAAATCAGAAGAAATCAATAAAAAACTTTCAACCATAGAGGCTAATCAATGACAGAATTCTCCGTGAACTCTAAAGACCTTAAAAAGGCCCTTAATATTACTATCCTCGGGATAAATGATAAGATAGAATCCGTAACGGGTATTTCCATATTTAAAATATTATTGGGAGAAGTATGCCTGGTATATTCTACTGATAATGATAAAAAAGCCCTAGCCGCATTAGCCATTTCTGGACAATGCAACCCTGTGGTATTCGGGGTCAATCCTAAAAATCTTCTCTCTTTTTTAAGCACCACGGATAAAGAAAGTCTTTACTTATCCTATGATCCGGAAAAAAATACCCTTATCATTTCTGAGTCGGAAAAAAGCTATATATCGCTTAATTGTGTAGATACCAGCTCTTTTATAAGTTTTGAAGATGATTATTCTAACGCCGAAAAAATAGCGTCTGTCAACTCTGATATGTTTATCAATGGTCTTAAATATATCCTCGGATATACAACTACAGATGAAAAATCAAAATATTCCTCTATTTTCATCAAAGATGGGATTATTTACGGAGCTAATGGATCCACTCATATTGGAGTTTTTAAGAATCTCGACCTGGAACCTATTGCTAAATTAGTAATACGCCGACAGATGGTGACTGCTATCTCTTCCTTTATTACTACCCTTGTAAAAGATAATATTATGGAAGTCACCATAAAAATCACAGATAAATCTGTGTATTTTTGCTCACCTGATGAACTTTATGGTTTCGGGTATAAGCTCTCTACAATAGAGCCTCCCACACTTCCTATAAACACTGAATTCCCTGAATGCTCAGGCTATAGGATAGATAAAAAGGTACTTATAAAGAAACTCACACGGCTCGCTTTAACCTCAAAAGATGAAATAGGTATTAAGGTTACCGCTACGGGGGGATCTCTTAATCTCGAGACTATTAGTGAACGTAAATCCGCAGACGAAATTCCTTATATCACTAAAATAGGTGATCCTGAATCCGAATTTATTATAGAATGCAACCGATTTAAAAAATTATTGGGTTTATTCGACGATTCTAAAATAGACCTGTATTCAGAAGACAAGTATTTCATTCTCTACAGCGAAGCTGATTATCTCATAAATGATAAAGTCACAAAAAGGTTCAAACAAGTAGGAACCATTTATAGAGCAAAAATAGTCTAAAAACCATAAAACAGGAGCTCAAAAATGCCTAAGTACATTCCTATTACAGAAGATCTGTGCCTGGTAGAACAAAATGTCAAAACAAAAAAAGTCGTCACAAAACGGGAATCCATAAATCATCTATGGATTTATGATCGATCAGGTTCTATGACCTATTTACTTCCGGAGCTCACCAGTCAGTTGATTAAGCTGTCTAAGAGTCTGAAAAAGGGCGACTCCCTGTCCTTAGGATGGTTTTCTTCAGAAGGGCAATATAACTGGGTATTCAAAGGATTTAAAATAGCGGATACCAGTGACTATAAAGCACTCGAAAGGGCTATAAAAAACAATTCCTCCTCCATAGGAATGACGTGCTTTTCTGAAATTCTGCTGGACACAGAAACAGTTATTAAGGACCTTTCCGTTATTTCTAAAGCATTCTCTTTTCATTTTTTTACGGATGGTTATCCGGTAGTTAATAATTATCAGAAAGAAATATCCGGGATTTTCAAAGCCATAAATGCCATTAAGGGGAAAATAAGAGCAGCTATGTTCGTAGCTTATGGTCCATACTATAACAGAGATCTTTTAACGAAAATGTCAGAAAAACTTGGGGCCCTTCTTATTCACAGTTCTCTGATCCCTGAATATTCCAATAGTATAACTAAGCTTATGGCACTGACGGAAAATCAAGAATCTAAAGAAGAGATAGAGCCTATCCTTAATAATCCTTTAAACATCTTCTCGATAGCGGATGAGGGGGTTATCCTTTATTCCCCGGAAGATGATGGGAAATTATACATTAACCCTCAAAAAGGCAAAGACACCCAGATTTATTATATCAGCTCAGAGAAACCGAACAAAAAGAACTGGGATAAAATAGAAATATCTGAGATAAATTTTGGGGATATAAACGATTCACATGCAAAAGCCCTTTATTCAGGAATTCTTGTCCTGACTCAACAGACAAGAACAGACCTTGCCCTGGAAATGGCCGGTAAAATAGGCGATAAAAGAATAATCAATTCTTTAACAAACGCCTTCACTGTTGAAGAGTACGGCAACTGTGAAAATGAGGTTAATGCATGTATAGAAGATATCAGCCTGCGTTTTACGGAAGGTCGTGACCCTAACTATCTACCTCCCATCGATGCTTTCTGTGCCTTTGATGTACTCAAGATTCTCATAGAGGATAAAGAGGCTGCTTTTTATCCTTATCATGAAAAGTTCTCTTATGAAAAGATAGGTGTTGCCTCAAAAACAGCAGCGGGCTATCCTTCCTTTAAACCTGATAAAACCAGTAAATGTCCCTTTAATGACCTCACCTGGCATAACTGTCGTATGAATTTAAGCGTGAGAACCAATATTAAAGGCTCTGTTGTTCTGAACGACAGTAATGGGATGACTCCTGAGTTCCTAAATCTCGAAAGAGAATTTCCTTCTTTCATATTCAGAAATTACACTTTTATAAAAGATGGTCGTGTGCATCTTAAGAAATTTTTCATCAGCACATCTGAGGACACTTATAAGCTGTTCAAAAATAAAGGTATCGTGGTGGAAGACTCTTTCTCTTCTACAGGAGTTTATGGATTAGATGTATCCGGATTACCTGCTATCAACAGGGCAATAGCTGTAGGAAAAACTTCAGCTACTGAGATGTGCCATAGAGTTCTTGAAGAACAAAAGCTAAAGGGTCTCATGAAAGGCTTAAAATGGCTTAAAGAACAGGAATTTCCAAAAGAAATCTATAAGGAGCCTACTGATTATAATGAGAGCCAGATTAAATTCCTGGCCGATAACGGTATTGATGCAACAAAAGGAGGGGTCTACAACCCTCCCCGGGAATTTGAGGAAAAGAAAGACATGTATATGGCAAAGACCTTTGAAATAAAGGTCAAGGGTTTGAGCAGTCTTCCCGCTGTAGATAAGGTCAAAAATAAAATAGCCAGTGGTAAGAGCAGAACATTATCGGAATCTCTTGTAGAAGAGGCTTTGATTAAATATGAGGGGGTTAAAAAAGGAATGCCGCAGGAAATGCGACTTAAATGGTTTGAAAATAATCTTTCTTTAACCCAAAAAAGCCTTAATGCCGTACGCTCAAGAATCCAGGAAAATAAGATGTCAGTTATCTTGGGAAATAGGTGGTTTGAGGAATTTGATAGCAGGGAAGATTGCAATCTGGAATTAAAGGGAAATAAATTCAATTTTGTACTTTCAGAGGAGGCTGTTGATATTTAATGGTAGAACTTTATATAGTGACAGGGCTCCCCGGATCAGGAAAATCAACCTGGTGCCGGGAAAATGCAGTAAAATTAAACGCTGTCATCATCAATAAAGATGCTTTGAGGACTATGATAAGAGGTGAATATTTTTTCGACCCTAAATGGGAACCACTTATACATAAGTTTTCTGTTAAAATGACTACGGTAAGTCTCCTCAGAGGTCTGAACGTGATAATAGATGAGACTAATGTCACTGCAGAAAGACGACGTCAATGGGTCAGTCTGGCAAAGAGTGTAATATCTGAGGTCAGAGTCATCTGTGTCTGGTGTACAGAAAATGTAAATAATCTCAAAAACAGAGAAAACGGACTCAGAGGAATATCCCTTGAAAAATGGGCCGAAGTCATAGAGGGCATGAAGGTCAAATTTCAAGAACCCTCCTTATCTGAAGGTTTCAATGAAATCATGCGTTATAGTTTTAAACCCTAATGGAGATTTTATGAATATTGATAAGGTTTTTAAATATCATGCCCCTAAAGGTGACCAACCTCTAAGGTATGAACGTATCCGGTCTGCAGCAAAAAACTTTGCCAAAATCCTTGTTGAATGTTGCCCTGATTCTGAGGATAGAAAAAGAGCTATTCAAAAAGTCAGGATAGCTGTTATGCTGGCAAACGCTTCAATAGCAATCAATGAAAGTGATGATAAATGATAGAAGAACTTCAACGAAGAGTAGATCGTTTAGATGGAATATATCAGGGTCTTAAAGGACAGGAAAAGAGCCTTGATGCTGCTATTCTCAATCTTAAATCTGATATTGAGATTTTAACTAAAACAAGTGCGGTATTGAAGCATCTATTGGATTCTATGGTTAAGGATGAAGTTAATAAAATAGCAGGTCTTATTACTTATGGCTTAAAAACTGTTTTTGATGACCAGAATCTGGTCTTTGTGCCGGAAATATCAAAAAAGAATGAAAAAATCAGCATAGAATTACGCACGAACAGAGATGGAATAGAGGGGAGTTTTGATTCTTTTGGAGGAAGTGTAGCAGTCATAGAAAGTTTTTTATTAAGAATTTTATATATTTTAAAGAAAAAGAAGCCTCGCTTACTCCTTTTAGATGAGACCTTTGCGCCGGTAGGTAAGGAATACATAGCAAATACCTACAGGCTGGTAAATGAGCTTTCAAAAAAGCTTGGAATAGACATCCTTCTGGTGACACAGCATAGAGATTTTTATGAGGGGGCCGATAAAGTTTATCAAGCACAAGAATCAAAAGATGGCTTAACAATGAATAGGATAAAGGAATGAGTCAAACACCTACTTTTCTTCAAATAGATTTACAAAGTATTTTTGAAGAAAGCCGGAATCTAGGGCAAAAAATAGATTTTGAAAAGATATGGATTAATTTCTCAGGTCGAGAATCTGAATTTTTAACGGGTGCTGTCGTTTATTTGACCCGGAGTGAATACTTTGATAGCAGTAAATTTGAATCGAAATTAATTAGAATAGGCTATAACATAAGGTCAAAAACCTTAACGGAGAGCTCTCATAAAGGGAAAAAGACTCTATATCTGACATCTCAGGCTATTAATATCACCATTGATTGTTTAGAAAAAATGTGGACCTTTGATAAGTGGATATTAATGTCTAATGATGCGGATTTCTCCGACCTTTGCGCTCATTTGAAGCAAAAGAATAAAAAGATAGAAATCTGGAGTTTTAAGGATACTTTACATCCTTCCCTGGAATATTATGCGGATAGTATAAAATTCATAGATAAAGCCTTATTCTATGAAAAACCTCATATAAATGTTTTTGGTTTTAATTGGGATGATAAATTAAGAATAAAATGAAAAACACACGGGCAGTATATCAAAAACTTCGAGAAGTCAAATATGGAAGACTTCTAAAATTATATAAGACATTTATAAAAAGAACTCCGGATAACTGTAAATATAATTATCCTTATAAATTCTTTTCACAGGGGGAAGAAAAAGAGATCAGGCTCTGTCTTCTACATCAGGATAAACTGGATTTGAAATCCGGGATATTCCCTCATCTTGTCGATATTTGTGATAAACTGGAACATTGTAGAAATTGTAATGCTTTTCTGATAAAATATACGAAAGATGATGTAAAGAAAATTTTCGAAGACCAGCTTAAAAAAAAGACCTATCCGGATATTTGTTCTCTGGAATGGGTATTAGAACAATCATATCCGGATATTCCCATACTCAATCCACTGCTAAAAATTTATTATCACATAAAAAGAAAAATTTCAAAAAATGGAGCGATTCTATGAATACCACAAAATTTGACCTCTGTGTAGGCGCATCAAAAAGAATCAATCTCTCTCAGGATAGTGTCAGAAAGGCCTTTGACGCTATTATAGATGAAATAATCGATACAATGGCTAAAGGCTATAAAATAGAACTCAGAGGCTTTGGAGTTTTTAAAGTAAAAAATCGTAAACCCGTTCTAGGTAGAAATCCCAAAACAGGAGACATAGTCAAAATCCCGGAAAGAAATACCCCCACATTCAAATTTTCCAAAGAAGCCTTAAGAATATTTAAGGAAAAAACATACTCTAAATAAGCTTATAAAAACCACTTATCCTTTTTACATGATATATTTTAGTATATATATTTAATAATCTCTTAATATGGTTATCTAATATAAAGGAACATACCTTAAATCCATATTAAAAGGAACATTTATGCAACTTACAGTTGAGAATTGCACATCTATTAACATAAACAATCTTCAAAAAACTATTAAGAAGACGATAAAGAAGGATTACATGGATCCTTCTACAGAAGAGACCTATCAATATGTTCTTAAAGAGTTGGAAAAGTTTTCGGTTAATGGGCAGGTTTTTAAATACAGCTCTAAGAATAGCTATCTAGGAGGTCATAGGTGGTTCTTTCTATGCCCCCACTGTGATAAGCCCTCTAATAAGCTCTTCTTGCCTCCTGAAAGCTGCACAGACCGGGAAAGATTGTATCTATGCAAAGTATGCCATAGACTTAAAAACCAATCGGCACTGGTAGGGCAGAATAATATGTATAAGAAAGTAACACGCCCTATACGTAAAATGAAAGAAATAGAGGAAAAAATTGCCCGGGGACATTTAAAAGCTGAAAAAGTCCAGGAATTACTTAATGAACATGAAAAAATGGAAAATGAACTTAAAAACTGCCCCGAATACCGATTATATGTATTCAAGAAAAAACATAATCTTATGATATAATAATGTATCAATATTTATTATGTATCTATGATATACAGAATAGCTGTAAAACTTAGAATTAAACCCCCTAAGCGTCGGTCGCCTATTCAACGTTTAAAGGCTCGTCTTTATTATCGTAAAAACCGCTCCAAAATCAGAGTCCAAAGAAGACGATACATGCGTCTTCATAAAAGTATCCTTAAACACCGCAAACAATTCATGCGGTATAAACCTACCTGGTTTAAGAAAACCCCTAAAAGACCCAAGCCCCGTAAAGTAAAAGTAAGAGTACCCAAACACAGACCCCTTACTTTTAAAAGAAAAAGGCACGTCTAACAGATTGAATTTAAATAGTATTTAAATTCTTATGCATTTTAGGTAAAATTTTTATCCCGTTTTTCGTATAATCCATATATGGATGTATCAAAAGAAAAAATGGCCTATTATAGAGATATTCTAAAAACTCTTATAAATGAGTTCATAGACCTACCCCATAATGAACAAGAAAATTTCTTGATGGTCTATAAAGAATATTCAGGAAAACTCAATAGAATAATCCAGGAACACTCAACTATTAAAGAAAAGATATTACACATTGAAGTCTCTGAAGTTAGAATAAATCAAGAAGGTCATATAGTAATAGGAAAAGTTGTCGAAACCGGCGATGAAGGAAAAATATTTTTCCCCGCCTTTATGAAGACTCCTTCCTTAAGGGACACAATATCTTGTTCAATGTTTAGTGTCGATGGGAATATATGGTATTCATCAAAAAAAATACTTATCAAGGAATGTTCCAATGAGACCAAAATGGTATCTGACTGAAATCAAAGAAAAAGAGAATAAGAGCTGGACAGATAAAGAACGCCGTACCGTTCTAAATCTTCGGGAAAAACTCCAGTTATCGGCCGGAGAAATTGCAGATGTCATGGAAGTAACCAAAATCCAGGTCTATAATGTGACAAGACTGGAAAGAAAAATTCTAAAGGGTTGTTGCTATCATTGTGGAAGAAAACTCTCCGAAGAAGAAAAGAAGAAATTCAAGAACAGGACTTTCATCTTATGCCTGAAATGTCTACGAACCCTAAGGGAATATAAAAGGAATTTACGGGTTGAGGCCTTGGAAAAAGGACTATGTGGTCAGTGTATGAGAAGAAAAATTGTCGAAGGAAAAACGGCTTGCAAAAAATGTATGTCAGCAACACATCGCAGAAGATATACAAAAGGTCTCTGTGGGCATTGCGGAAAAAGACCCATAAACAAACAAAGAAGTATAAGTCTCTGCACTAAATGCCTCAATAAACAAAAGAGGATAGCATGAAGAAAGTACTTATATCTCAGAACAATGTAAAATGCTCTTGTTGTGGGACTTTGATAAGTGATATAGCTAACTTCTATTATGATGGGATAACTATATCGGAACCTACTTACAGAGAAGAGAAATGCCGCTGTAGAAAATGTGATACGGCATTTATACTCCGATATGACCTTTTCGATTCAAATGGCCATATTCAACAAATAATTTTTTCTGAGGACGTTAATGACCCCGATTATAAATGGTATGACATCCTATCACATGGACAAAAAAGAGAAATAGAGAAGCATCTTAAAAGTTGTTCTAAATGTCTGGACCGGCTCACAAAAGAGCAATTATCCGAAGCCTGGTTGGGAAGTATTCTTCAGGAACTAAGAGCTCAACAATTAGAAAGAAAAAAAGATTATTAATATTCCGATTTACGGTCTATGTAATTAAGAGCCAATCCAGCAGTGCATTTCAAACTTACTGAAGTAGCCGGAGTCATAGGAAATAATGATACCGTAACATCCCCATAAGGAATCTTTTCCCAATCTTTAACAGACCAGGAAAGATTAAAATTATTGACATCATATCTCTGACATCTTACCCCAGTCCCACCAAAAGCCCCGGAAACATTTACTAAAAATGACCAGTTATTGGCAGTAGAATCTACTTTCACATCATTACACAATAAATGCAGTAAAAGAGGATTCCCTACTTCATATCCGAAATCTGTACTTAAATCCTCTCCATAAAAAGGACGTATGACCTGTCCAGGAGAAGTACTCGTTACTTCAGTATTAGCCCTTAAAGCATCTATGACCATATTTACTGAACTGCCATTAGGCAATGTTATGTCAACTATAGAATTTAAAGGAATTTGCTCCGTTTTCATGTCTAATTTAACAACAGCAGACTGCAAAAGACCACTTTCAGCAATAAAATAAACATCATATTCTGTGAAACGAGTCAGATTAGAAGCCGATAAAGCAGCATCAGTATTTGCTGTTAAAGCCACACTCCCTGAAAATCCTGCAGCAACAGGAGTCCCTGATCCATCCTGACCTGCTTTTACCTGTGCAGGTGTAGGAGCTGCAGCTCCATCAGGAACAATTACAAAATAAGCATTACCATTCTGATTGGTCTGTACAGTGAATCCAGCATTAATTGTACCTGTAAAACTAATTTTAGGATATGTATCTGCCCATACAGGTATCATTGCTCCTGTGCTTATACTTGTACGTGTAGCACCAAACAAATCTGTTTCATAGTCTGTATATGGGGCATTTCCAGTATAAGGCTGGGGTTTTGTTATGCCTGCAAGGATGGTATCAGTATTAAAACTTGCTATAGGATCATCCCAGGCTGGTGTTGCTGGTGGACTCCAATTAAACTGATTTTCATTTAAAAGAGTCACATTTCCGGCATTATCCAATACTTTATTAAACGCACATCTGTTTACAGTTTGTGTTCGACTTGCAAAATTGATATCTGCTGCCGATGCTATAAAAGAACAATCTTTAAAAGTACCTCCATCACTCCCTGTAACATAATTAAAATCAACAAATTTTATATAACAACCGGAAAATATAGGTGCATTATATTGGATCCATAAAACGTTACCTGTAATAAGGAAACAATTTTTGGCCCCATTAAGATAAATAATACTAGCAGCATTTACTATGCCTCCAAAAAGCTCAGTATGTCTGCCTACTGCAGTAACAAAATTCGCAACCCCAGAAAAATTTATTCTCCAAGGTCCGTATAATTCCAGATCCCATGGACGTACATAATTTCTCGTACCACTGGCAGGTCTAAGTAAACTTGTTCCTGTACTTACTTGTCCTCTAGTGTAGAAATTATCTAAGTTCCCTGCCCCAGTGCAATATGTAATAAATTCAGCCCACCCATAAGGGTCTGCAGTAATACCCGATCCACCGGAAGCTATAGAAATGTCAAAGTAATAATCGGCCATAATTGCTCCTATTTAGGACTTACAAGTAAACCACAAACACATTTTATACTCGTAGGACTATTCGAAACTATTGTTATCGTAGCATCCCCATCTTTAATTTCATCCCATTTTCCAACTTTCCACGTAAGACCAAATTCATTGGCATTATTACGCACACATTGCGTTCCTCCAAAAGCCCCGGATATAATGACTTTAAAAGGAACATTAGATTTAACATCATAACAGAATAGTCTGAAAATTAAAGATTTATTCTGGCTAAAATTGTATTTTGGTAAAAGAAAAACATCACCATCAAACTCCGACATCATTACTTGCGGATTATCTGATGTCACCGTAATCCCTACTTTACTGCCATCAACCAACATGGGAAGCTGATTGCCCATGCTATATTCGGTATTCAAAGAGGTTAAAGCTGTCCTGACATAAAGCATCGTAGGAAGAGGTTGCAAATAACCAGCACTATCCGCTACAAAATAAACATCATATTCAGTATCAACTGTAAGATCCGTAATAGTCACAGTACGCTCATTAACCGAACCTAAACTCGCATATCCTTTCAAACCATCAGCTACAGGATTACCTGACCCATCTAAACCTTGTCGTACTTGAGCAGAAGAAGGTGAAGCAGAACCATGAAGTACTGCTACAAAAAAAGCTGTAGCGGCCTTATTGACTTTCACCTTAAAATCAATAGTTTTTGCCCCGATACTAGAAATACTCGGATATGATGCTATCCAGGAAGGATAATTGCCTATTAATAATGATGCTATAATGGAAGTAGCATCTGTAGGAATACCATTAGCTACTATACAATCATAATTCAAAGCTTCAGCTACCTGACTATTAGAAATTTGCAACGTATCACTCGTAGAACCTGATATCTTACCACCATCTATCAAATCTACAGGCGACTCATCTACATATTTCCTCCATTGATAGGAAAGAACCGGATCCCCCGTTGCAACTAAAGAAAAAGTGGCCGTATCACCGGCCTCAATAAACTGACTGATAGGCTCAGTAGTAATCAAAGGAGCTGTGGCCATTATAAATCTCCAAAAGAATAATAGGCATAAATCGAAAGGCGTATTTAAAATACAGATATATAAATAGATAATTATAATAATCTACTGGTTAATAATACTTTATTATATGCATTTTGATTTTTATGATTATATAACGGGAAATCTTATAGGGACTGAGAATTATATTGACTTCGGTAAGATCCTTCAAAGTCACCATTGCATACATCCTGAAGTGTTTAAAGTTGTTCAAGATACAGAGACGAATATTAGTAATCTTATGATGTATCTGGAAAATAAAGGTACATGGACTGATATAGACTATAATTATTTTATAAATTCTACATTTATTCCTGAGATACAATCAGGTAATCTTACAGGTACTTTTATTGAAGTACCTGATGCTTCATCAACCTCCCCCAATGGCGTATCCATAGGATGGGATTATACATCCTCATATTTCATATGGATAGACGTAAATATCCCTAATGTCCGTGGTACAAATAACGCCAACTACAGATTTTTTTACGACCATTCTTGAATTTATATTGATAATCTCTTAATATAATTAGCATTATAAATGGATGATTATTATCTTTTATTAGGTGTAAATAGAGATGCCTCTTTTGATGAGATTAAACGAGCATTTCGAAGGTTAATTAAACAGAATCATCCTGATAAGTCTAAAGACAGTGAAAAAGCTATACGGATAATAAAAGCTTATGAGACCCTTAAAGCCCATAGAGAAATGTATGACAATACTCTGGAAACAGAACAAGAAATAAAAAAAGGGTCTAACTTCAGTGTCATACTTAAAGTACATATTAATGAAGTAGTTAATGGGACCTTGAAAAAAATAAAAATAAAAAGAAAAGGCATGTGTCAGTTATGTAAAGGAACCGGGTCGAAAAATAAAAAACTGAGAAAATGCATTTATTGTGGTGGTAGTGGCTATCAGGGAATGTCCGTAATTCTTAAAAATAAGAAAAAATGTATTTATTGTGGGGGAAAAGGCTCTATCCCTGATGGTGAGAGCTGCCAAGAATGCTCCAATGGAATAATCGATGAAGAAGTAAAAACCCAAATAAAACTTAATCCCCTTCAACATATATATACCATACAAGGATTAGGAAATTACATCTATGGCAATGAAAAACCCGGAGACTTGGATATTCATTTGGATATCATTCAGTATCCTGGATATGCTATTAACGGTTTAAATGTTGAGAGTCGTATTTTTATTAGTCCTGCACAAGCTATTTTGGGAGATGTCATTAGTTTAAATATATGTAATAAAAAGATTCGTGTTAAAATTCCTTCGGGAATTGACGATGGGTACATTTTATACGATAAAGACTCAGGTATAAGTTATAAAGGAATGAATGGAAATCTAAAAATTAAAGTTTCTATTGTATGCCCTAAAATAATAACGGAAAAAGAAAAAAAATTATATGAAGAAATTCTTTCCATAGAAAAGGATGCATTCTCATGTCCCAAAATTCTAATGTAAAAGAGCCTGATATCAATTCCTTGAAATTCTCCCAAATCAATCAAATGCTTGAGCAATACAGGATGAATATATATCAGCTGGAACTTAGGACAGACCTTCTCATTAAACTCCTGGAAGAAAAAAATATCCTTATACCAGAAGAATTTAAGAGAAGATGGCCAGCATTTCTGGAAAATGATATTGGTCATGTAGGACCTGATGGCATTATGAAAGGCTCATTAAAGGTCAGCTTCTTTGGGGAATAATTACAATCCAGCAATAATAATAATAATAAAATGGCTTGAAAGGAGCTTTTAAGATGAGAGCAGTGGAATGCACAAAAAATTTTGCTGATAAAGGAATAAATTTCAAAACCGGTAAAAAGTATATCATGGCTGAAGACACGGAAGGTAATCTGAGATCCCTCTTCGGGCCACATGTAGGAATGTCTTATCCCATAGATCAAATCTATCGGCCGTATAAAGGAGAACCCCTGGACGGAAAAACATTGGTCTGTTTTCGTACCGGAGGAATAGGGGATATTTGTTTCTTAAATCCAGTCCTTCGTTATATAAAAAAGAAATATCCTACCATGAAACTTAAAGTGGCTTCCAGTTGTGGGCAAAGTCTTGAAAATGTCCCTGAAATCGATGAGCTTTATCCAATGCCTTTTGATTCGGAACTTCTTGAGACTGCGGACTATCATCTGTTATTCCAAGGCATAATAGAGGGCTCGAGTGAAAAGTCCAAAATCACTCATGCTGTAGATATGTTTTTCAGCTATTTCAGCATAGATAGTCTCCCTATTCCTCCAGAAGAGAAAATCCCAAAACTCTTTTTCAATGATCAGGAATTAGCCTGGCTTAAAGATACTGTAACAAAAATGGGCATCAAAGACGATGATTATGTCATAGGATTCCAAATGGAAACCTCTTCCCCCTTAAGAAACTTTCCTAAAGAAAAAATGAAAGTGGTTGTAGAGTTGCTCTTGAAAGAAGGATTTAAAATAGTCCTCATAGGAATTCCTGATCATGGCATGCTCGCCAGCTTCTATAAAGGCAATAATCCTAATGTTATTCCGGCATTGAATTTTAATGTGCGTCAGAGCATGATCCTGGCTAATCGCTATAATATGGTCATTACACCCGATAGCTTTATGGTACAGGTAGCCGGGGCTTTAAATAAACCTTTAATAGGACTTTATGGGCCTTTTCCTTCAGAAGTCAGAATGAAATACTTCAAAAACGCTATAGGGCTCGATCCTAAAGTAGTATGTAGCCCTTGTTATAAACATGACTTCAGAACATGCATTAAAGGATTTCCAAGTCCTTGTTTTACTCAAACCACCATAGAAGATGTTATACAAGCCGTGGATTATCTAAGATTTAAAGAGACCAGGAAACATCTCAAATGCATGGATAATATTATACGGATACCAAATTTGTCTGAAATTGAATCCTATATGTTAAGTGCAGATAAAGGTATTTGTTTCTTCAGTGGTCATTATACCCATCATAATATCATTCGTGTAGATCCTAATGCCTTCGTCAAAGCCGATATCGTAGACTTAAGTGAAGAATTTAAACGGGATTTCTATCCTTTCGTAATCTATATGAACCGTTTCGATAAATATAGAGGAGTCTTCGAAAACAGTAAAAGAATGGTACGGCCAGGAGGAAGCTATATTGCATATATGGAAAATGCCCCAGAACCATTTTTTACAGAATTATCCAGGGATTTGGGGAACTCTTTCAATATTATGTTCAGTAAATTCGACCCGGTCAAACGAACTCTCCTCATAGTAGGAAAAAGGCCCCTCTAACTCATTGATATTTATAGTAAATAAAAAGGTATAATTCTCTGCTTGTTTTTGGTATAATATAAGTAGGAGATATTATGCGGTATTTATTCTTATTAATTTTCAGTTTTTCAGTAGCCGGAAGTAATATGGATACTATTATGGGGTCCCGTTCCGATCCATATGAGTATCTGAATATTGATTTTGCATATCATTGTGCTATTCTGGATATGGCTTCAGCATTAGATTCTTCCATTGGATCTGCTCTCCTTCAAGGTATTCCCGTTATTATTATTGATGATGATACTTTAAGTTGTGAGGAATTTCAGGACAGAATTTATTCCGATACATCATTGTCAAAGTTTTATCAGATACAGGTACAAAGCTTTATAACGAGTGCTCATTATATGGCTTATAGTATGATATGTGCTCTGGAAGGCTGCTCAGATATCCCTAAATATATGAAAATAACCGAGGAACTTATGGAAAGATTGAAAGTAGAAGACTTGGAAAAAGAAGAATTGTTTCTATATACCCTGAAATTATGTCATGAAGTTGAAGAGAATCCTCAACTCCTCAAATCTTCGAAAAATGCTTCAGAGTAGTCCTATAGGCAAGCTCTTTTATAAGATTCATATCTGATTGATTCTTTTTCAAAAAATTCTGTAATTCTTCTTTAATCTCAGCATATTCAGGCTGATTAACTTTTTCTATTAAACCTTCTGATACCAGTTTGGCATAGTTCTCTTTCGATAACCCGGGCCATTTTTTCTCAATATCCTTTTCTATCTGTGATAAACCATTCTCTACTTTATCCTCAAAAATTTTTTTAAAAGCCGGTAAAAAGGAAAACGGGCTGGCCATTAATTTTCTATCAAATTTTGTTATGAGAAAAGGTATAAGTCTTGATACCTCTTTGATGTCTTCAGGAACTATAGCTTTATCTTCTGATATAGTTTCTATAACCTTTTTCAATGTATCAGGCTTTGAAGCATCCTGAGCATCAATATTCATAGCAGTCAAAAGAACTACAAGAGCAGATATCAATAATCCTTTTGGACCCGCTTCTACAACCTTCTCACCCCTTAAACGCTTTATTACATCAGGCCAGACCTCTTTAATAGCCTTATCCCATCCAGGAATCCTGCGTACCATCATAATAGCCTTATCAAGAGCCCCTGCCCTTACACACACAATACCCGCTAATCTTATAAAATTACTCGATAATGATATCAACATAAAAAGTTCTCCTTAATAATAAACCATTAAATTAAAGGATTATTAATCTATTAATAAAAACACCTGTTTTTTATACTCAGGAGAACCTGCAAATGTCTATAACCATGAATGGACCAAAATCCTTAAACATGCCCTCTTCTGGAAAACCTTCAAAACCCACAGAAAAACCTCATAGCTTCAAAGAAAGACAAAGACAGAGACTTGAAGAAGAGAAAGCCAGGATAGATAAGAAGCTTAAGAGGATATCATTGGCGAATGTTTTAAGGTCTATTCTTTCATATGATCCTAATGATGATCCTAATGCTTTATATCGACAAATCAGGCCTATTTTAGTTAAAATGGGGATAGCTAATAAAGTTAATCGTCCTAAAACGGAAATAATGGAAGATACAAATAAAAAAGGAGATCGACTTTATAAGATAATTCTTCGAAGAGAGGATACTCTTACGGATAATGAAATTACACGAATGAAAAGACTTGAAGATAATTTTGAAGACTTGAAATGGTCCCAGGCAGGTGTTGAAATTTATCTTTGGGCCCCTTTTAAAGCTCCACAGACCGTCCCTGCGTGATGATAACACATAAAGCCCCAGATAGTCCTATAATTATTGCCCTTAAAAAATGGAAAAGGGACCAGGGAATAATATCTCTTACTCTCGAAGAAATGAAAGAGAAATCAAAAGATTTAACTCTTATCATAGAACAAAAAGTAGATGGTCAATCTTCAATAGTTGATTATAGAAACGGTAAAGCTATCTTTGGAAGTCTCCATGGCGTCCTAATGGAAGATTTACCTGTCCTTGATGAAATTATCAGTGTCTTTAAAAAGAATAAAATATCTCAGGCCAGAATAGTAGGAGAAATGGCCGGAAATGATAAAGGAAAAATACTCCCTTTTGAACAAACCGAATCAATAATCAAGAATTCCAAGTCAGATAAAAATAAAATCCATTGGTATCCCTATCAAATCCTAGAACTTAATAACAAAAGCTACGATAATAATTTCAAGTCCTATAAAGAATCCTGGCCAGAAATAAAAAAACTCTTCGATGACTCAATCCATATACATCCAGTTAAATACTATGAGGGTGGAATAAAAGACCTTGAAAAGGCATGGAAGACTCTTGTTGAGAAAGAAAAAAATGAAGGTATTGTTATACGGACATCGGATAATAAAGTTTATAAGATTAAGCCTCTTCTTACCTATGATTTGGTTGTTGTAGCTGTAGGGGATAAGAAACTGAAGAATTGGTCGAAGGGTCTTATCGGGAATACATTAATGGCCTTTATGGATAATAATAGGGTATTCAGGACAGCTGGAGAAGTAGGCACAGGATGGACTGAAGAGCAACGTCGGGAATTGTTTAAATGGGCATCAAAAAATAAAGTTGATGAAGATAATACTCATATATGGGTAAAACCAATGAAAATTATGGAGGTGGAATTAGAGCGTTCGAATATTAAGGATATGAAAGCTTATAAATATGAACGTGGAAAATATATTCCTCAGGGGAAAAAACCTTCTGTAACAATAGTTAAACCCAGATTCTTAAGATATAGGACGGATAAAAGTGTGAATCCTTCCGATTTGAGACTCGAACAATCACCAGCATGGTCGAAAAAAGAAAAAATGGCCCGGTCAATAGTTGCAAGTTTAATTAAAAAGCCTGATTTAATATTAACAATAGGGATTCCCGGGTCAGGTAAAAGTTTTTGGATTAAGAGCATGAGTGGATTCAAAGTAGTATCCCCGGATTCTATTAGAGCTGAACTATCAGATATATCTGATCAATCCGTTAATCCTCAAGCATGGGCAATAGCTAAAAAAAGAGTTTCTGAGTATTTAAAACAAGGAAAGAATGTTATTCTTGATGCTACAAATCTTATATCATTCTACAGAAAATCTTTCTTAGAAGAGCTCCCACCACATAATCTGAAAGCTAAAATATTTAAAATTGACCCTGAAACTGCAAAAAAAAGAATAAAAGAAGATATTCAAAAAGGCCGCTTAAGGGCAAAAGTTCCTGATAACGTCGTAGATATGATGTATGAGGATTTCAAAAAAACAGTACATGAAGGAGAATTGGAAAATGAGGGCTTTGAAATTTTGGGGTCAAAAACGGCAGGCTGGTGGAAAATAGATACTGTTGAAAAAGGTCAGATCGATTTTAAAAACCCCCCTGAGGGTAGAAAGCTTTTAAACGCTTTACCCGGAATAGACCCTACCGATCATAAATATAATGGGGATGGACCTGCAGATATCATGGATGATGCTGTAAAAAAAATTTTTAAACAATATCGGGATTCTTGGAAACGTGCCCCAAAAAGAGATGAAATGAAGGCTGTATTTAATTTCTGCACCAATAATATTCAATTCCATGGTGAAGAAAAAGATAAGACTAAAACAATAAAAATGGCGCAAAGAATAGCCTCTCAGTGGGTTTTTGCTGATTATCCCGACCATCCTGATGATATAGTTATTCATAAAAGTGAAAGTATCCTGGGAAATACACTCAAGGAACTGGATATCTGGTCCTACTATGAAGGAATAAAATCTGAACTCATAAAAGAACTTAAAGGTAATGACCTGTTCATCGCTATTAAACCGGAAGGTATACTTAAAAAAGGTCAAAAACCTGTTTATATTCGACATCCCTACGACAAAAAGACTGAATTTATACGCATAAATAATGATAAAGAATTCGAGGAATATCATTCTGGGAGGACCGTGGAGTATCATATTACGATGCCTTCCATGGCTCCATATTTTATTGTTGATTTTGATGCCATGAAAGATTTTGGAAAAGCAAAATCTATTACTGGGGAAATTGCAGATAAGCTCAAGAAACATCCTGATGTTAAAAGTATAGACATTCATTATACGGGTAAACGAGGATTTCATGTCTTCGGATGGTTAAAGAAAGCCAAACCTATCGATAATGCCCGGGAAGAACTTCATACATGGCTCAAGGAAAACTTTTCAGACCATAAGGATGTTGTGATAGGAGAGTCCCCAAAAGGCTCTAAAGGGGCCTTAGGATTATCACCTATGAAGTTTAATGGGGGTCATATATCCAAGTGGTCGATGAGGGTGTCTGGCCTTTGCTGCGTAGAGGTCCCCAGAGCCTCCTTATCCTCTTTTGAACGCAGCCAGGCTCTTCCGGAAAGGGTCTATAAAAAACTGGCAGGAAAGGCCTTTAAAAGGGAAAAAGAGCCCAAAGTATCGAAAGTTATTTCAGAATTTATCAATGATGGGTATGATATAGTAGCTAAAGCCGGATATGATAGAAAAAAATTAGAGCCCGGGTATAAAGGTAAATTTGTTATCCAGAAGCATACGGCCGAAAGAGCTGGCAAGCATTTTGATGTCAGACTCGAATTTCCAGTCATATCCTTATCCCGATCTCTACATAAATATATCAAAGGAAGACCGGATACTAATGAACCTATTAAAGACTATGAAAATGATGAAGGTTCGGTATATCGTTCTTTTGTAGATAAAAAGATGGAACTTCCTGCCGGTAACAGGAAAATTTTTCTTGTTGAGACCGAGGATCATCCTATTGAGTATGGAAAATTCAAAGGAACAATACCTGAAGGTTACGGAGCAGGCAAAGTCGAACTATGGGATAAGGGGACATTTGAACTTTTAGAAGTTGAAGGCGATAAAAAATATGTCTTTGATTTCCATGGTAATAAACTGAAGGGTCAATATGCTTTTGTAAGATACAATACCGGATATTTGTGGGTAAAAGTGAAGGATAAGAAGGCATCAGCTATTGATTATCCGAAACCTACTCTTCCTCCTCAATTATGGGACCTTACTAAAAGCCCTCCATTACTTAAAGAAAGTGTCAAAAAGGATATCATGGATAACCTGATATCAGCCTATGCTTCAAAAGGATTTTTATATCCTTTTGAATGGATTACAGGTCTTTATTTAAGCGGATCCTCTACAAGTAATATTTATCGAGAAAAAGGCGATGTTGATATTGATATTAAATATGACCTTGATAAATTAAAAAAT
>Ga0307377_10001692_pt1 | contig 27180 bp, 22 predicted proteins | sample TR3MG_FD_202535 | JGI IMG/M metagenome (GOLD analysis project Ga0307377, IMG submission 202535) | Soil microbial communities from Risofladan, Vaasa, Finland - TR-3 | ecosystem: Environmental > Terrestrial > Soil > Coastal area > Acid sulfate soil | place: Finland: Risofladan, Vaasa | collected... | reverse complement strand
CGGATTTCGCGCCGGCGTAGAGGAAGTAGATGCTGCCGAGGACCACGACTGCGAACAGCGCCGTGACCGGAAGATAGTTCAGCGTGCCGTGCAACAGCCGCTCGTAGCGGCGGTGCAGCGCGTCGAAGGCGCGGTCGAGCGTCAGCACCAGCCGCGCCTCGACGCCGTGTTCAGAGGGGCTGTGTGGTTTGAGCAGGCGCGAGCACATCATCGGCGACAGCGTGAGCGCGACCACCGCCGAAATGGTCACTGCGCCGACCAGCGTGAACGCGAACTCAGTGAACAGCGCCCCGGTCAGTCCGCCGAGAAAGCCGATCGGCACGTAGACCGCGACCAGCACCACGGTCATCGCAATGATCGGGTTGGCGAGTTCACGCGCGGCGGTGATCGCCGCCTGCATCGGCGACAGCCCCTCCTCCAGGTGGCGGTTGACGTTTTCCACGACGATGATCGCATCGTCGACCACCAGCCCGATCGCCAATACCAGCGCGAGCAGCGTGAGCAGGTTGATGGTGAAGCCCGCCGCGAGCATCACGCCGAAAGTGCCGACGAGCGACAGCGGGATCGCAATCGTCGGGATCGCCACCGAGCGCACCGAACCGAGAAAGGCGTACACCACCAGCGTCACGATGATCAATGCCTCGGCCAGGGTCTTCACCACCTCGGTGATCGAGCTGTCGACGAACTTGGTCGAGTCATAGACGATCCTCCCGTCCAGGCCCTGCGGCAGCTGCGACTGGATGCCGGGGAAAGCCGCGCGCACGCCCGCGACCACGTCGAGCAGGTTCGCCGCGGGCGCGACCTGGATGCCGATGTAGACGGCCTGTTTGCCGTCGAAACCGACCGCCGATTCGTAGTCTTCGGCGCCCAGCGTGACCTTGGCCACGTCCGCGAGGTGCACCACGGCGCCGTTCTGCTGCTTGATCACCATGTTGCGGAATTCCGCCAGCGAATGCAGGCCAGTGCTGGCGGTGAGAGTGACCTGCACCATCTGCCCCTTGGTCGTACCGATCGCCGAGAGGAAATCGTTCGCCGCGAGCGCGGCGCGCACGTCGGCGGCGGTGAGCCCGTAGGCGGCGAGTTTCACCGGGTCGAGCCAGGCGCGCAGCGCGAACCGCTTGGCGCCGAGGATTTCGGCCGTCTGCACTCCCTCCACCGCCTGCAGCTTGGGCTGCACCACCCGCACCAGGTAATCGGTGATCTTGTTGGGGGGCAGCACCTTGCTGGAGAAGCCGATGTACATGGCGTCCGTCGTCTGACCGACTTTGACGCTCAGGGTCGGCTGCTGCGAACCCTGCGGCAGCTGGTTCAGCACCGCGTTCACCTTGGTGTTGATTTCGGTGAGCGCCTTGTCGGCGTCGTAGTTGAGCCGCAGGTTCGCCGTGATGGTGCTCACGTTGGGCATGCTCGATGACGTCATGTAATCGATGCCGTTCGCCTGCGCGATCGAATTCTCCAGCGGCGTGGTGATGAAGCCCGCCACCAGATTCGCATCCGCACCGGTGTACACGGTCTGCACCGTGACCACGGCGTTCTGCGTGCGCGGATATTGCAGCACCGGCAGCAGCGTCACCGAGCGCAGCCCGATCACCAGCAGCAGCAGGCTCACCACGGTCGCGAGCACCGGCCGCCGGATGAAGATATCGGTAAACTTCATCGCTGCCGCTTCACTCGTCCACGGGCCGCGGCGCAGCGTCGTCCGAGGGCTGGATAGCATTGTTGACCACGACCACCGAGCCACTGCGCAGTTTGATCTGTCCCGAAGTCACGACCGTCTCGCCCTCTTTCAGGCCCGAGAGAACCGCTATTTGATCGCCGCGCGTCGCACCGGTGGTGACGAACTTCTGCTGCGCCACGAGCTCCATCTTGCCGCCGGCGCCCTTGCGCTCCTCAAGCACGAACACCGTGTTGCCGTAAGGATTGAAGGAGATCGCCGTCTGCGGCAGCGTGAGCAGGCGCGCGGGGCCGCCCAATGCGGTCTCGACCGTCGCGAACATGCCCGGCAGCAGCCGCTGCTTCGGGTTGCGCACCGTGGCGCGCACATTGATGTTGCGCGTCGCCGGGTCCACCTTGGCGTCGAGCGCTGAGACGCGGCCCTCGAATTTTTCGTCCGGGAAGCTGTCGGTCGTCACCACCACTTTCTGCCCGACCGCATAGTGCGCGAGCGCGGACTGGGGCACGAGAAAATCGACGAACACCGGGTCGAGCGCCTGCAATGTCACCACTTTCGTTCCCGGGCTCAGGTATTGGCCCAGGTCCACCTCGCGGATGCCCACGCGGCCGGCGAAAGGCGCGCGGATCAGCTTCTTCGCCACCTGCGCCCGCTGTGCCTCGACCTGCGCCTTCGCGCTCTTCAACGCCGCGGCATCGGCGTCGAGCGTCGCCTGGCTGACCGCCTGCACTTTGAACTGCTTGCTGTCCCTGCGGAAGGTGGTCTCGGCGAGCGCCGCGGACGCCTCGAGCGCCTTCAGGCTGGCCACGTCCGCGTCGGCGTTGAGCTGCACCAGGGGCGCACCGGCCTTCACTTGCTCGCCCGAGCGAAAATGAATCGCCTGCACGATGCCTGGGACCTCGGGCGCAAGGTCGGCGCCGCGCACGGCCCGCAGCGTGCCCACCGCGCGGTCCCGCGTCTGCCACTGCTGGAACCCCACCTTGGTGGCCGACACCGTCTGCGGCGGCTGCGGGGCGCTCATGTATTTGCGGATCATTTTCGACTTGAATGCCTGAAAGCCGAAGATGCCTCCAAAAACGACGCCGACGAGCACCAGCATCACGGCCATGCGCTTGATCATCGCTGCACGCTCCCTTTCTCGATGTTCTCCCTGTGGTGCCACCAGCCGCCGCCCAAGGCCTGGTACAGCGCCGCGGTGTCGGCGAAGCGCGCCGCCTGCGCCTGCACCAGCCCGATATTCGCCTGGTATGCCTGCCGCTCAGCGTTGAGCAGGGCAAGATAGTTCGCCGCGCCGAGCTCGAATTGGTGGCGCACGAGGTCCAGGCTCTCGCGCGCGGTCGCCTCCGCCTCGGCCTGCGCCTTGAGCGTGCGCGCGTCGCCGTCGAGCGCCTCCAGCACGTCGGCGACATTGCGCAATGCCCCGAGCACGGTCTGCCGGTATTGCGCGAGCGCCTGATCGTAGGCGGCGACTGCTACGCGGCGCTGCGCCTCGAGCGCGCCGGCATGAAAAATCGGCTGTAGCACATCCGCGCCCAGGCTCCAGGCCGAGGCAGCGCTGCCGAACAGGCTCGCCGTTCGCAGTGCCGCCGAACTGTAGTTGGCGGTCAGCGTGAGGCTCGGGTATTTCGCCGCTTCGGCGACGCCGATCGAGGCGCTTGCCTTGTGCAGCAACGCCTCGGCGGCACGGATGTCGGGCCGCTGGCGCGCGAGCTCCGAAGGCAGGCTGAGCGGCAGCGCCTGCGGCAGCCGCATCTGCGCGAGCTCGGATTGGGGCAGTCCCGCATCGGCGGGAAAGCGGCCGACCAGCGCGGCGAGCGCGTTGCGCGTCTGCGCCAGCGCCTTCTCCAGCGGCGGCAGCGTGGCGCGCAGCTGCGCGAGTTGCGCGCGCTGCGCGAGCACTTCGGCACGCGCCACGGCACCGAGTGCGAACTGCTTTTCGACCAGCCCCAGGATCTTCTCCTGCGCTTCGGCCGCCTCGCGCGTAGCGCCGATCTGCGCGCGCAGCGATGCTTCCTGCACCGCCGCAGTGACGACGTTTCCGGCGAGCGTAAGATGAGCGGCCTCGAGCTGCAGTCTCTGGTAGTCGATTTGCGCGAGCAGCGCCTCGAGCTCGCGCCGCGCGCCGCCGGCGACGTCGAGCGCGTAGGATACGTTCACCGACGCGTTGTAGAGCGTGAACATATTGGGCGGCGAATTCGCCAGGCCCAGGGGGGCGCCGGTGGTCTGCTGGCGCTTTACCCCGGCAGACGCGTCCACGCTCGGGTAGAGCACCGCGTACTGCACGTTCAGGTTCTCCTGCGCCTGGACCAGAGCGGCGCGCGCCGCGTCCAGCGTCGGGCTGTCGGCGAGCGCCATGCGCACCAGTTTGTCGAGCGCTTGGGAGCGAAACAGCTCCCACCAGTCGGCTGGAATTTCGCCGCCCGGCGCGTAGCGCTGCGCAGCGCCGGCTGCGGTATCGGCGCTTGCCGTCTGCGCCGGAAGCGGCGATTCCGTGTAGCGCCTGGCCTGCGGCGCTTCCGGCGTCTTGAAATTCGGCCCGACCGGCGCACAGCCGCTGATCGCCGCGACGGCGACCAGCGTCACGGCCGTCATCGTGCGCGCGAGCGCACCGCGCCCTATTGCCGCCATCGGCCGGCGCAAGGGCACGAAGCACATCAAGCTGGGCAGCAACGGCAAGACCCGGAAAACCATGCAGCGCGCAGCGCTGGCAGCATCTCCGAAGGCAAAGCAGGCCACATTGCTGAACATCTCCCTGTTGCGGAGCATATTGATATTTTCGATACGGTGGTCATCGGCGCGACCTCAGACGAGCCGGCCGCGACACGGCACTCTACCGACGATGCCCGCGGCGCATAACCGAAAAGGCCATGATACGTGGACGAACTGGTCGGTATTATAAGTGAGTTCTCCATAGCGCCGCCCGGCATTTACAAATTGAAACAAATCATTACCCCTCTGGCGGCGCGAACTTGTTAATCTTTGCGCACACATATAATTACCGGAGCGGTAAATCATGAAGACATTGCTCAAGGCGATAGGGATTTCGGTCCTGCTTCTGTTCGGAACGCTGGTGAGCGGTTCCGCGATGGCCGATCGCGACGGACATGTGCGCTTTGGCCTTAGCCTCGGCGTGCCGCTTTACGCGCCGGGCTATTACTCTCCCTACTACGGCTATCCGTATCCTGCGTATCCCTATCCTGCCTATGCCTACCCGCCGGTCGTGGTGCAGTCCTCTCCGCCGGTCTACATCGAGCAGGGCGCAGCCCAGGCGGCGCCGGCTCCGGCAGACTGGTACTACTGCGCGGCCTCGAAAAGCTATTACCCCTATGTAAACGAGTGCCCGGCCGGCTGGCAACGCGTGCCGGCGCAGCCGCCCCGCTAATCTCCTGGAGTATTCAATGGTGTCCAAGTTCAAGTTGTTGCGCCTTTCACCCCTCGCAGCCCTGCTGCTGCTCGGCGCCTGCACCACCATCCCGACGGGCCCCAGCGTCATGGTGATGCCCGGCACGGGAAAGAGTTTCGATCAGTTCCGCCTCGACGATGCCGATTGCAGGCAATATGCGCTCAGCCAGATCGGCGGCACGAGCGCCAACGACGCGGCCGTCGCCAAGGGCGTGACAAGCGCTGCCATCGGCGCCGGCATAGGCGCGCTGGCCGGCGCGGCCATGGGCGGCGGACACCAGGGCGCCGGCGTCGGCGCGGGGATGGGCTTGCTCGCAGGCAGCGCCATCGGCGCCAGCTCCGGCCAGGCCTCCGGCTATGCCGCGCAGCGTCAATACGACAATGCCTACGTGCAGTGCATGTACGCGAAGGGCGATCGCGTTCCGGTATCCGGACGGATGAGATCGGCGCCGGCACCCGCGTACAATCCACCGCCTCCGCCACCGCGCAGCTATGCGCCTCCGCCCCCGCCCCCGCCCCCCGGGTACCCGCCGCCGCCGCCGCCGGGCGCGCGCTGAGCCCTGCGCCTTGTAAGTCTCCTGGGACGCATGCAAACATGAAACAGAAGGTACCCGCGTGCACAAGTGCGACGAAAATCGTCGGCAGCCTGCTTGCCGTTCTCCTGGCGACGGTGTTCACGGCCGGTCCGGCTGCGGCGGATGAAGGCGATCATCGCCGCGACGAACACGAGCGGCACGAGCACGAATGGCATGAGCAGGAACGGCACGAACGCTGGCGCGGCGATATTCACCGCTTCCACGAACACGACTTCGCGCTATGGCGGGGTGGCCGGTGGCATCACGGCCGGCATGATGGCCGCCGCGGATGGTGGTGGATCGTCGGAGGAAACTGGTATTTCTATCCGGCCCCCGTCTATCCCTATCCCGACCCCTACCTGCCGCCAGGTGCCGTTGCCCCACTGGTATCGGGCACGCAACAGTACTGGTACTACTGCTCCAATCCCGCCGGCTACTATCCGTACGTGCCGCAGTGTGCGGCGCCTTGGCAGGCCGTGCCGGCAGCAGCTCCGGCCGCGCCCCCGCCACCGGCACCCGTCGCGCCCGCGCCTACCAGCCAGCAATACTGGTACTACTGCTTCAATCCGCCGGGCTACTACCCTGCGGTTCCGGCGTGCCCCGCCGGCTGGCAGCGAGTGCCCGCAAGGCCGCAGCCGGGGCCGGCGCGCTAGCTTTCCTGCGAGCGGTTCTTGCTGGCAAGCGCTTTGATCAGGCCATCCACGCCGTTTTGCTTGATCTCGGTGTCGAAGCTGTCGCGGTAGCTGATGACCAGGCTTGCACCGGCAACGGCGACATCGTAGACCTTCCAGCCGTCCGGCATTTTCTCCATGCTGTAATCGATGCCGATCGGCTCGGAGCCCGGCCGCTCGACCCGGGTCCTGACCGTGACATCGGTGTCGCCCGCGCCGGCGTGCAGCGGCATGAATTCGATCACCTCGTTCCTGTAGGAGGCCAGCGCGCCGGAATAGGTGCGCACCAGGAGCGTGCGAAATTCGTCGATCAGCACCTTTTTCTGCTCCGCATCCGCCTTGCGCCAGTTGCGTCCCATGGCGAGCGCCGTCATGCGGTCGAAGTCGAAATGCGGCAGCACCTTGGCATCGACCAGTGCATTGATCTTGGCCCGATCGCCGGCCTTGATGTCCTTGTCCTGCTTGATAATGCGGATGACATCGTCGCTCATACCCCTGATCAGGGCGCCTGGAGCAAGATCCTGCGCGGAAACCGCGGTCGCGAAACAGGCAAAACACAGCGCTAAAAATAGCTTCATCATGGCCTCAAACTGGTTTGTGCGATCCGCTTTCGTACTCGAAGCGAAGCGGGTCGCGCGTCGTGGTTGCATGGAATCCCGGATTCGCAGCCGGGCTCAAGTGCGCCTCAACCGGATGCCTTGCGGCACCCGGCGGCGCTTTCGAATTATCAAGAAACGATCCGCGCGCTGGCGCGGCGCGTTCAGCGGTCAGCCCTCACAATTGCCGTCGGCACGTCCGGCGCCGTAGTGCCGCCCAGGACGAACACGCTGTACACTCCCCGCGATTGCAGCGGCAACGAGGACGATGGCGACCATGTCAGCGCCGGAGTGAACGGCGGCGTCACCTGCAGCGAGGAGGGGTTGATGCCTGGCGCGAGCGTCGCCGGGGTCGAAGCCGTCCCGAAAGCCACGTTTTGCGCGACCAGATTGACGTCGGCGGTGAGCGAGACGTTGACGGGAGTGGCGACGTTGATCCCGTTCACCACACGCAGCTTGGCCATGCCGCCAGGCGGCAGGCTGTTGTCGTCGCTGATCAACTTGAACGTCGGCGATGCGGAGGTACCGGCGACCAGCAGCGTGTAATCGCCACCGGCCGTAGCACTCAGGTTCGGCACGCTGACGGCGGTACCGTCCACCACGACGCTCGTCGTCAAAGCACCGGACGGAACCACGGCGTAGGAGTCCAGCTGCGGCGACACCAGGGTGGACGCGTCAAGCTGCACGCCGTTCACCGTGGCGACGACGGTTCCCGAACCAGCGATATTTGCGGCGACGCGTATGCGCACCGAAGTATTCGCCGCTTCGGTGACCGTCGAGTCTCCCTGCGTGACGAGCCATCCGTCGACCAAAACGCCCCCCGCGGTAGCGGTCAGCACCAAGGTCGTCACGTTCGGATTGCTGATGGCCACCGCAGGCAGATACAGCCTCACGTCCGCCTTGTTGCCCGCACCGGTGACCCAGATCTGATAGCTGCCCTGCGGGATCTCAAAGTAGCCGGAGGCCACCCCGAGGTTGCTCACAATGGGCGAAACGCCGGCCGGAACGCTCGTCGGAGTACCGCCGCTTGCGGCCATGTAAACGTCTACGCCACCGGTATCCTGGAGTGCCAGATTCGATATCCGTATCTTTCCGTCGCCGGCCGCCGGCGCGAGTTCGTTCTCGCTAAGCGCCGTCAGCCTCAGTTGCCCTCCTTCCGGATGGGCCACCAGCGCATAGGGCATGGCGGAAGAGATCATAAGAGACTGCTGCGCCAAGGGGTTACCGGTTCCGCTGGCCGCCAGCGAGAAGGTGTAGATACCCGGCGAAATGTCGACAACGGTGCTCGCACTACCCGTCGTGACGCCCGAGGCGAACGAGGTGGAGGCGAGCGCGGAGCTGGACACGGTCATGTCCAGCGAAGCGTTCGCAAGCGACGCATTCACCAAACGCACCGAGCCGTTGGAGGTGCTGCTGCCACCGCCGCTTTTGCTGCAACCCTGAAGCAGGGCCAGAGAGAGCAGCACGGACAGGAAAATTCTCGTTTTCACAGGGGTTCCATTTCTTTACTTTAGGGGACCTCTAAAAATCGTCATTCTGGGGCCGCAGGCCGAAGAATCTGCTTCTTGTGTACTATGAAAAGCAGATTCTCGCATCGCTCGGAATGACAGAATTGCGATTATTAGAGATACCCTTTAATTTATCGGCACGGATGCGCCGAGCACATCGCTTGCATCGGCGCATCCCGGAGACGCTAGCTACCGCGAACCTGCATTCTAGCTAAAAAGGCCCGTCAACAGTTGTAAGGATTTGTAAAGCTGAAGGCCCATTGCACGTCAAGCCCTGGACCGCTTGGCGGCCCCCCGCTGTACTGCGTTCGACGCCGCGGGCGCTTCCTTCCAGCGTTTGAACAGCGCGTGCGGAATATCGAACTGATCGAGCGCCTTGCCCACCGTGTGGTCGACGATGTCGTCCAGCGTTTGCGGATGGTTGTAGAAGGCGGGTACAGGCGGCAGCAGGACCGCGCCATAGCGGGAGGCTTGCGCCATGAGTTCGATGTGTCCCAGATGCAGCGGGGTCTCGCGCAGCAGCAGCACCAGCCGACGGCGCTCCTTCAGGCAAACGTCGGCGGCGCGCGCCAGCAGATTGTCGTTGTGGGAGTTTGCGATCTCCGACAGGGTCTTGATCGAGCATGGCGCCACGATCATCCCGGCGGTGATGAACGAGCCGCTGGCCAGCGCGGCACCGATGTCGCCATGCCTGTGGACCACATCGGCCAGCGCTTCGACCGCGGAGACCTTCCAGTCGGTCTCTTCGACGATGGTGCGCTTGGCCGAAGGCGACAGCACCAAATGGGTTTCGATGTCGGGCACGCCCTTCAGCGCCTCCAGGGTGCGGATTCCGTAGATGGCGCCGGACGCTCCGGACAGGCCGATGATGAGTCGCCGCATGAAAACTCCTTTTCAAAGTGGGTGCAGCCCGTCATGCCCACAGGCTGCGTCCTTGCGGCACGGATCGGTACCGGGCGCATACTCGCACCGGCCTGACCCTCGCCTTTGCGTGGAATGATACAGTGCCCCGGCTCATTCAGTCATGAACAAGCCGGACACGCAGTCGACGCTACGCAAGCCGCCTGACGCTGGCGGTGAACACCGCGCCCTGGGGAATTCGTCGCGCGGCAGTATAGAATACCGCCATGAAAAGCCCCCGCCCGATCCGCAGCATTCTCGTCGCCAATCGCAGCGAGATTGCGATTCGCGTCATGCGCGCGGCCTCCGAGATGGGCATCCGCACCGTCGCCATCCACTCGGCCGAGGACCGCTTCGCCCTGCACCGCTCCAAAGCGGACGAGGCCTATCTAGTGGGTCGAGGCAAGAAGCCGATTGCCGCGTACCTCGATATCGAGGACATCATCCGCATCGCGCGCGAAGCGCAGGTCGATGCGATCCACCCCGGCTACGGCTTTCTTTCGGAAAACCCGCAATTTGCCGAAGCCTGCGCCGCTGCCGGCATTACGTTCATCGGTCCGCGGCCCGAAGTGATGCGCACCCTCGGCGACAAGCTCAGCGCGCGCAATCTCGCGGTTTCGGTGGGCGTGCCGGTCATGCCGGCAACTGGCGCGCTGCCGCGCGACGACGCAGGCGCGCAAAAACAGGCCGCCGAGGTCGGCTATCCGCTCATGCTCAAGGCGAGTTGGGGCGGCGGCGGCCGCGGCATGCGGGTCGTGGAGCGCGCTGCGGATCTGCCGGGGCACCTCGAAATCGCGCGGCGCGAGGCGCTGGCGGCCTTCGGCAACGACGAGGTCTACCTGGAGAAGCTGGTGCGCCGGGCACGCCACGTCGAGGTGCAGGTGCTCGGCGATCAGCACGGCAACACCGTGCATCTGTTCGAGCGCGACTGCTCGGTGCAGCGGCGTCACCAAAAGGTGGTCGAGCGCGCGCCGGCCCCCTATCTCGACGACGAGCACCGCGCCGCATTCTGCAGCGCGGCGCTGAAGATCGCGCGCGCCGCGAAATACACCCACGCCGGCACCGTCGAGTTCCTGGTGGACACCGACACCGGGGCGTTCTACTTCATCGAAGTCAATCCGCGCATTCAGGTAGAGCATACCGTTTCCGAGGTAGTGACCGGCGTCGACATCGTGAAGGCGCAAATCCGCATCAGCGAAGGGGCGAGGATCGGCGATCCGGACGGCATGCTGCCGCGCCAGGAAGACATCCGCCTCAACGGCCATGCGGTGCAGTGCCGCGTCACGACCGAGGATCCTGAGAAAGGATTCGCGCCGGACTATGGGCGCATCACCGCTTATCGCAGTGCGGCCGGCTTCGGCGTGCGCCTGGATGGCGGCACCGCCTACTCGGGCGCGGTCATTACGCCGTTCTACGACTCCCTCCTGGTCAAGGTCACGGCATGGGGGCATTCGCCGGACGAGGCGGCGGCGCGGATGGACCGCGCGCTCAGGGAGTTCCGCGTGCGCGGCGTCGCGACCAATCTGCAGTTCCTCGAGAACGTGATCGCACATCCGCTATTTCGCTCCGGCGCGTACACGACGCGCTTTATCGACGAGACGCCGGAGCTCTTCAACTTCCAGTTGCGGCGCGATCGCGCGACCAAGCTGTTGCAGTTCATCGGAGAAGTCACGATCAACGGCAACCGCGAGATGAAGGGCAGAAAGACTCTTGACCACCTGCCTGCGCTGCCGGAGAAGCCGCATTGCGATCTCGCCGCGCCGATGCCCGGCAGCGCGCGCGAACGGCTGATCAAACTGGGCCCGCAGGAATTCGCGCACTGGGTCAGGCAGCACAAGCGCGTGCTGCTCACCGATACCACCATGCGCGACGCGCACCAATCGCTTTTCGCCACGCGCATGCGCACGCACGACATGGTGGAGATCGCGCCGTATTACGCGCATATCGCGCCGGAGCTGTTTTCGATCGAGTGCTGGGGCGGAGCGACCTTCGATGTCGCGCTGCGCTTCCTCAAGGAAGATCCCTGGCAGCGCCTGGCGCAGTTGCGCGCGCGCATGCCGAACCTGCTGCTGCAAATGCTGCTGCGCGCCTCCAACGCGGTGGGCTATACGAATTACCCCGACAACGTGGTCAAGTACTTCGTCCGCCAGGCCGCCAAGGTCGGCATCGACGTGTTCCGCGTGTTCGATTCGCTCAACTGGGTGGAGAACATGCGCGTCGCCATGGACGCGGTGCTGGAGTCGGGCGCCGTGCTCGAAGCGGCGATCTGCTACACCGGCGACCTGTTCGATCCGGCGCGGCCGAAGTACAAGCTCCAGTACTACGTCGAACTGGCGAAGCAATTGGAAAAGGCCGGCACCCACATTCTCGGCATCAAGGACATGGCCGGCGTTTGCCGGCCGCCCGCGGCGCGCGAGCTGGTGCGCGTGCTGAAACAGGAGACCGGTCTGCCCATTCACTTCCATACCCACGACACCAGCGGCGTGGCGGCGGCGAGCGTGCTCGCCGCGGTCGAAGCGGGCGCGGATATCGTGGACGGGGCGCTGGATGCGATGAGCGGGCTGACCTCCCAGCCCAACCTCGGCGGCATCGCCGCGGCGCTCGCGCATACCCGGCACGAGCCTGGCACAAGCCTAGCGCGGCTGCAGCAGCTGTCGCACTATTGGGAGGGTGTGCGCCGCTACTATGCGCCCTTCGAAGCCGACATGCGCGCCGGCACGCAGAGCGTGTACCGGCACGAGATGCCGGGCGGGCAGTACACGAATCTGCGCGAACAGGCGCGTGCCATGGGGCTGGAGCAACGCTGGCCGCAGGTGGAGCAGACCTATGCCGAGGTGAACCTGCTGTTCGGCGACATCATCAAGGTCACGCCCACGTCCAAAGTAGTCGGCGACATGGCGCTGTTCATGGTTTCACACGGCCTCAGCGCCGAGGACGTGCGCAATCCGGACAAGGCCATCGCCTTTCCCAATTCCGTGGTGGCGCTGTTCAAGGGCGAAATGGGATTCGCGCCCGAGGGCTTTCCGAAGGAATTGTCGAAAAAGATCCTGAAGGGCGAAAAACCGCTGCGGGGACGCGCCGGAAAATATCTGCCGGCGGTCGACCTGGAAGCCAAACGCGCCGAAGCGGCCGCGGCGATCAAGGGGAATGTGAACGATCAGGACCTCGCCTCCTATTTGATGTATCCGAAGGAGTTCCGTGAATTCGCCGAGCACCGCGCCGTGTTCGAGGACGTGAGCGTGATTCCGACGCCGGTGTTTTTCAACGGCTTGCGCGATGGCGAAGAAGTTGCCATCCAGATCGACCGCGGCAAGACGCTCATCGTCCGGCTGCAGGGCCGTTCGGATCCGGACGAGGAAGGCTACTGCAAGCTGTTCTTCGAACTGAACGGCCAGCCGCGGGTGATACGCGTGGCCAAGGCGGGACTCGCCGATGCGAAAGTGAAGCACCCGCAAATCGACGAAAGCAACCCCAACCATGTCGGGGCGCCGATGCCGGGCGTGGTGGTGACGGTGGCGGCCGAGCCGGGCCAGCGCGTCGCGCGCGGCGATCCGCTGGTCTCCATCGAAGCCATGAAAATGGAAACCATGCTGTGCGCGGAGCGCGACGCCGTAGTGCGCGAGGTGTTCGTGAAGCCGGGGACCGGCGTGGCGGCCAAGGATCTGCTGGTCGAGCTCGAGTAGCGCGCATGCGTCCGCTATGCGGACTCGGCCACGCGCCGTTTGCCGACGCACAGACCGCATCCGGATCCGCCGGAGGCGTATCGATCGAAATCGATATAAAACAGCGCGGACGCCCCGGGCCCGATCAGCGGTGGATGTAATGCTCCAGCTGGTCGATAATGAATTGCTGCTCGGAAATGGTGTCTTTGACCAGATCGCCGATGGACAAGACACCCACTACCCGGTCGTTGTCGATCACGGGAAGATGCCGCAGGCGTTTCGCCGTCATCAGCGCCATGCAATCTTCATTGGTCTGCTCCGGAGTGACGAAGACGACTTCCCGCGTCATGATCTCGTTCACCGGCGTGGTGCTCGAGGACTTGCCTTTCAACGCGACTTTTCTCGCGTAGTCCCGTTCCGAGAGTATCCCCACCAAGCGCTGTCCGTCCATGACGAGCACTGCGCCGACGTCCCTCTCCGCGAGTAGTTTGAGTGCGTCGACCACCGGCACATCGGGGCCGATGGAGGCGACTCCGGACGGTTTCAGTTTCAACATCTGCGCTACCGTTTTCATCGGTTTTCTCCCTGTCGAATCTCAACGAGCGTAAGTGCGACCAGCGGCAACCCGGCCGGACTCGGATAGCCCCCCCTGAACCACCTCCGTGCCGCGAAAACATTCTACGCTCGGCCACCGAACCAGGCCAGCAGTTCGCGCGCTGAGAGGCATTGCCGAACGCAGGGGCGCATTCGTGCCCGAAGCGCCAAGAATAGACTTCCGTCGAATTGGGGTCATCCGGTAATGCTGCCGGGCTTACATTCGCGCGCAAGTGCTCCAAGCAAAGTGCTCAGCAGTCCCGCGCGCCGCCTTATTGCCCCGGTCCGATCCCGCCCGGGTCGCCTGCCGGGGTCTGCGCAAACCAGGCGCGGATTTTTTCCATCTCCGGTCCGATGGACATGCTGGCCAGCGTACTGCGCGAGTGCAGCGCGAGCAGTGCATTGATGCCGGCGTCGCGCTGCACCGCGCGATTCAGCCGGCCGAAGAAGGCGTGGTTGAGACGGTCGATATCGGAGAAGAATCGATCCAGCCCGTCCAATCCCGCGGGTTCGTCGCGCAGAAAGCAACCGAAAAGATGCATCGAGGCGATGCGATACACCGTTTGGGTCGCGGTGGCGAATGGCATATGCATATGCGCCAGCGGACGCATGCGCCCCAGTATCGGACATGCGCCCGTTGCGAGGATGAGCCCCATCAAGGCGCTCAGAGCGGTCTGCGTATCGGTGCGCTTGCGTGCTGCGTATTGCGGCGTCACCACGAGCACATCAACCAGGTCTATCGAAGTCAGCGCGGAAAATCTCTCTACAAGAGGCACCAAATCTGCGGCTGCCGGGCAGTGCGCGCCGGGAGCGCTGGGCAGCGGGCAATGCGGACATTTGTCCACGTCGAGGCGTGTCCACTCGGGCAGCTCACCGCTCGCAGGCGGACGGTCGAATTCCACGTCGAAGCGATGCTGAACACCGGACTCGAGCCGGAAGAAATAGATGATTTTCTCGTTCAGCGCATCAGGCATAAGTCAACCGATTGGATTCCCAAGGCAGCAAGGTGCGCCAGTCCGCTGCAATGGAATGCTTGAGCGTGTCCGCAACGGTGCGCAGTCCGGCTTGTGCTCAATTGTAGCCTTACAGCCGGGACGTCAGCTGTACGATATGCTTTACCTGCTGTGCAATGGACGGCGGCAGCGGGCTTTCGCCGGCCATGACACGGCGGATATAGCGGGCGGTGCTCACTGCATCGATGTCCCCGGGCAGCTCGGGCAGCGCGGCGAGGGAACCCGACTCGGCCGCTTGCGACAGGGCAAGTCGGCCCGCCAAAAAACCTTCCATGCGCGGCATGCGCCGCGCATCGGCTACGCTTTCACCTTCGGTGCCGCGCAGCAGCAGCGCGTTGGATTGCATGATCTCGATGGTCGCGGCCATCGAGAGTGCGTACTCGGGGTGGGTGTAGCTGCTGACGATCAGGCTTTTGCCAACACACGGATTGATCAGTTTCGCCACGCTGTGCGCCGGATTGCGCACGCCGACGACGCGGCGCACATCCAGCAGACGTTTTAATCCGGGGCACAGCAGCTCGGTGGGAGCAAAAGCGATTTCGCCGTTTGCCATTGATCCGATCGCGTGTTGCGCCGGAATATCGAGCGCTGCAAGTACGGTCGAGGCTTCGATACGGTTGGACTCGGTGGCCGTGCCGTGAACCAGCACGGGCAAGCCTTCGCGTGCGAGCAACAAGGCCAGCAGTGGCGTGAGGACCGGCAGCTTGCGGGCGCCGTTGTAGCTGGGGATCACCACCACGGGCTTGTCCGTTGCGGGTAAGCGATTCAGGCGCTGCTGCGCCGCATCCAGGAATCCCGCCATTTCCTGCGGCGTTTCACCCTTGATGCGCATGGCGAGACAAAAAGCGCCGATCTCCAGCTCGGTCACCTTGCCGTCGAGCACCTGGCCGAACAAGTCCGCCGCCTGCTCGCGCCTGAGAGGGCGCGCGCCATCCTTGCCGCGGCCGATTTCCCTGATGTATTGGCTGATGCCCATGGGGGCGCTGCTTCTTTAGGCTTGATGATTTTTGATTATCGGCCGGGATTTTTGCCCTTGGCTGTTATCTTCCGGCGCCATGCTGTCGACGTCGTGGCGGCGAAGCATAATTAACAATAACATAGCTGCCGGACTGCCGCCATTAGCGCCTAGGCGGATGCTGCAAGTGGTCCAGGCCTAATCCGGAAGATAATTCCGGATTACAATCACGCCCCACACAGCAGGACAAGCCTCGCGCGCCGTGATAGCGTTAAAATCGGCGTCACCGTCCATCTCGACGATAATGCTCCATGATCGGTTTCATCTCCGCGAAAACAATGCACGCGGCCATCGCCGCTTTGCCCGCATCACTTCGGATGCAAGCGCGAAGTCGGACGCGGGTAGCAGAGCCTCTCCTCATGCTGGTGCCCGTAAGGGCTGAGCGCTTGCCACACCGGTTCCTCCTTATTTGCGGCAGACCCGCCTGATGCTAAGGCTGCTTGGGCGCATCGTGGCCATGACCGGCGGCGCCGTGATTATCGCAGTCCTGGTGGCCGGCTATGCCGCCATCCTGGAATACAGCAAGCTTCCCTCGCTGGCGCCCCTCATCAATTACCATCCAGACTTGCCCCTGCGCGTCTATACCGAGGACGGTGTGTTGATCGGCGAGTATGGCCAAGAACGGCGCCCGCCGGTCAAGATCGAAGATGTCCCGGTAAAGTTGCGCGAAGCAATCCTGGCCGCAGAAGACGAGCGCTTCTACCAGCATCACGGCATTGACTTCGTCGGCATTGTTCGCGCCGCAATTGCCGATATCCGCGGCGGCGCCGCCCTGGAGGGGGCGAGCACCATTACCATGCAGATCGCGCGCAATTTCTTTCTCACTCCACAGAAGACATTTGGCCGCAAGATCCATGAAGCACTGCTTGCGCTGAAGATCGAGCACGAGCTCAGCAAAAACCAGATTCTCGACCTCTATGTCAATCAGATCTACCTGGGCGAACGCGCCTATGGGTTCCCCGCCGCCGCTGACGTCTATTTCAGGAAATCACTGAAGCAGCTGACCGTCGCGGAAATGGCCATTCTCGCCGGGCTTCCCAAGGCCCCTTCGCGCGATAACCCGCGAGCCAGCCCCGCCCGAGCCAAAGTGCGCCAAGACTACGTGCTGGGCCGAATGCATGCGCTGAAGTATCTCAGCGACGCCGAATATGCCGCGGCGCTGGCCGAGCCGCTGCGACTGCGCGCGCACCCCAACAGCTTCCCCGTGCGCGCGCAATATGTTGCGGAACTCGTCCGGCAGTACGTCTACGGCATGTACCGGGACGAAGCGTATTCGCTCGGATTGAGCGTATACACGACGATTCGCTCAGCGGATCAGAAGGCCGCCGACAGCGCCTTGCGTGATGGCGTCCTCGAATACGACCGCCGACATGGTTATCGCGGCCCCGAGGGCAAAGTGGCGCTGCCAGCGGGTTCTTCGCTATCCGCCGCGCTCGTCGAGCGCACGCTCCGCGACCGTGACGACATCAACGGACTGCTGCCGGCGGTGGTGCTGCAGGCGGGACCCAAAGCCGTAAAAGCGGCCCTCAAGGGCGGCAAGGTCGTTGAGATTCGCGGCGCCGGCCTGCAACTGGCGCGACGCTGGATCGGCAACCATGCCGATCCCAAGCGGCGTCTGCTTCGCGGCGCGGTGATCCGGGTCGAACGCGACACACGAGGTAAATGGCAAATAGCCCAGCTGCCGCAAGTCGAAGCTGCGCTCGTATCGATGGACCCGCACAATGGCGCCATACGGGCGTTGGTCGGCGGCTTCGACTTTTCGCAGAACAATTTCGATCACGTGACCCAGGCGCTGCGCCAGGTCGGATCGAGTTTCAAACCCTTCATCTACTCGGCGGCATTGGAAAAGGGATTCGATCCAGCGACGATCATCGACGACGTGCCGACGACATTCGATTCCGAAGCCACAGGGTCAAAGCCCTGGACCCCGGGCAACTACGAGGGGGACTTTCTGGGCCCGATCAGCATGCGCACAGCGCTCGCCAAATCGCGCAATGTCGCCTCGGCACGCATTCTGCAGGCGATCGGTGTCCCGTACGCGCGCGACTACGTCCGGCGCTTCGGTTTTCCGCTTGCAGAGGTTCCGCCGTATCTGTCGATGGTCCTCGGCGTCGGCTCCATTCGCCCCTTGACCATGGCGGCCGCATATGCGGTATTCGCCAACGGCGGGTACCGCGTCACCCCGGTCCTGATCACCCGCATGGTGGACCGGGAGGGCAATGTTCTGATGCAAACCCCGTCCGCGAATTCCGATACGCAGGCGGGAGAACCGGTCATCGACCCGCGCAATGCGTTTCTGATGACGAACATGATGCAAGCCGTCATCACTCAGGGCACGGCGCGTGAGGCCATGCAGTTGGGGCGCACCGACCTTGCCGGCAAGACCGGTACCACCAACGATTTCACCGACGCCTGGTTCGACGGATTCAACCCGAACCTGGTTGCAGTCGTCTGGGTGGGTTTCGACCAACCCCGTTCTTTGGGAAAACATGAAACCGGCGCCAGAGCGGCCCTGCCGATATGGATCAAATACATGGGAACGATGCTGAAGGGCACCCCTGACCAGCCGCTGGCGGTACCGGACGGCATCGTACAGGTCGCGATCGACCCCGGCACCGGCCTGCCGGATCCACAAAGCAAGGTGAACGACTACTTCTACGCCGAGTCTGTGCCGCTGCCGGAACCCTCGGCTCAAACACCCACCGCTTCGCCTTCGACTTTCCCCGGTTCGTCGCCGTGAACGTCGGGACGTTAAAGATAGCTATCCCCGTATGTGCGCTAGATCACACGAGCCGCCGTCGCGTTCCGGCGCCTCAGGCCGGGATGCGAACTCAGGCTCAATCTATAGTTGACTAATTTGCTCGGGTACATTATACTTGAGCAAATCAGTCATGTATTGTTTGCGCTGACCTTACCAATATGATATTTAAAGGGATTTTATATGCGACTGACTACGAAGGGGCGCTTTGCCGTAACGGCAATGATGGATATCGCCATGATTCGTGGAAGACACCCGGTGACCCTGGCGGCGATCAGCCAGCGCCAGAAAATCTCCTTGTCTTATCTCGAGCAGCTGTTCGGCAAACTCCGCCGCCGCGGGCTGGTCGACAGCGTGCGCGGCCCTGGCGGCGGCTATCGGCTCGCCCGGGAAATGGCGCAAATATCGGTCGCCGACATCATTCTGGCGGTCGACGAGACGCTCGACTCGACGCAGTGCGGTGGCAGCGAAAACTGTCGCGACGAGGACAAGTGCATCACTCACGATTTGTGGGCCAATCTCAACGAACATATTTTCAGTTATCTCGGCGCGGTAACGCTCCAACAGCTGATCGACGAACAGAAGCCCGGACAAAACAAGGTGGCACCAGTGCACGATATGCGGGAAACCTCGCAACAGCCCCAGCGCACCGTAATTGCGATATAACTATTGTTTTATATAGGCGAAAAAATGACGATTTCAATGACTGAAAGTGCGGCAAAGCAGATCCGGAACCAGATTGCAATTCGTGGCAAAGGCGTGGGACTGCGCGTCGGCGTGAAGAAAGTCGGCTGCTCCGGCTTTGCCTATACGTTCGACTACGCGGACGAAGTGCATCCCGACGACCGCGTGTTCGCGGCGCACGACGCGACACTCGTGGTGGGCGCCGATGCGCTGTCGTTTTTGGGCGGGTCGCGCCTCGATTTCGTCAAGGAAGGCTTCAAGCAGGTGTTCAAGTTCGACAATCCCAATATTGCCAGCACCTGTGGCTGTGGCGAGAGCTTCAGCGTCAAGCCAACCGCCAAAGCCTAGGAAGCTGCAATGAGCACCACACTGCAACATCTCGTCGACCAACCCTACCAGCACGGCTTCGTCACCGCTATCGAATCGGACGTTGCGCCCAAGGGGCTGAGCGAAGAGACGATACGGCTGATTTCGGCGAAGAAGAATGAACCCGGGTGGCTGCTCGAACTCAGGCTCGAGGCCTACCGCAAGTGGCTCACGATGGATGAGCCGCAATGGCCGAACGTGAAGTATCCCAAGATCGATTTCCAGGCGATCAGCTATTACTCCGCGCCCAAGCCGAAGAAGACTCTGGGCAGCATGGACGAGGTCGACCCGGAACTGCTGCGCACTTTCGAGAAGCTCGGTGTGCCGATGAACGAACGCGCAAAGCTCGCCGGCGTAGCCGTCGACGTGATTTTCGACAGCGTGTCGGTGGCGACCACCTACAAGGCCAAGTTGGCCGAAGTCGGCATTATTTTTTGCTCGATTTCCGAGGCGGTGCGCGACCATCCCGAGCTGGTGCGCAAGTATCTGGGCAGCGTGGTCCCGGTCGGCGACAACTACTACGCCGCGCTCAATTCGGCAGTGTTCACCGACGGCTCCTTCTGCTTCATCCCCAAGGGCGTCAAATGCCCGATGGACTTGTCGACCTATTTCCGCATCAACACGGAAAACTCGGGCCAGTTCGAGCGCACGCTGATCGTGGCCGAAGAAGGCGCCTCGGTGTCCTACCTCGAAGGCTGCACCGCGCCCAAATTCGACACCAACCAGCTGCACGCCGCGGTGGTCGAGCTGGTGGCGCTGGACAACGCCGACATCAAGTATTCGACGGTGCAGAACTGGTACGCGGGCGACGAGAACGGTCTCGGCGGCATTTACAATTTCGTGACCAAACGCGGGCTGTGCAAGGGCGTGAATTCGCGCATCTCGTGGACCCAGGTCGAGACCGGCTCGGCGATCACCTGGAAATATCCAAGTTGCGTTCTGCGCGGCGACAACTCGGTCGGTGAGTTCTATTCGGTGGCGCTTACCAATCATCACCAGCAGGCCGACACCGGCACCAAGATGGTCCACCTGGGCAAGAACACGCGCAGCACCATCGTCAGCAAGGGCATCTCGGCCGGCCGCTCCAACAACAGCTACCGCGGGTTGGTCAGGATCGCGCCCACCGCCGCCGGCGCGCGCAATTACTCGCAGTGCGATTCGATGCTGATCGGCGAGCAGTGCGGCGCCAACACCTTTCCCTATATCCAGGTGAGCAATCCCAGCGCCAAAGTCGAGCATGAAGCCTCGACTTCCAAGATCGGCGAAGACCAGCTGTTCTATTTCGCCCAGCGCGGCATCGGCGCAGAGGAAGCCGTGTCGATGATCATCAACGGGTTCTGCAAGGACGTTTTTCAACAATTGCCGATGGAGTTCGCGGTCGAAGCGACCAAGCTGCTCGGCCTCAAGCTCGAAGGAAGTGTCGGATGATTTACCAGGACAGCAGGACGCTGCTCGCGGTGCGCGATCTGCGCGCGAGCGTCAACGGCATCGAAATTCTCAAAGGCATGAACCTCACCGTCAGGAGCGGCGAGGTGCACGCGATCATGGGGCCGAACGGCTCGGGCAAAAGCACCTTCGCCAAGGTGCTCGCCGGACATCCCTCCTACGCCGTCAGCGGCGGCGAGGTCCTGTTCGACGGGAGTGACCTGCTCGGGCTCGCGGCCGAGGCGCGCGCGCGCGCCGGGGTTTTCCTCGGTTTCCAGTATCCCATCGAAATCCCCGGAGTGGCCAACAGCCAGTTCCTGCGCCTGGCATACAACACCATACAGGCCGAGCGCGGCGAGGACGAGCTCGATCCGCTCGAGTTCGACGATCTGGTGCGCGAAAAAATGAAATCGCTCGAGATGAATCCGGAATTCCTCGCCCGCAGCGTCAACGAGGGTTTCTCCGGCGGGGAGAAGAAACGCAACGAGATCCTGCAGATGGCACTGCTCGAGCCCAAGCTCGCCATCCTGGACGAGACCGATTCCGGGCTGGACATCGACGCCTTGCGCATCGTCGCCGGCGGCGTCAACCAGCTCTCGGGCAAAGACAACGCCATCGTGCTCGTCACGCACTACCAGCGCCTGCTCAATTACATCGTGCCCGATTACGTGCACGTTATGGAGGCCGGACGCATTCTCAAGACCGGCGGCAAGGAACTCGCGCTCGAACTCGAAGCCCGCGGCTACGACTGGGTCGCCGCGGATTCGAAAGCCAACGCCAGCCTAAGCGCATGAATACCGCCCCGACCAAGAGCTATCTCGACAGCCTGCTGCCGGGTCGCCCCGCGGCGAGTCCGCTCGACTGGCTGAACGAACTGCGCGCGCACGCGGTGGAGCGGGTGGGCGCGCTCACGGTGCCGAGCACGCGCGACGAAGACTGGCGCTTCACCGACATCTCGCCGCTTACCAAGCTGACCTTCCAGCCGGCGCAGGGCGCGCAGCCGCTCAACCCCGCCGCGCTCGAGCGATGGATCATAGGCGAAGCCGCCGCGCGCCTCGTCTTTGTCGACGGCATTTATGCGCCGCAACATTCGTTCAACCATGCCGGGATCACGGTGGAGAATTTCGCCGCGGGCCTGGACCGGCACAAGGCCGCCGCGCAGGCGCAGCTCGGCCGGCACGCCGCATTCGAGAGCAACGCCTTCGCCGCACTCAATACCGCCTTCCTGCACGACGGCGCGCTGATCCTGGTGCCGCGCGGGCTCGCCGCCGCCGCGCCGGTCCATCTGCTGTTCATTGCAACGCGCAAACACGCGGCGAACTACCCGCGTTGCCTGGTGGTCGCGGAACCGGGCAGCGCGCTCACGCTGGTCGAGGACTACGTGGCGCTGCAGGACGAAGCCTATTTCACCAACGCGGTGACCGAAATCGTGCTCGCCGGCGACGCGCAGCTGCACCACGTCAAAGTGCAGCGCGAGGGTGCCGAGGCCTTCCATATTGCCAATTGCGCCGTGTCGCTGGCGCAGTCGAGCCGATACCACTCGGTGAGCGTCGCGCTGGGGGCGCGCATTTCACGCCACAACCTGGGCGTGCGCCTGGCAGCCGAAGGCGCCGAGTGCAGCATCGACGGCCTCGCGCTGATCGGCGCTAAGCAGCTGGCCGACACCCATACGCTGATCGACCACGCCCAGCCGCAATGCAGCAGCCGCCAGCTGCACAAATGCATCGTCGACGGCACGGCGCATGCGGTATTCAACGGCAACATCATGGTGCGCGCGGGCGCGCAGCGCACCGATTCCTCGCAATCGAGCCGCAACCTGCTCCTGAGCGCCAAGGCGCGCGTGGATACCAAGCCGCAGCTCGAAATCTTCGCCGACGACGTCAAATGCGCGCACGGCGCGACCGTGGGCCAGCTCGACCTGGACGAGGTGTTCTATCTCAAGAGCCGCGGCCTGTCCGATACCGCCGCGCGCAACCTGCTGACCTACGCCTTCGGCGCCGAGATCATCGAGCGCATTCCCGTCGCCTCGCTGCGCGACCGGCTCGAGAAGGCGGTGATGGCGCAAACCCAGGCCCCTGCGCCGGGCGCGGCGCGCCCGGCATGAACATGAACATGAACCAGACAGCACTTAAATCGCACCCGCAATCGGCGTTCGACCCCGCAAGCATCCGCGCCGATTTTCCGATACTCGCGCTCAGGCCGAACGGCAAGCCGCTGGTCTATCTCGACAACGCGGCATCGAGCCAGATGCCGCAGCAGGTGATCGACCGCCTGGTACGCTACCAGACGAGCGAGCATGCGAACATCCATCGCGCGGTTCACACCCTGTCGGAGATCGCCACCGCCGAATACGAAGAGGCGCGGCGCAAGCTCGCGCGCTTCATCAATGCGCGAGAGGAGCGCGAGGTGATTTTCACCAGCGGCACCACCGATGCGATCAACCTCGCGATGCACGGTTTCGGCCGCAAGTTCATCGGCGCGGGCGACGAAATCATCCTGACCACGCTGGAGCACCATTCCAACATCGTGCCCTGGCAAATGCTCGCCGAGGAAAAAGGCGCGAAAATCCGCGTGGTGCCCATCAACGACGCGGGCGAACTGCTGATAGACGAGTACGAAGGGCTGTTCAGCGAGCGCACCAGGCTGGTCGGCGTGACGCACGTCTCGAACGCGCTCGGCAGCGTCAATCCGGTAAAGCGCATGATCGCGTTTGCGCATGCGCGCGGCGTGCCGGTGCTCGTGGACGGCGCGCAGGCGGCGCCGCACATGCAAGTGGACGTGCAGGACCTGGATTGCGACTTCTACGCGTTTTCCGGGCACAAGCTGTGCGGCCCGACCGGCATCGGCGTCCTCTATGGCAAGGCGGCGCAGCTCGAGCGCATGCAGCCCTACAAGGGCGGCGGCGACATGATCCTGTCGGTTACCTTCGAAAAAACCACCTACAACGTGATCCCGCAGAAGTTCGAGGCCGGCACGCCGCCGATCGCAGCCGCGATCGGCCTGGGCGCGGCGGTCGACTACCTGTCCGCGATCGGCATCGATACGATCGCTGCGCACGAGCACGCGCTGCTAGCCTACGCCGCCGCGAAGCTCGCGCGCATGCCCGGCGTGCGCCTCATCGGCACCGCAGCCGATAAGGCCGCGGTGCTGTCGTTCGCGCTCGAGGGCGTGCACCCGCACGACGTCGGTACGCTGCTCAACCAGGACGGGATCGCGGTGCGCACGGGCCATCATTGCGCGCAGCCGGTGATGCAGCGCTTCAAAGTGCCCGCAACCACGCGTGCTTCGTTCGCCTTCTACAACACCCTGGCCGAGGTCGACGCGCTCGCCGCCGGCATCGCCAACGTACAAAAGGTTTTCCGCTGATGACCGGATCGAACTCGCTGTATCAGGAAGTGATACTCGACCACAACCGCAAGCCGCGCAACTACGGCACGCTGGAGCAGGTGAGCCACCATGCCAACGGCCACAATCCCCTGTGCGGCGATCATCTCAGCCTGGCGCTGAACCTGGACGGCGAGCGCATCGCCGCCATCGCGTTTGAGGGCGAATCCTGCGCCATCTGCAAGGCGTCGGCGTCGATGATGACCACGAACGTCAAGGGCAAGACAAGGCAGGAAGCCGAGACCCTGGTCCAGGAGTTTCGCGACATGGCGACCGGACAGCTCGACACCGCGAAGCAGGCGCACCACCTCGGCCGGCTCACCGTGTTCGCAGGCGTGCGCGACCTGCCCACGCGCGTCAAATGCGCGATCCTGCCCTGGCACACACTGCACGCCGCACTGCACTCGGTTGCCGACACCTCGACCGAATCCGAAAGCGATCCCATGCACGCGCCGATCGGCGATGCCTGACCATAAGTAATCATGCCGAAAATAGCCGACATCGAAGACACGCCGAATCCGAACGCGAAGAAGTTCATTCTGCGCGAACCCCTCACCTGGGGCATCACGCACTCCTACGACAATGCGGAGCAGGCGGCGGACGACCTGCTGGCCGCGTCGATATTCGATATCGAGCACGTGACCAACGTGTTTTACGTCGATCATTGGCTGACGGTCACTCAGGACGGCAGCGCCGACTGGCAGCAGCTGCTGCGCAGGGTCGCCGACCGGGTACGCGCCGCGCCGGCGGCAAGCGAGCAATCGGCCCATCTCGCTTCCGCCGCGGCTGCGACTGCGATCGCCGACTTGAGTCCCGACGATCAGCAGCGTCTGTACATGATCAACGGCCTGCTGGACGAGCAGATCCGCCCTTATCTGCAAGGCGATGGCGGCGACCTTCACGTGCTCGGTCTGGATGGTGACCGCTTGACCGTGCATTATCAGGGCGCCTGCGGCAGTTGCCCGAGTTCGCTGTCGGGCACGCTGGTCGGTATCGAGCAGCTGCTGCGAACGATAGAGCCAGATATCGAAGTGGTGGCTATCTAGCTGGCTTTCCGTGTAATAGATCCGTGGTCTTTGCTGCTTCTGCGACACTCCTTCTGCTTTCGCAGCGGCTGGTGTGTTGCATCCACCGGTTGAATCCGCAGTCGAACTGTGGGCATTCAGGGGGCGTTAGACATGGCCCACATTGATGCGACCGCGGCGCGCCTTACCCGGACATGAGCCCGGTGAAACGCTGACATGACCGCGACCTCCCGCGCCGCAAAACGCTTCGGCCTCGCCGCCCTCGCCGCTGTCCTGCTGCTCGCCGGCGGCGCCGCGGGCTGGTGGCTGGGCGCGCATGCGCGCAGCGCCGCGCCGCTACGCGAATCGCTGCCGGTGCTCGGCCAGGCGCCGAGCTTTCACGGCCTGACCAACCAGCTCGGCCAGACGATCGACTCGAGCCGCTTGCACGGCAAGGTGCAGGTGGTCACCTTCCTCTTTCCATACTGCACCACCTACTGCCCGCTGATCGCGGCGCACCTGGTGGGGCTCGAGAACGTGGTGCGGCTCGCCGGCCTGCAGGACCGCGTCAGGATCGTCGCCTTCAACGTCGATCCCGGCGGCACCGGCCCGCGCCAGATGCGCGCGTTCCTCAAGGAGTACGGCTGGAACCCGCGCGACACGCGCTGGGAATTCCTCACCGGCAAGCCGCAGGCGATCCGCCGCGTCGTCACGCAGGGCTACCACATCGCCTACCAGAAAGTCGCCGACGGCGAAGACGGGGCGCAGGGCCCCGCGCTCACGCCGCAGCCCGAGGTGGTCAACGCGCTCGCTGCGAAGGCGCAGGTCGGCTACGACATCACGCACAACGACGGCCTGGCGATCGTCGACCCGCAGGGGCGCATCCGCAGGTACTACACGCAGGCCGACGTGGTCTCGAATGAGCGCCTGTTCGGGGTGATCCAGGCGCTGCTCGTTCCACGCTCCTAGACGGCGAAGCGCGCGATCGAGCCGCGCTGCCTATGCGGCCATGCCTATCGCTGGCAGATGAAGGAGAGTGCTAGCCCGCCACAAATGACAAGGGCCTAGGTTTTCCCTAAGCCCTCGTTTGAATGGCACGCCTGGCAGGATTCGAACCCACGCCCCCTTGGTGTTCGTAGCCTACCCCGCTCTACCGTCTTCCCGCGACCGTCGGTAATCAGATTGGGCTGCCATAAAGGCGTCGAAATCTAATAATTGCGGCCTATTCCACACGATACCCAATGATGCGCAGACTTGGGTAATCCCGTCCACGCGCCAACGCCTTCCGGTCAATCGTAAGATTCGAACATCGCTCGCGCTTGCGCTCGACATCAAAGCAACTGCCGTACCCTAGCCCGACGGGCGAGTTTCACCGAAGGAGCACGGCGCCATGACCATTCCTATCGAACCTCGGAAACTAAAAATCCTTGGCGGCAGGCCAACGATTTTTTTGGAGAATCGTCGATTTACGGCGTTGTGGTTGTAGTTGTGGTGGTCGTGGCCACCGGGTTATGACCGGCATGGGAAGAAACGCCAGCCGCGGCAACTGCAGCGACGGCCACAGCCGACGCAACGGTGCCAGCCGTGATCCCACCGGCTGCCGCACCCTGCGCCGCGCCTGCGCCAGGAGCAGCAGCGCCACGAAGAACAGAACCAGGACCAGCAGCGCCAAGACCGGCGCCAGGACCACCCGCGGGGGTCGCAGGGAACTCGGGTTTGCCTTGCCCGAAAGCGGTGGCGCTCGCCGCGACAAACACGGACCCAACCAAAATAGCCAGTACCTTCCTCATTTTTCCCTCCTAATTTAAACTGCGTTAATGCGCGGTTAACCCTTAGAACTCCAGGTGGCAGGTAGAGGTGGCCCGACGAAATAGGACTGGCCGATAAGTGGAGAACCTGCTCTTATGGGCGCGTGAAGCGCCCGCAACAGGAGAGCAGAAATGAGAAGACC
>Ga0307377_10001690_pt1 | contig 27187 bp, 36 predicted proteins | sample TR3MG_FD_202535 | JGI IMG/M metagenome (GOLD analysis project Ga0307377, IMG submission 202535) | Soil microbial communities from Risofladan, Vaasa, Finland - TR-3 | ecosystem: Environmental > Terrestrial > Soil > Coastal area > Acid sulfate soil | place: Finland: Risofladan, Vaasa | collected... | reverse complement strand
CCAGGTCCGCTCCGCACCTCTGGGCGATGGCCATGGCCACGATGTTCACGGTGCAGACGTGGCGAACCACAACCGCTGGGAGCATTTCTTCCTGTATGATCAGGTAGCATGCCTCACTGCTTGGGTAGTTCGACGACATTCTTTCCCCTCTCGCAGGGCATCACCTTGATCAGCGCCCCCTGATATTCCTGTTCCAGCCCCTTCCCCTGGAATATGCGGTCCATAAGGATGGCCAATGCCGCCACCTCGGAATGGGGTTGATTTCCCACTGCCACGTTCAGGTCGGCGCGCTGATAGACCTCCGGTGGGACCTTTTCCGCACCGACCACTATGAGCACGTCCCCCTCCGGTATCTTGGACGCCACCTCGTCCACGGGCAGCCCATACATGGTCAGGTGCACGACCGTGCCTTGGAAATCTCGCAGATAGTGGTGCCAGTTGATACCACTGATGATGGTGAAATCGCCCCCGAACCTTTTTACCACGTCCTGCACGCTCTCCTCCAGAACAGGGTCCTTGGTGGATACCAGTATGCCTTTGGCTCCGAACGCACGGGCAGTGAGGGCAACGTGGGTGGTTATTCTCTTGTCCCTCTCCGGTCGATGCCCCAACCGGAGCACGGTTATGTTTGGCACTTACTCCTTCACCAGTTCCAAACGGTGGCCTCGGTAGTCCATCTTGATCGATCTTTTGACCAGGCTCCTGAGCATGGTCGCGGTGAGACCCAGGTTCTCAGCCACATCACCGGCGAAGCGCCCTTCCTTGCCCACCTGCTCCACGATGTTCTTCTCTATCTCATCAAAATCATCGTCCGGCATCATAGCCGCATAGAGCACATCAGATATCTCATAAACAGGCCAGGATGCATTGATATGGAAAGAGTTGTAATAAGTGTGATAGGCCTTTTCAGGACGATTGCCGACTGTCGGCTGCCATCTGGTCTCCACCAACTTCATCTTCTCGAAGAACTGCAAGGCCACCTTGCCCTCGGGCCCATACTTGTCCTCCATCTCCTTGGACGTCTTCCATTCCAAGGTCACGTCCTTCAGGACATCTCTTTTGACCGGGGTATCAACTGCCCTCAGCATTGATACTAGTTCCGAGGGTTCATTGATGACCTTGATCTTATTCATACCTCCACTAATTACCTTGACGCAATAAAAACTCTACGGATTCACGCTCTTTTCAACAGATGCTTTCCGAAAGTGTCATTATTGCTTCGGTCTATACGGGCCAGGAACGTTTCGATAGGGGCGCCCTCTGATCCGCCTCAAGGCATTTTCGGAACGATGCATGCCGGGAATAACATTATATGCCTCCTTTCGATTCCTTTTCCCCATGTCCAAGTTGGTTTACCAGTGTCTGGTGTGCAACAAGGTCCATAGCACCCTTGACGCGGCCGAGAACTGCCATAAAGGGCCCATCCAGACCATCGAGAAGGGTATAACGACCTTCAGTAAGGGAAAGGGCCTTCTGGGAAACTAGAGGCCCCCGACCCACCTTCCCTTCCACTGATCTCTTTTCCGATTCAGAAGGGGAGATGGCCGAATATGAGCCCCAGCATGAGCAATGGTACCATTATCAGCACGATATCGTCGTCAAGATAGTGGAGTCTGCGGGCCTCCAGGAAGACGGCTATTGGCGTAATGAGAGTGGCGGAAAGCAACACCGGGAACGTGAGGCCGTAGAAGTATCCCAGCCCGAACAGCATGATGATGAAGTAGACCACGATGGGCAGCGTGGGGTTCATCTTGCTACCGTTCCTGCGCAGTTCCCCGACGAGAGGGTCGACCCAACCCATGGCCATGAGCACCGGAAGCGTCAGTTCGATGGGGAAGTAGAGCAGAGCGACCGTCAGACCCACAGCAGTATAGGCGGCGGCGGATGGCCGATCGAACTCGTAGGAACGCATACCAGGGACCTTGATCCGGAATATGAGGCGAAACGCCTCGAACCCCAGGACGAAAAGCATGACGAATATCAAGCCCTCGACCTTGCTCAATTCCGGTAAAACCTGATCGGGCAAGAGGTAGTAGATACAGAATAGCGGGGCGGTAAGATGCACCAACCGCCGTACCAGATGCCATTCCATGCCCCGGTTATGGGACGTGATGCAATATATCAATTGCTCAGGTGAAGGTGATCTTGGCCCACTTCCTCTCAATGCCCCGGAAGAAGTACAGGCTTAGCAGCAGAAGCACGCCGCAGACCCCGAGTATCCCGGCCATGGCCCACCATTCCCCAGATTGCAGACTGAAGGAGAGGACGGTCAGCAATATATCGGGCAACAGGGAGATGACCGTGAACTTGGTCAGGACTGTGGGGTTCAAGAAGAAGGAGTTGGCGTTGAGACCGGTCAAATAGGCCGTAGCCAGTATCATGTAGATAGAGGTACAGTAAAGGACCACCAATGCCAACCACAGTAGCTGGACCTCACTGTTCAGCAACGATATGGCGATGACGAACAGAGTCGATACTCCGGTGGTCAGGATAAAGAAGGCCATCAATTTCGTCCTGATGATCTGCGGAACGATCACTGGCAGCGTTTCATAGTAATCGTTCAGGTCCGTGTTGGTCATCCAGGTGTACATAAGAACTCCGAAGAATCCCACCATGGCACCGTAGAACACCGCGTTGAATCCCACGGGAATGTTGAGGCCGTGGTTGATGTACCAGGTAGTGAAGCTCAGGAACACCAGTGGTACGATGTAGGCGAAGAACATCTTGGTGATCAGGCCGGAACGTCGGATGTCCACGAACTCCTTGGCCAGCAATGTAGGTGGGAGGTGAAAGATGGAGAGCCACCGCATGTGCTCGACGTACATCTCCTTGTGCTTGTTCACCGTCTCTCTCTGGTCTACCCGCACCAATACCAATGCCATCATCAGGAAGCCAACGGCCAGAAGGATCGTGATCAGCAGGTACCCCGCGGCCTCTCCCCAGACCGGGGGGAACGGTAAGGACCTCAATTGGTATCCCAGACCGGGGACGATCATTTCCAGGCCGTAGCTATGCGTTAAACCGTAGCCGGCCATGAGCACCATCAACACACCTGCGGCCAGTAGGAACAGGCGGCGGTCGATGGTATAGAGGACCGAGATGAAGAAGCTCAGTGACATGCCATAGAGGAAGGTCAATATCAGCCCCAGGAAGATCAGGGAGACGGAGATGAGCGAATAGGGGACGAGGACCGCCCCCAGAACCACACCGCCGAAGGCTGGGATCAGGATCAACGCGGCGTAGAAGATCACATCCCTCATATACATCCCAAGGAACATGCGGCGGAATGTCACAGGTAGGAGGAAAGGCATGCTGACGAGGAAGTTCTCCTTTCCATACCTACGTTCCAGATACGTCCGACCTAGAAAACCGAACGCTCCCACGCTCACCCCGTAGATGAACACGCCTGCGTAGGCCAGGGTGAGCAGGTCCACCAGGCGCATGTTCCCCATCAGGGTGTCCATGCCATATGTGAACAGGGCGCTGAAGATGAATATGTACAGCGGCAAGGAGAGGAACATCTGGCGCGACGAATACTTCGCGTGCATGCGGTACTCCTCCCGCAACATCAGTTCAAGGAGTGAGACCATTGCCCCCGCCCACCAGTCTGAGGAAGAGCGTCTCCAGGTCCTCTCCGCCTACCAGAGCGTTCGACACCGTATCATGAAGGGCGACCTTTCCATGGTCTAGTATGATCATCTCCTGCACGACCCTCTGAGCGACATCGAGGATGTGAGAGCAGAGGAACACCGTCCTGCCCTGGTCTCGCAGTTCGAAAAGATAATCCCGAAGCTTCCTTTGGTAGATCGGGTCTAGGTTGATGAACGGCTCGTCCATGAACAGCAGCTTCGGTTCGTGAATGAAGGCGGCGGCCAACATGACCTTCTGCCTCATGCCCTTGGAGAGGTCCCGGCACAGTGTCCCTTCCGCGGCATTGAGATCGAAGAACCCGAGCCAGCGATCTATCTTGGAATCCAATGATTCCACCTGATGCAGCGTCCCGGCGAAGCGCAGGAACTCGGATGCGGTCAGATACGAAGGTGGGCTTTCCACCTCGGGTACGATGCCGACGCGTCTCTTGATCTCCATGGCTTGAGTGAATGGATCCAAGCCTAGGACCTCGGCGGTTCCCGAGGAGGGCGATAATTGCCCGGTCAGTAATTTTAGAAGCGTTGATTTACCAGCACCATTGGGACCGAAGCAACCGAAGAAGACCCCTCCCTCGACCGAGAAAGTGGCCTGGTCCAAAGCGACGAAATCTCCGAACCTCTTGGTCAATCCTTCCACCACTATGGCGGGCATGCGGCCTACCATGCTGAGCAAAATATTTAACCTGTACGCGCTGGGTTGACGCAACCAAAATTCAACGAAGGCAAACTGATTTAATTATACCCAATGTTATCACGTGTCTAGCGTATGTGGGAAGATGCCGACATGAAGGGAAATAGCGTTCTTACCAGCAAGATCGAGGCTGAGGTGGAGCTTTTAGAGAGGCACGTGGTCATGTTGAATGCCATCAAGAAGCACGAACCCATCGGCATCATCCGATTGTCGGAGCTCCTTGACATTCCTCAGCACAAGGTCCGGTATTCCCTGCGCATATTGGAGCAGGAGGGTCTTATCAATCCTTCGCCCGAGGGCGCGGTCACCACCGATAAGCTCGCCGAATTCTACGAGAAGGTCGTCTCCATCCTGGAACGGATGGAGGTTACAGTAGGCAAACTGAAGGGACAGTTGGAAGAGGAATCCAAAAAAAACGCAAAGGATTAATACCTGACCCCTATTTTACGAGCCACATCAGGCCGTCGTAGCTCAGTCGGTAGAGCGTGTGACTGTTAATCACAAGGTCAGCGGTTCGAGCCCGCTCGACGGCGCCTTCTTGTTATAAATAAAAAAAGTTTTCAGGCCCGGATCATGATTAGCATCATCTTGAAGGCCTTGACCCCATGGAGAGCGTGTGGCTGGTTTGCTGGCATGATCATCATTTCACCGGTCTTTACCAACTGCATCTTCCCAGATATGGTGATCTCCACCTCTCCGTCCAGTATCTCCACCATGGCGTCGTAGGGCGTGGTATGTTCGCTAAGCCCCTGCCCCTGATCGAAAGAGAAGACGGTGACCGTTCCAACGCTCTTGTTGATCAGGGTGCGGCTAACCACCGCACCATCCTGGAAAGCGATCAGGTCCTTGGTGACCAAGACCCTTCCCTTCAATTCCTCCTTCTTGGCTCCGTCCGGGTTCATTAGTTCCATGGCCATCAGCATTCCTCCCTAGAGCACCTTGGTCGATTCGATCGGTTTTGGCATCTTGACCACAAGGAAACGGAACTCGGAGGATGATTCATTGAACAGTCGGTGCGGTATCTTGGCCGGACTTTCGGTTATGGAATCCTTGACCACCTCGCGGACCTCGTCTCCGATCTCCACTTTGCCTACCCCCTCGAGCACGTAGAAGAACACGTTCACCGGGGTTATGTGCTTCTTGAGCGACTCCCCAGGCTTGAGAGTGATGACCACGGCCTGTCCGTGATCGTGATCGTATATCATGCGCACGCTCACCTTGTGAGGGGTGTCCTTTTCCGGGAACTCCGTGTAATTTGCCGATCTCATTTCTTCCCAACTCCTTTGGAATACCTCAATGCACCCTTGTGACAGGATTCCATGCACCTGCCGCATAGATAACATTCCGCCCCCGCCCTTTCATTGAGCACCTGAGGAGGGCAGACCTTAGAGCATTTACCGCAGTCCACGCACCCCTCCTTCCTCCTGACCCCTAGCAGGCCGTATCCTGAGAACAGTGACGATAGCGCCCCGAAGGGGCAGAACAGGCGGCAGAAGGGACGGTAGATGACGGTGGAGGCCAGTATGATCGCCAGAAAGATAATTAGAGCGGGCGTCAGCGTCAATGTGAACAGGTCTTGCAGGCCGAGCATCTTGGTCAGATTGAACGATAGGACCACCGATGTCGCCAGTATGATAACGAAGATGACCCAGCGCACCTTTATGGTGATGGAACTGGACAAACGGATCTTTTTGATAGGTGCCAGATAGGCCAGTTCTTGAATTGCCCCGGGGGGGCACACGTACCCGCAGAAGACCCGCCCTACCAGAAGGGACGATAGTATCACAACGGTGGAGACGATCATCACCATGGGCAGGTTGGGCTGCGGTATCTTCCCCAGCATCAAGGACTGCAGTTGCCATGGGAACATGGGAGCGAAATAGGCGAACCCCATTAGTACGGAGATTATCGATATCGTCCACCCCAGTTCCCTCTTCATCTTGCCACTGTAGAGCAGATAGGTCACCGATGGCACCATGATCGCGGTGTACAATATACCGATCAACATTCCGGTCTCGATCTTCAACTTCATACCTCCAAGCTTTTTCTTAGCAATTTTAATAAAGGGGCGGATTTCGCCCGAAGGTCATAGGAAAAATCAGAATGCCGCCATTCCAGAACTGCCATGCGTATGCTTCCCATGAGCATTAGAGAGAACGCTTCCCCATCGATGTCGCCAGCGAAGGAGCCATCGTGTTGTCCTTCTCGGACCAATTGACGTATCAGTGAGGCCCGTGAGGACCTCCGCAGATCGAATCTCGCCTTTACCGAGGGGAACTCACGGAAGATATCCTCCTGGAAGAGCACCGAGGTGTGCAGAGGGTTCTTCTGGAACAGCTCCAGCTGCCAGACCAACATATTCTCCAGGGCTCGCCAGGTCCCTTCCCCCTTAGGGTAGAACTGGTTCTCATCGAACACCATGCTGGCGAGCGAATCCACTATGTCCTCCTTCCCCTTGAAATGCCGGAACAGAGCTGCCTCGCTAACCCCCACGCTGTCGGCGATCTCCCGGAGCGTCAGTGAGCCTATGCCCTTCTTGTGAACGATGTTCAAAGCTGCCTCCAGGATCTGCCCTTTTCGGGTCTCGGTGTCCATCCGTGCGTTCATGTCAATTCCTTAGTTAGTTATCACTTACTAACATGAACGAACTAGGTATATTAGGTTTGGTCAGAAAAGAAGAAACATCATGCTACCAGCAGCAAACCCGTCCAGACATAGGTGTCCTTCGGGGGAAGCTCAATGGGCATGCCAGCGTTCTCCGCTGTCTGGATCACGTCTATGCCTAATGATTCCATTGACGGTCGTGCCTTGAAGGGATGTCGGCAGTCCTCTCCTTCAGAGGCGTTGCATTGTTCGCAATACGGACACGGCCCTCCGCCCAGGCCGGCAGCGAACCGGTAGCCCATGTAAAAAGCGTCCCTTTCCAGCTTGGCCATCACATCGTTGATCTTCAGTACCTGTTCCCTGGCCAGTTTCTCGCGGTCGGTCCCGGCCTCCAATGCCGCTTGAGCCACTTGCACTAAAATAGCGAATCGGTATCTGCTAAGGACCGCGGAGAACTTATCTGCCGACATGACGAAGGGAGGGCAGATGTGACTGCGGCCATAGTTTTGACATATCGGCACCTGGCATTTGAAGTTGACCCGGGGATCGACAATGACATAGGAAGTGGGTATCGGGGTAACCTTGCTCGCTCCGTATATCGTCGCGTTGGCGCAGAGTGCCTGCAAATGCTCTTCAATGTTCATGGTCCGGTCTCCGTATGTATATGCCAAGAACCGCTAAAATCCTTATCTCTCAAGCGGTCAATTTTTTATGCTCATACATTCTTTAATATTCGAGGGATAGTGTGCTTGAATCGACCTGGTTCAACGAGGCGAACAAGGATGTTCTGAACAGAGGGGAGCGCATAGGTCAGATCGCTGGAGTGATCGTCACCATACTGGTGGCGTCGTTCCTGCTGTCGCATTGGACCGGGGATACCGGTTTCTATACCACAGAGTTCAACGAATGGGATGCCCTGGTGCTTTTCGTACCATTGCTCTATGGCATACTCCCTGCGTCCTATCGCGCACTGGTCGGCCGCAAGAACGTGGTGCGGCCGGTCGACGCTCTGGGAATGGTCCTCTTCGTGATCTCCGCCACATATTTTCTGAGCGCATTCCACTTTGACATGCAGTTCTTCGCGGATCCCTTGCCGGAGTGGTTACGATTCATTATCGATTGGATAGACGAGGGCTGGGCTAGGCTATTCCTGGTGTTAGGTATCATCGGCGGTACCGCGGGTATCGTCTGGACGACCGTTTCGTACATTAAGGTCAAGGAACTGCTGTAAAAGAGGAACGGACAGGGTCATCCGCCCCTCCTTTCCCCGGTGAGCAGGAAAAGCAGGGAAAGGGCTGCGATGCTCATGACGATGCCGTAGGCGAAAGTTCCCCATGCCCCTACGGAATCCCACAGCAGACCAGCGATGATACCTCCCGGGAGCATTACCAATCCTATCCCAGTATGATAGACGCCCAAGGCGGTGCCGCGCAGGTCCTTGGGAACGACATCGATGACGAATGCTTTGAAGACGCCTTCGCTCGAGCCCTTGTATACACCGAACAGGGCGAAACCTAAGACCAGTAGTAAAAGGCCGTTCGCCGAGGCCATGACCAGGCATGTGGCAGCGAACAGGACGAACGAGAAGGCCAGGACCGGTCTCCGACCTAGCCGGTCGGATAGGATGCCTGAGGGCAGGGAGACCAGAACGAAGACCACGTTGAACAGCACGTAAAGCAGGATGGTGGTCACGGTGCTCATTCCTAACGCTTCCGATCGAAGCACGAAGAAAGCGTAGCTGATCTCTCCCGAGAAGAACAGCAGCACCACGGCGTTCAACAGCCAGAATCTTCTCCCCAGGTGTTTGGAATCCTGGACCATCCTTTTACCGGGGCGCGGGAGTTGACCGCCTACGTCCTTGATGTAGAGGACTATGACCACCACGGCCAGGGCGGCGGGGATGGTGGCGAGCAGGAAAATTAGGCGGTACGTGTCCGTGGTGATGGAAGAGGCCATCAGCAACACCGGGATGACCAGCAAGGGCCCTATGACCGCGCCGGTGGAATCCATGGCCTTATGCAATCCGTAGGCTCGGCCCAGGTACTCCGTGCTGGTGGAATCGGCGATCAGGGCGTCGCGGGGGGCGCTTCTGATCCCCTTGCCCAAGCGTTCGGTGATGCGCACCCCAAAGACCTGCCAATAGGAGGTCGCTAGGAAGAGCAACGGTTTTGCCAGCGTACTTAATCCGTAACCCCCGGTGAGGAAAGGTTTTCGTTTTCCTAAGCGGTCCGATAATCTCCCGGAAACGACCTTGAGCAACGAGGCGGTGGTCTCCGCCGCCCCTTCGATCAGACCGATGATGGCTCCGGTAGCACCGATGCCAGTGAGGAAGAGCGGAAGGATCGGAAAGATCATCTCACTGCTCATGTCGGTTAGCATGGAGACCAGACCCAGCACCAGTACGTTGACTGATATGCCGGTGAAAATGCCCTTGCGCAACCTTTGTCGTTCCGCCAAATCACCACTTCGGTGGGTATGGATGGAAATGATGATGGCAAATAACCTTCGTCCATGGATGAGAAATGAGTCGCTCCGTCATCTGGGATGAGGGGGCGTAGGAAACAACAATTTTATATTGCCCCCCGCTTTAACCTGAACCCAATAAATGGGTCCGTAGCTTAGTCCGGTGGAGCGAGCGGCTCATAACCGCTTGGTCGTCGGTTCAAATCCGACCGGGCCCATCACACTTACTAGCTTCTTCGCTTTTTACAAAAGAGGTCGTTCTTGACCTCACAGCGAGCATGGTCCTGCCCTTTCCCATTCGGACCTGGGTCTCAGACCATAAAACCATACGATCGATTCATTCGAAGTGAAAAAATCGAAACCTGTCCGATAGAACAAGGAAAGCAAGAGAAGATCATTTGCGCTTCTTTGTCGGGACCACGATGTCGTTGGTGAACGGTCTTGGAGCGTTGGCAAAGGTCTTCTCCGGACATCCTGGCTTCCTGCATCCGATTATCTTGGCCGTGTCGCCGAGAGGGCAAAAGCTCCACTTTTCGCATTTGTTCATTTTGCCACCATCGATGTGCGCTCATACGTCATTCCATCATACATATTTTCTCCGTCGATGATCAAGCTCAGCATGCCGTTCACATTCCACAAGGTGGTCGTTGACCATGCCCACGGCCTGCATGAACGCATAACATATCGTCGGCCCCACGAACTTGAACCCATCCCCCTTGAGACCTTTGCTCATGGTCTCCGCCTCCTTGGTCACTGCCGGGATGTCCCCGATCTGTACCCATTGGTTGACCATAGGGCTTCCGCCCACGAAGCTCCATAGATATGAATCCAGACTACCGTATTTCACCTGGACATCCAGTGTGCACCTGGCGTTCGTTATCGCCGCCTGTATCTTCAGTCGGTTACGAACGATGCCTTTGTCCTGCATCAGTGTCTGCACCTTATCATCATCATAGCCTGCCACGGTCCTGATGTCAAATTCGTCGAAAGCCTTGCGGAACGCGTCCCTCTTGTGCAGTATGGTCGACCAGCTCAGGCCAGCTTGGAAGCAGTCCAGGATGAGAAATTCGAACAACTTTCGATCATCGTGCAGGGGAACTCCCCACTCCTTGTCGTGATATTCGATCATCTGCGGATCGCTACCCCAAGGACACCTCTTCATCGCCTCACCGTCCTCGAACCCTTATCGAGATAGGAAGTGCGTCATTGGTTAAATCCATCTTTAACGATGTCGTTTATGGCGATATTACGATGCAAGAACGGGAAGCTTTCCTATCAAAGGAGATCCGGGATAGACTGGACCGGATCACGAACGTTCAGATGGTCCAATCGATGGGCATGAGAACCGAATCGATATCACCGGAGGGCGAGGTGAGGGTGAGCATGGATGTCAGCGACAAGATCAACGCGTTGGGGGGAGCCCACGGCGGAGCCGTTTTCACCCTGGCAGACCAGGCCTTCGCCTTGGCGTGCAATTTAGGAAAAGAGCCGCAAGTGGCGCTATGCGCCAACATCAATTACATAAAACCCGCTAAAGGAAAATTGGAGGCGGTGGCCAGGAAGATTTCCGAGACCCGAAAGACCTCCATATTTGAGGTTAAGGTCTTCGATGCCGGGGAGCTCGTCGCCCTCTTTCAGGGAACGGGGTACAAATTGAACGGAGCGGGAAAGATCGGAAAATTGGAAGAGAGTGTGCCCAAGTAAACGTCGGACCATTGATCGGTCCCTTTTCCAGTCGGTGTGAGATATTATTATTTAATAAACACCAAGGTTATTCTAACATGGGGATCGTTAATGAGGATCGAATTATTGCACGCTTCGAAATATGGGAACGGCGAAAAGGTCGCCGCCTATCTGCAAGGATTGCTGGTCGCCAAGGGCCACCAGGCAAATGTTCACCACGTTAAACAGATCAAACCGAAGGATGCCCCAGCTGCGGACCTCTACGTTTTCTGCTCACCTGCCCGAATAGGCAAGCCGATCGGTGCCATGCGACGTTTCCTCAAGAAGGTCACCCTCCCGCAGGAAGCGAAGTATGGCCTCATCGCCACTCTCGGCCAACCGAAACCGGACAAGAAGACCGGTGAGATGCCTTCGCCGGAACAGACGGAGAAGTATCAGCGTAGTCTTCCCATCATGGAAGGTCTTCTGACTGAGAAGGGAGCGGTCAAGATAGCCGAAATCAAGGTCTTCGTCGTGGATATAAAAGGTCCGTTGGAGGAAGGATGGGAGAAGAAGATGATGACATTCGCCTCCCAGCTTGGATGAAAGCCGTTCGCCTTCACATGACCGATCGGTCCTGGGTGCTTTCTGCCGATCATACGCCCGTGGACGATCACCGGTCGGATGATTTGACACTTTTACCCAAATTTCTACGATTTTTATTAATCCTGCTCGAACGGGCCTTCACCTGTTAGATTTAATATCGCATATCTATTAACCCGCCCGTTCACGGGAGAGAACTGATGGAAGAGATTATTCCCCCGGCCGGTCCTGGTAATCTTCAGGACTATCAAGACGCCTACGATGAGTTCAATTGGGCTTCCTTAGAGAAGGAGTTCGATTGGTCCCGGAGCGGAGCTTATAATATTGCTGCGGAGGCCGTAGACCGCCATGGCCGTGGATCGAAGAGAGATAAGATCGCTTTGCATTCCATTTCGGCGGGCCATGATGTGCGTTCTCTCACCTTTGGAGATGTTTCTGATCTTTCCAGCAAGTTCGCCGACGGCCTGCTCAAGCTGGGTGTACAGCGAGGCGATCGCGTCTTCATCTACCTGGACCGCACCACCGAGCTTTTCATATCATTGATAGGGATAGTCAAGATGGGGGCGATAGCCGGTCCTCTCTTCTCCGCATTGGGCCCAGAGGCGGTGAGGGACCGTATTGCGGATGGTGAGCCCAGCGTGGTCATCACCTCCCCTTATCTGTACAAGCGCATCCATCCCATCCTACGAGAGCTGTCAAAGACGCCTCGGTTCATCGTTCTGGGCGACACCACCGGTCTGGAGGGAGTGATACCTTTCACCGATGTCCTGAGCTCGGGCGACCCTGGGTTCGAGGCGGTGAACATGGGTGCGAACGATCCATATATCATCCATTACACATCCGGATCCACTGGTAAGCCCAAAGGGGTGCTCCTACCCCACAAGGCCATGCTGCAACAGTTGCTGGGGATCAAGTATGTGGCCGACCTTCGCGAAGGCGATGTTTACTGGTGCACGGCAGACCCGGGTTGGGTCACAGGAACGTCGGTGGGCATCTTCGGACCGTGGTATCATGGCAATACCATCATCTCCTACGAGGGCAGGTTCGACGCCCGTACATGGTATTCCATCATCGATCAGTTCAAGGTCAACGTCTGGTTCACCGCTCCCACCGCATTACGTATGTTGATGAAGGCCGGGGATGAGCTCGTCAAGGAGTTCGATCACTCATCGTTACGCCATATCTGTTCAGCCGGAGAGCCGCTCAACCCTCACGTGATACGCTGGGGCGTAGATGTGCTCGAACGCCGTATTCATGATAATTGGTGGCAGACCGAGACCGGCGCCCCATGCATATCCAACTACCGCTGCATGGACATCAGGCCTGGCTCCATGGGAAAGCCTGTACCCGGTCTCATCGCTGCGGTGGTGGACGAGAACGGAATGGAACTTCCTCGGGGAAAAGAGGGTTTCCTGGCGCTCCGCCCTGGTTGGCCCTCCATGATGATCGGCATCTGGAAGAACATCACCAAGTATCGTGAATACTTCTACGTGCCAGGATGGTACGCTACCGGTGACCAGGCATACATGGACGAGGATGGTTACATCTGGTTCCTGGGCCGAGCGGATGATGTGATAAAGACCTCCGGTGAACGACTGGGCCCTTTTGAAGTGGAATCGGCGCTCATAGAACACCCCGCGGTGGCCGAGTCTGCCGTCGTCGGCAAGCCGGATGAGCTGAGGGGAGAGATCGTCAAGGCCTTCATAGTGCTGCGCCCTGGCCACGAGCCCTCGGACCGCCTGAGGGAAGAGATCACCAACTTCGTTAGGGTGCGACTGGCCTATTACGCCTACCCCCGGGAGATCGAGTTCGTTGCCGCATTGCCAAAGACCAGGTCTGGCAAGATAATGCGCCGGGTGCTCAAGGCCAAGGAAGGAGGGCACGACCTTGGCGACCTGTCCATGTTGGAAGAATGAGCGCCTTGTCGAGCATTCGAAACGAGGGCTTGTGGATATAGGTTATATGCATCTGGCATCGACTAACATTTTAGCTTTTTGACCATGATCCGGGCCGCTTTTTCGCATCCTTGGTAGGATATCAAGGGGGCGCCCACTTGCCTGTCGATGTTCTCGACCACCAGAGAGGCGAGCTTTTCCGGTGTGGTCCCTTCGTACGAGCACCTCACCCCCAAATTGTGTCTTTCCAGCTTCTGGGCCACGTTGATCTCCTGTTCCGAATGCCCCTTTAGAGGAAAGTATAGGAAAGGCCTGCGCAGGGCTGCCAGTTCCAGGGTAGAACCGCCCCCACCTTGAACTATGGCCATGTCGGCCGCGGCAAAATGCTCGAAGAGCCTGGGGACATATCCCTTTACCTCCACCCCTTCCGGGACCGGCCCAAGGTCAGCTGTCATCCTAGGTCCCCTTACCACCAGCATGCGCAGGTCTGGATGTCGCTCTTTCATCTTTGGATAGGCGTCGATGCATAGTCGAAGCAGGTCCCGGCCGATGGCCGTTCCACCGGCCGAGCAGACCAGCAGCTTTTCCGGACCGTACCCCAGACGGCGACGGGCATCTTCCTTATCTGAATGGTCGGCGGGATCGAACTGCAGTGGATTACCGACGAAATGATAATGCCTGGCCGCCCCTTCCCGAGCGTTCACCATCCCCCACCCCAGCCTCTCGTTGGGGATGTCTTCCAGATCGCCTAGGAAGATGTTCGTCCAGCTCTCCTCGGGGGCTTTTCGGAAGGCTCGGTCCCAGCCTTTGTTGACCAACCGGGCGGTGCGGATGTCCCTCAATCTTCGGCTCCCCGGGTAGACCTTCACGAAGTCCCATAGGAACACTACGGTCGGCCAACCGCGGTTCGGATCACGAGCGTGTGCCCCTTCAAGCTCGTAGGCCTCGTCGGCGATCACCAGGTCTGGTCTCTCCCTCTCCACTATCTTGAAGAAACTGCTTATCGCCCCTGCGTACCGACCTTCTTTCCTCACTCGATGAAGAATCTCGGTCATGTTCACGGTCTGCGAGGCTCCCGCCACGGATTCGATGACCGACGTACCCACGTCTCGCTCCAGGCATTCGGGAAGCAGGGTCATTCCTTCCTCCTCCAGAACTTTTATGGCGGGGTCGGCCGCCAGCCATGTGATCTGCAGGTCATCGCACATGTACATGAGCTCTTTAGCGATCCTCACATCCCTCTGCACGTGTCCCAAGCCGACGGAGCCGCTGACAAAGATGACCTTCTTCATCCTCGTTCGTATCCGTTTCCCTCCTTTTTACTATATCCCATCCCAGACTGGATATCGAACCAGGTGGTGAACCATTGCCCGATGAACGTCCCATCATGAGGATCACAGCGACCCGTGAGATCACCAGATACGCCGTGAGCATGACCAATATCTTGACCTGCTTCCCCTTCAACACCGATGTTGAGATCCTGAGTATGCACGGACCGGTCGGTAGTTCATCGTTTTTTATACTATATATTTTATGAAAATTATCGATATACGAAATATGGCTATTTGGCATTCGTTCGATAAGTTGAAATCAGGTGAACCCCCTAGTTTTTAACAGAGGTGAAAACGGTGGACCTCGACCTGGCTATCAAACTGTGCCGGTCGACCAGAAGAGACGTCAGAAAATTGCTGGCCGCCTTGGAGCATAAAGATTTCTATGATGTGGGACACGATATCGGCCAGTCTGCCGTGACCGGCCTGGCCTTTACAAACCTGCCCAAGGAGCTGGTGTGGCTGGAGCAGCTCATCACCATGGAGAACTTCCCGGTCATAGGTAAGACCTCATGGACCATTTTCGATCTGGTGAACTATTACGACCGCCTCATAGACATGGTCAGGGCGATGAATATTGAAGAGAGGAAGATTCCCCCAATAGTTGATTCCCTATACCGTTGGAGGGACGACGCGGGAAAATTGGCGCAGATCGTCTGTCAGCTGGAGGACCTAGAGAGCGCCTAAGAACGGGAAAAATGATTAACGCACAGGGCAGTGTACCTCCAGGGAATGCATGAAAGAGATAAAACTCAGGCACCATCACTTGCTCTGCACGCAGACCTTCACTGGGAAGGGGTATGATTACCGGTTCGTGGCCAATATGGAGGACGTGGTCTCAGCCCTTGGATCTCCAAAGGACCTTGTCATTCGACTGTCCATTACCAGCGACGACATATGCTCTTCGTGCCCTAATGAGGTGCGCGGCCTCTGCAAGGACGAATTGTCGGTGATCGAAAAGGACCGTGCCGCCGCTATGTTCCTGAACCTACCCGAAGAGGCCACCATACCGGCTGAAAAGCTGATCGAGATGATACAGGAACGCCTGCGGGGACTGGATGATTTCTGGCTGTTGTGCGGGGAATGCGAGTGGTTGGACCTGTGCAACGAACGATTGGCCGCCATCAAGGGCAAATGACCGCTCAACTCTGAGGAAAGAACGTGATCCTTGTTGACCATTTGACCAATCATTAAAAAATCATATTTCCAAAAAAATGCCATGAAAGGCGCTCTGGTCTTCTTGATCGTCTTTGCCGCCGTGCTGTTGGTGACCCTTGCCGCCCCCGGCATCCCTCCCGGCCAGGCTATCTACGACGCGATAGGTGCGGAGGAGACGGATTCCCCAGTATTGGGAATTGGCGCCACGACCTTGGTGGTGGCGGTATTCAACGGCGTGATCTACGGGGTCATCGCTTGGCTGATCTACTCATTCACCCTGGGCCGCATGGGAAAGGTAAAGAAAAATGGTGGACAGCCGGTGTAAAAATACCATTGAATGACGATTCGATCGATCGGGAGAATTGACCTTCGAACCTAACGAACAGGATAGATTCAAATCGTCCATCGGTCGATCTGACCGTGACGATCGATCGTTATCCCTCGCCCATGGACGCATTTGATCGGATGGACATCATTTCAAGGCTTTTAGGAAGTCGTCTATCTCGATAGCGGCGAGAGTGGTGGTCTCCAATGTTCCCCTGGAGCCCAGCTCCACCATGATCTTGGCCACTGTTTCATTGTCCGGGGCCTCCAATATGGTCAAGAAATCGTATTTTCCAAGCAGGGCGTACTGGTACACTACCTTGGCCCCCATCTTGGATATCTCCAAGTTCACTTCTTTTAAGCGCTCCGGCTTGGTCTTCAGGGTCTTGCGACCCTCATTTGTCAGTCTGGACAAGACTACATATTCGGACATTTTACCCCCTGTTGCTCATTTAGGACTGGGGCATCTTATAATTTTGCATCCGGACCTATGAGGTCTGCGCAGACCTCTCGTCTTCCACTTTCACGTTGCGGAAGTTGAAGTAGAAGGCTATGACGGCGGACATGTAGATGATCGCCGCTAGGATGAAGGGCAGGGCGAAATATCCTGCTGCCAGCATCGCACCGCCGATGACCGTGGTCACGCTGTTGGGGACCCGCCAGACAATAGAATTTATGGCACTGGCCAGGCCGCGATCCTCCTTGTCCACTATACCCATGAGGTAGGAGTCCATGATGGGGCCTCCCATGTTCATCATGGCCGCCCTGATCAGGTAGACCGCCCCCGCCCACGCCGCACCGGGCATGAATGGTATGGCCACCATGAAGATAGTGGAGATCCCCTGGGTCATGACGATGGCCCTCACCTGACCATGGCGACGAGCCAGTCTGGCACTGAATACGGCAGCCATGCCTATGGAGAGGCTGGCCAATGCTAACAATGGCCCAGAATAGGAGTCTGGAATGCCGTACCTCAGGTAGAACCAGGTGGGGATTAGCGGAATGATAAGCCCCGCTCCCAATCCGATCAGAGTGTTGTTTATGGAGAAACGCACCAGCGTCTTCTTGCTCCGCTCTCCCAGGAAGCTCCTCCTACGCAGTTTGACCGAAGGGGACCTATCGCGATGATGGCGAAGTAGGTACCGGATGGTGAAGGGGGATATCGCGGTGACGAATGCCAGGGCCAAAAAGGTCCAGGAATGCAATTGTTCCGAGGTCCAACCGACCTGGGATGTGAGCATGGGGAAGAAAAAGGGTAGGGCGAAACCAATGCCAATGAACGCCCCGTTGATGATGAATGACATGGAGAAAGCCATGTCGCGATTGTCCACGGTGGTCTGGTCTGCGATCATGGCGTTCCATGTCGAAAGGACCGCTCCCTCCGCAACCCCAAATATGATACCTGCCAGCATATAGAGGCCTGGGTCGGCGGAGAAGGAGCAGAGCAGCATGGCCATCGGGGGTAATGACAGCCCGATCAACAACAACGACTTTCGTCCGATGCGGTCGGACAATATGCCGAACGGTATGGCGCTCAGGATCATAGCCAGACCTGAAACGCCGATGATCAGGCCGACCTGCCCGGAATCGACCCCCTGTTCCGGAAGATAGGCGGCTATGGCCGTGATAAGGTATCCGTAACCTATGGAACTGAACGAGGCGAGAAGGATCAGCCATTTGACCTGCGAGGGCACCTTGAGGCTGGCCGCCTTCTTTTCATTTTTAGTCACTTGCCTGTTCATGATCATTAACCTGTGCCCTTCGATGGTTTGAATTCGCTAAGATGACCTTGTAAATTCAAATGTCAGCTATTTACTGCCTACTGTTTAACATGGAGAGGTCGGTGATGGGGGAGTTCCACATCTGAGCTACATACTGTGTCAGCCATCCTTGAACGCGGGTAATGACCTGCAGCTAAAGTCGAAATCGTCTGTGTACCTTCCCTCGCTCTCAAACTTTATGTCCGGGCGGGTCCAATCATTAACTAATGACCGAGGCAAGCGTTGGGGAGACGTTTCAAAAGGAGACCAAGCATCGCCGGGACCGATTGGTCGGTAGGAGGATGGACTGGGACAAGAGGCCAGATACCTACAAGACCTATCCAGACCGGGCCAGGATTAAACTCCCTGAACGGAGACACCCGATCGCTCCATTGGACCAGACCTTGAGGTCCAGAAAGAGCGTGCGCGACTTTGAGACGGGACCCTTGGCATTGGAGGACCTTTCATATCTTCTCTGGGCCTCCACAGGCATCACCAGGCGTGAACGAGGCTTTGAGTTTCGCACCGCACCGTCCGCTGGTGCGCTATACCCCATCGAGACCTATGTGGCCGTCAATAACGTTCAGGGTGTGTCTCCAGGCATATATCATTACTCCATCACCGAGCATTCCTTGGAACTGGTGAGAAAAGGTGTTCTGGGAAGTGAGGTGGCACGAGCGGCGTTGGACCAGGGCATGTGCGCCAAGGCGCCGGTCGTCTTCATTTGGACGGCGGTCTTTGAGCGCTGCCGTTGGAAGTATGGTGAACGCGCCTATCGCTACGTATATTTGGACGCGGGACACGTGGCCCAGAACCTGGCCCTGGTGGCAGTATCCCTTGAACTTGGAAGCTGCCAGATGGCCGCTGCCTACGACGACGAGGTGAATGAGCTGTTGGGCGTGGATGGGGAGGAGGAGAGCGCGCTCTACATGAGCGTGGTGGGAAGGCCACGGAATTAAATAAAAAGCTGATGGTCGGCATGAACTATCGATCATCACTGGGCGAGAGATCGTAATTCATCTCATGATCAGCCCCAAGTGCAGCTCCCTTCTTTCTGAGAATGATAATATTGGCGTAAACGATTAATCGTCCCTAGGTAATTGTTCGTAGATCATCATGATCTGCCCCACGTGTAAGTCCCGCCCCACTGAGACCGATAATTATTGTATGGAGTGCGGTACGCCGAAGTCTAATTTCTTGATGGGTGCAGCAATGCCCGCGCCCATTGTCCCCTCTCCGCCGGTGCAGCCGTTACAGCAGTCCCAACCTTATTCTCAACCGATACCTCGACCGGGCTATGCCCCACCCCCATCGGCATATCAGCAACCGCACGACCAACCCGCTCCCTGGCTAGCGCAGCCTTTCCCGCAACGAACCTACCCCTCGGTGCAGGCGCCGCAATCTCAACCACCATTACCTTATTCACCTCCTGCTCCGCAGCAGACACCTGCTCAAATGCCACCGACCTATCAGTCCCAGCCGGTATCGGCACTCCCGCGGCCTGTCCCACCGGTCCAACCACCTGTACAGTATTCACCACCTGCTCCGCAGCAGGCGTACCCTTCGGTGCAGACACCGCAATCCCAACCACCTCAGACCTCCCCGGTCATTTCCAATGTTGGACCGTCGAGAGCCCCGCTTGGTCTGCCTGCCTTGTTACCGCAGATCGTCATGGCCACAGCCCTCCGTCCGAACGAGAGACCGATGCAAATATGGAGGGCGGGGCTGGAAATGCCGAACCCCAATTTCAACGACGATCAACGCACCCCCATGATGAACGGATTGCTCCTTGCTACCGATCAACGTCTGGCGTTCGTTGAGGAAAAAGGAATTTTCAGTAAGACCTACATGGTCAGGGAGAACATTGAGTTCGGTCAGATATACCATTGGCAACTGCATCGGTTCATGCGCATGAAAACGTTACAGGTGGACCTAATGGGAGGGCACGGTGGAAGAAAGATCTTCCAGAACATATACGAGGTGGACCCGATGACCATGAGGGCTTTGAACCCCCTGCCCGCGGAACAGGTACAGGGATTGCTTGAGACCCTGATTCGCAACCCGGTTCGTGTGTAAGGTCAATCGTCGAACTGCTCGGCCATGCTCTTCCTGACCATTGAATACTTGGTCAGGGTAGCTTCTATCATCTGGTCGAACACCCCGGGCAATTCCCTTTCCAGGACCTTGAGCCCCTGCTCGGTGATACCGCCCTTGGTGGCCACCTTGCTCTTCAACTCCTCCACGCCGATACCGTTTTGGAGAGCGAGCGCGACTCCGACCAAGGTCTCCAGGACCATGCCCCATGCCTCTTCGGGAACGATCTGCCCATGGCGAACGCCGGCAGATGAGAACTGTCCCATCATCTCGGCGATCAGGGCGGGGCCGCAGCTGGTGAGATCGGCGGCCACATCGAGCTTTTCCTCAGGAACGATCTTGACCATGGACGCCTTGCGCAGCATGTTCTCCAGTATGTCCCTTTGTTCAGATGTGACCCGGGAGCCGTAGCAGACCAGCGAAACCCCGCGGCCGACCTCCATTGTTATCGAGGGTATCAGTTTGCTCACCGCCCCTGGACATATCTTTTCTATCTGATCCAGGGTGAAGCCCCCGTTGGTGATGACCAGATGAGAGCCCTGGCGCTGAGACGAGATCTCTTTCAGCACATCGAGGACCTGGTCCGATCGTACGCTGACGAAAATGATACCACATTGTTCAGCCAGCCGATCGTTCCCTTTCACCACCTCGGCGCCAGGGAACCTCAGGCTGAGATCCTGCGCCTTTCCGGGGGAGCGGTTGGCCAACTTTACCTGCCCGGGCTCCAACCCTCCGTTGCCCAGCAACCCGATCGCTATTGCCGAGCCCATGTTTCCTAGACCGATGAAACCGACATTCAAGTGATGACCTTCGCAGTCGCAGAGGCGCCGCTCTGATTAAAGAGTACCGTTTTATCAGAGGCCGAGCTCGTCAGCAGCATTGACCATGCCGTCCAATGCCACCTGAAAGAACTCGTCCCGAGGGATGCCCAGCTGTTCACAATAGACGATACGACCGCGGTCCACGCCCTTGGCGAAGTCCTTGTTCCCGAACTTCTTGATGATGGACCTGACCTTGACGTCCACCAGCTTTTTAGAGGGGATGACGAGAGTGCAGGCGATGATCAGCCCGGACACGGCATCCGCCGCTATCAGTGCCTGCTTGAGATCGTTATCCACCGGTACCCCGGTGGCCTCGTAGTTGTGGGCAAGAATAGCCTGGATGATCTCCTCGGGCACCTTCCCCGATAGTATATCTTTGGCGATCAGGCCGTGGTCCTCCATTCCGTGGCATTCCTCGAAATCGATGTCGTGCAGTATCCCTGTGATCTCCCAGATATCCTGGTCCTGGCTCAGTCTTTGGGCCGTCTGCCTCATGACCGCCCCTACCGCTATCATGTGCTTCAGATTGCCCTCCTTTGAAACATGCCCTTTGACCAGATCTAGCGCTTCCGCTCCATTCATATGATGATCTCCCTGTGATAACATCCCTGATCGGTCATAGGTCTTTGCAGATCAGACTATCAACTTTCCGGCGGATGGTCCCCACATGGCATCGTAGATCGCCTCGATCTTGACAACCACGGCGGCCTTGGCAGGAAGCTTGGAGTTGACACCGTGTACCCATTTCCTCATCTCGTCGAACTGTGGGCCAGCCTTGTACACCTTGGCTGAGCCCTTCAGCTGATAGGACTTTTTAGTATCCGAATCGTAGCACAGCAAAGATATGCGTGGGTTCTCCGATAGGTTGGCCGCCGTCTTCAAGAAGAAGTTGTCGGCAAGTAATAGAGTCTCATCGTCCAGGATCTTCATCAGGCCGAGGAAGATGACGTTGGGCGTGCCGTCCTTGGTGGCGGTGGCGATCGGAATGGGCTTCTGTTTTGATAATGCTTCTTTGATCTCGGGCGGCATCTTAACCATTTATATCACAACGATAAGAAAGATTTAGTGGCCTATTAAAAGTAAGCTTTGTTTTTTCGCGATCGACCATGAAAGAACAGTGAAAAGGTCATAAAGTCGTCAGCCCATTGATTTCCCATGAGCAATAAAGACACTGTGTTGATGGTGGGGCGGCTCATGGAACTGGCCGCCAGGACCGCACCCAAGGCAACCGGTAAGGACTTCATCGAGACCGTTCTGTTAAGCGACGAGCAGAGGATCAAGCTAGGGGAAGAGATGGTCGATTACGGGAAGAGGCAAAATATATCTCACCATGAGAGGGACGGATACAATGTGCTTGCTTCCGATGCCGTGGTTCTGATAGGGCTACTTCCTCACCCAGGTGTAGGATTGAACTGCGGGGCCTGCGGTCTGAAAAAATGTGCTGAATTGAACACCGTGTCGGTCACCCAGGAATTCAAGGGACCGAGCTGCGCCCTGCGCCTGCTGGACCTGGGCATCGCCCTGGGATCGGCGGCCAAGGTGGCCATGGACATGAACGTGGATAATCGCATAATGTATAACGCCGGCGTGTCGGCCATCAAACTCGGTTATTCCCGAGCCAACATATGCCACGGAATTCCCCTTTCAGCGACCGGCAAGAACATCTTCTTCGATCGTAAGGGATGAATCACAAGGGACTGTGGTCCATCCCCACCTTGAAGGCATCGGCCACCGTCCTCCCTTTTGTGAAGTAGGGACCGCCAGGGCTCAGATACATGAGCATATCCAGCTTCTCCATGTCTGGGCGACCGTCGCTCAGGCAGTCCTCGTTCACATAGACCTCCTCCACCTCACCGACCACCATGTCCGTCCCCTGGAACTCCACGATGTCTTCCAGGATGAGCTCTATGTTCACCGGACACTCCCTCGCCATTGGTGCGGTGAGCGTCTTTCCAAAGAAGACGTCGAAGACCGCTGTCTTGTCCACCCGGTATCCGGAATGGGTGCCGCAGTAGTCGGTGGCTGTGACCGCGCTCACCCCTGGCAGATTGATGCTGAACGTCCCGTTCTCTTTGATCCCGTCCTTGGTCCGGCGTTCCTTACCCATCACCACCGCCATCTTTGGCGGCTCATCATCGATCATGGTGGCCCAGGCCACGGTGCAAAAATTGACCTTGCCTTGGACCTTGGCCCCCACTAGGACCACTGGGAGCCCCATCATTGGTACCTTTTTGCCGAGGGTCGTCTTTGCCATATGGATCATCTGAACTATGTCCCTGTTAGAATATCTATAGGGTCCTAAGAGAATTGGATCGTTCTCTGTATCCGGTTTCATGATGAGGGTCGGGGAAAACGCATAAATACTTTCATGCTATGCTATGACATAGCACGGTAACAGTGTTTATAATTTGGGAGGTAATGAGATGGCCGAAGCGAAGTCTGATATGCTGCCGTTCGCGGCAGACGCCTTGCACACCAACGCTCTGGCAGCGCCGAACGACGCTGCATTGAAAGAGGGTGGGGCGGATTATTACGGACTTCATCAGGTCATTTTGGGAATAGGACGCTCGATCCTTACTCCCGGTTCCCGGGTCTTGGACCTGCATTGCGACCTGCGAACACTGATGCCGCTGGTCATGGAGCACGAGGACCTGTGCAAGTTCGTTGTTCTGTCCCCTACCGAGGAGATGAACTGGACATGCTTCGACCGGCTGCGCACCCGGGTGAAACTGGGATTCGTGGACGCGGCTCATCTTTCCCTTCAGGACGGTTTTCCAGAGATATCCGCCCGGCTGATGCTCTCCTTGAACGCCCTAGGTGATCTGACGATGTCACGGCGTGTCGAGGTACTTGAATCGATGCACCGGCACCTGGAAAGAGGGGGTGCGGCAGTGGTCATGGAGATGGTGGAGACCGACGGAGACCGTGTGCAGAGCCATAGGGCGTTCGGGCACCCAGTGTTCAGGAAGCGCGGCTCCTGGTCGGTGGCGGAGTGGGAATCAGCTCTCATCGCGGCGGGATTCGGCAATGTCACCAAGATATGGTCGGATGAACGCAGAGTGGCCTGGCTGGTAAGGAAATAGATTCAACGGACATGCCAGCGACTCCCACCTCCTCATTAGGAATTGGGTTCCTGCTCCCGATCTTCTTGAACATCCCCATTTAATGGATCGTTCTGAACGGTTCTGAGTTGAGAGCTCAGCCAATGGAGCAACCTCTGTCATCGTCGGTTCGGAACAGGGGGGGACTTCGAGAGCCGGACTCGTTCATGCGGTGCATGATGTCCAATATGAGTATGGAATGGTCCGATAGCCCGTTCTCCCTCTCCCAATGAGAATACTTAGCCCATAAGGGATGCCGGATGTGCGGGGAGGCCAGGACGTGATCGGTCCTCATGCCCTTCCCGGACGAGGAATACCAGGAGTACTCCTTGGCCACCTGGTGATATTCCCGCCATACGTCCCGCCACCCAGTATCGAGCAGGGAGGAAAGGTGCTCCTGGCCCATGAAGCTGAGGCCTTCGGTATCCTGTTCCAGACCGGTGTTCAGGTCGCCGACTATGATCACCCGTCCCTGCTCATCAATGGTCTCCCGGGCGAAATTCAACAATGCCTGCCAATGCTCCAGTTTGATCGCCAGATCTGAGGCTCCGGGAATGTGCAGCGCCAACAATCTAAGGTCGGAACTTTCCAAGGATATCTCCATCCAGCGGTATCTGTGGCTATGAACCCGCTCCCCCGCCTCGGCCCGAATGGGCAACTTGGATGCCACCAATATCCCATTGGTGCGCGGCGGTGGTTGGGAGTTGAGGATATACGAGTAACCAAGCGCGGCCAGGGAAAGGGACACTTCGATCACCTTCTCTGGACGGAACTCCAACAGGACCAATAGGTCCGGGTCGTGTCGGCGAACAGCCTCTATCATACCCGGAAGGCGCTCATGGTCGCCACCGTATTGTAAGTTCCATTCCATTATTCGCATGGCCAGAACATCATCTGTTGCAATCCTATCTTAAATTATCCTTGAGAACGGGAGAACGATGGTCGGACCAAATGACGACCGTGCTTCTACAAGTGAGCACATACTAGTACGATGGGTGGCAAGATATGATTAATTAGGACCCTGTGGAATTATGAAGCTCGTGAACCTGGGCAACGATGTTTCTAGCTACCGCCTCCGACTCAATAACGGAGCGAGCGTCCCAGCCCTGGGCCTGGGCACCTATAAGCTTGTGGGCCGGCAGGTCTATAATCCAGTGAGGTCCGCTTTGGCCGTCGGATACCGTCACATTGATACCGCCTCCTTCTACGAGAACGAGGAGGAGGTGGGAAGGGCGGTCCGCGACAGCGGCGTCGTGCGGGAGGAGGTGTTCATCACCAGCAAGGTCTGGAACACCGATCAGGGTTACAAAGAGACGCTTGCGGCCTTCGACCGTTCCCTGAAAAGGCTGAAAACAGACTACCTGGACCTCTACTTGGTGCATTGGCCGGTCACCGGGAAACGATTGGACACCTACCGGGCCTTGGAAAAGCTGTATCGGGAGGGACTCGTACGGGCCATTGGAGTGAGCAATTTCACCGTCCGTCATCTCCATGAACTGTATGCCGCCTGCCAGGTGATGCCATCGGTGGACCAGGTAGAAATGAGCCCCTTCCTTTACCAGAAGGAGCTGATGCAGCACTGCCAGACGCGTGACGTACTTGTGACCGCCTATTCCCCTTTCGCCCGAGGAAAGGTGCTGGAGAACCCCACCTTGACCGATGTGGGGAGGAAGTACGACAAGAGCCCGGCTCAGGTCATAGTCCGCTGGTGTCTTCAGAAAGGCATGGCGGTCGTTCCCCGTTCCTCGAACGAAGGAAGGATAAGGGAGAACGCCCAGGTATTCGATTTCTCCTTGGACCGAGAGGAGATGTTGCGGTTGGATTTTCTAAACGCCGACCTGCGCACCACCACTGACCCGGACACCTACCAATGATGGAGCGCCGGGAAAGCATTAAGTCATCGCACCGTTGATGGAGTGCTGTATGATAGAGCAGGTGCCGAAGATCGCCATCTACCTGGATTTTGAGAACTTGGCCATTTCGGCCAAGGAGGTTTATCCCTTGACCCCCAGGCCACTGAGGATAGATGATATCCTGGACTACGCCAAGGGATACGGGGATGTGCTGATCAAGAAGGCGTTCGCAGATTGGAACAAACCGCCTTGCAACCAATATGTGGAGGACCTTAGGCTTAGGGCGTTCGACCTGGTGTTCTTGCCGCAGACCTCGCTCTCGGGCAAGAACGGGGCTGACCTACGCATGACCATCGATGCCTTGGAGGACATGTACGACAAGACCCTGCTGGACGTTTTCTTCCTGGGAACGGGGGATACCGACTTCATACATCTCATCCGAAAAATAAAGGAGCGGGGAAAGGAGGTGGTGGTGCTGGGTTTCGAGCACTCCGTTGGCCGCACCATCCGTCTCAATTGCGATCGCTTCGAATCGTTGGAGGACCTGCTGGGCAAGGCGCCTGCGCCCGCGGTCAAGGAGAAGAAGGAAGAGGAGGAGCTTGAGGATGATGCGCGGGAGCTCTTTATCCGGTACATCAAGAACCGCTCCACCGACGAGCCGGCCATTCTCTCACAGATCAAGAACGACCTCATGCGCCTGGACCCTTCGTTCTCGGAGAAGAAGTACGGCTTCAAGCATTTCAAGGACTTCCTTGACTCCTTCAAAGGGGACCTTTTCACCAGCATCAAGATGGATGACAAGGCCGGGCACCACCTGGTGTTCTTCAAATCCTATTCCGAGCTGACCTCGGACATCAACGAGACGCAGGTCAAGGAGTTCATCGAGAAGGACATGCGATATCTGAAGGACCAGGTACTGCGAAAAGCGCTTTACAAAGAGATCGTCAACCTCTTCCACGCCGATGGGGAGACGACCATCAACCAGATGATCGATGATCTGTGGTCCATCTTCGATAAGAAGATACCGAAGGCCACCTTGAAGCGTTTCTTGCGAACTATGGCCGAAGGCCGAATGTTCAAGTTCGCCAGCGTCAAGTACACCGGCAATATCTACACCATGCCCCAGATCCTCAAGGTGGACCTTCCATCGATAGATAAGCTGGATGACATCTACTTG
>Ga0307377_10001687_pt1 | contig 27220 bp, 20 predicted proteins | sample TR3MG_FD_202535 | JGI IMG/M metagenome (GOLD analysis project Ga0307377, IMG submission 202535) | Soil microbial communities from Risofladan, Vaasa, Finland - TR-3 | ecosystem: Environmental > Terrestrial > Soil > Coastal area > Acid sulfate soil | place: Finland: Risofladan, Vaasa | collected... | reverse complement strand
CACCAGCATTCCTCATGTTTTCTAATTTTTCCCGAGAAAAGTCAGCTGAAACTTCTTTTACAGCCGTCCTTACTGCGCCACCTGCTCCGCAACATTGGAGCTTATCTTTATAATCGATGCTTGTAGCTCCTGTAATTTCTACTATTTCATCGAGAAATCTAGGGTCTTCGCATTCTCCACCCCAAGGTCTTTTATCACTTGGTTTTATTATGTGGCATCCATAATGCACTGCCACTTTTAAATCCTTAAATTTATGTTTTACAAAACCTCGTAAGTAATCTAAACCCATATCTTGATAGAATACTTGAACGATATGCTTAGGTTCAATTAAACCTTTAAATTCTCTTCCAACTTTGGCGAGATGTTCATTAACCATTTTCTTCAATTCGGGTTCGTGTTCTAATTCATACCAAGCGTCCCGAAGCGTACCATAACATCCATTACATCCAGTTATAATATCAACTCCCAATTCTTCTGCTATTGTGATATTTCGAGCAGCAATTACTAACCAAGTAGGAATGTGAAACGCTCGAAAAACTCCTGGAGCGGGGCAACAAGATGCTCCTTCTAATTCTAAAATTTCAGCACCCAAATGATCAAATACTGCACGAATAGATACCTCAATCATGGGGTAACGATTAGGGGCCACACAACCAAGAAAAAAACCATATCTCCATTTATTTTTTTCATTCATTATTAGAAATCTCCTCACTTTTCCTCTTTCTTAGATTTTTCAGCTTCTTTTTTTTCTTTTTCTTTTTTTTCTTCGATTTTATCTAGTAAATCTCTAAAACCAACAGATTTCATTAATTCTTGACATTCTTTGACAGCTTCAGGATGCATATGGACGGTTGGTGGTAATGGCGGTAATCCATAAGATTCACGTAAATCTCGCCATTTCTTATTTGCTTCTCCGTTTGCAGGTACTCCATGTCCAGTTTCGTAAAATATTTTATTAGCTAATACGAAATGAGAGTCTAAAATATACCCCTCTTCAACAGCGATATTTCTTAACTTAATAATCATATCAGTTACTGGAATATCTCGGGGACATCGCTCATAACAGGTATAGCACGTACTACAAAGCCAAATATCGATATCTTGTAAAACAGATTCGTCACCTATTAATGCTCGACGAAGAAATGAGCGTGTTCTAATTGCTGTGCGCCTACCCGATGGACAAGAGCCTGTACATGTTCCACAATTAATACACGCTCTAAGCTTCTCTAAACCGGCATCAACAAATTTTTGAGCAATACTTGAGCTCGTGGAATTATAAACCTTTCTTTTTATGTATTTCTCTACATTTTCGTTCATGCTTAATTCAAATCCCAATTTCCATTTTCAATTAGATTCAACAAAGCGTAAAAAACTAAGTCTTCAAATAAATGTGTTTGATCAAACAAATCAATTGATAATCTTATATGTGAAAAGGTACTTTTCTTAAAAAAATTTATTATGAATAATAAATAACTAAATTCCTATTATTAGCTATTTGATATATCGAATATTTTTATAAGGTAATTTTTAAAAATAGCTAGACACATACCTTTTTGACAAAAGACGAGTGATCAAAAACTGTTCTAAAAATGTACTACTCGTTATTTTTAGTTAATTCTTTTAGAAACTCTATCTGTTTTTCTTCTGACAAAAAAGCTAATTCTTTCTTGATATCCTTTAATTCATCCTTTGAAAGGTTTAATTTAATTAATTCTTCTTTGACTTCTTTGGATAATATTGTAAAGATTCTATGGAAATATTTTTTCACAACCTCTAATTTCTCGAATTCCCCTTCATTTTCATCGCTACTTATCAGACTCACCAAATGTATATTTAACACGGTATATAAAATTTCAAGTATTATTTAATAAAGAAATAAAATTGGCGTTATTAAAAAATGTGGAGTCCATATTTTAGTTTTTTATAATGGGTAATGAAAAGAAAAAAGTGCTTCCCTTATTTCTACCTTCGGATTCAACCCAAATTTTACCATCGTGAAGCGACATTAATTCTTTTGAGATATACAATCCTAATCCTGTACCTTCGATTCCTACATCCCAACCTTGTCCGTATCTCTCTATTTTACCAAATTGCGTAAATAGTTGTGTAATTTCTTTCTGAGTTAATCCAATACCCGTATCTTTTATCGAAATTATGTAATGGCTGTCTTCTTTATTAGATTCGATTATGATTTGGCCACCCACAGGAGTGTATTTTATAGCATTTATCAATAAATTCGTAATCACTTCGTATATTTTTTCTTTATCGAATTCCGTAAATAGATTTTCCTTAATATTCACACTAATAACTTGTTCTCTTAAATCTGCAATTGCTTGCAGTTGTTTAACACAGTATTTAATTAGGAAGGTAAGATTATCTTTTACTTTATGCAGTTTCATTAAACCTTGGTCTAGCTGCGAGCTTTCCACAAGAGAATTAATGTAATTCTCAAGTCGTTTGCTTCCGCTCTTAATTTCTTCTATAATTGAGATAACATCATCGTCTAACTTTTCTGAATGTAGTTTCAGTAATAATTCAGTGAATCCTTTAATGGAAATTAAAGGTGTTTTTAATTCATGAGATGTTCTTGAGAAGAGATCACTTTTTAACTTATTTATTTCGCTTAGCATCCTGTTTTGTTCTTCTAAATGTTGCTGGGATTGCCACCTTCTCTGTTCTATTTCCAAAGCATCGCAAATTAAGAAAAGTACTAATTTATCTTGGTTAGTAATCTTTGGATTTTCCTTAAACAAAACGCATAACAAATCATTTAAATCATTTTCAGATAAAATTAATTTTCCGTAACACGCTTTTATATTATTATTGATTATGTATCTATCAATTTTCCTATATTTTGACTTATCGATATCATAAAATTCTTGAGTGAAATCGTGGTTTTCTAAAAACACTTGACTTACAAATAAATTATTTTTGAACTCTTCTGAGCCATATAATCTAACATCCCCTCTATCAGACATTACTCTGTATTGTTCTTTTTCTTCATAAATACTTTTATTGATATACAAAACAACATCGCAATCAAGTAATTTAAGGCAAGTTTTGAGTAATAATTCTATGTTTTGTTGAGTATCCGTCGTGTAGTTTAAAAAGTTTATATTCAGTTCATAAATTAATTCTTCGTAAATCTTCTTTTCGGTTACATCCTCTAACCATAATCGAAAACTTATTAAATTGCCTTTTTCGTCGTGTTGGTTTAATCTTTTACCTTGTAACCATTTCATCTTGCCTTCATTGGTAATAATTCTAAACTCTATCTCCTTTCCTTCTTCAGAATTTAATAATCTTTGCAGGTCGTCGGGATGGATTATTTCATCCATTAATTTTTTATTCACAATATTGATATCTTGATAGCCAATAAATTCTAACAATTTAGGGTTTATGTAAGAGATACTATTGTTAACTAACTCAATTTCCAATATACCAATTGTCGAAGTCTCTAATAAATCCCTGAGTTTTTCCTCTGAATCCTTAATTTTTTGCTCCGTTAAAACTTTTTCTGTTATATCTTCTACGGTAAAAATTATATTCTCTATGTTCCCGTTGCTTCCAATAAGAGGTGTACCATTAATTGAAAGTAGAATATTCTCATCCTTAGCTAAGTTAAAGGTTGCGTGATAATCAAATAATGGCTTTTTCGTTTGCATTATAATTTGAAAAGGAAGCTCGTCTTTTGGTATGGGATTGCCTTCTAAGTCTAAAAGTTTGAACTTTGATGCTGTAAAGGATTTTTTTAATAGTTCTTCTTTTGTGAAGCGCATGACTTTTTCTGCTTGAGAATTAACGTAAATAATATGTCCTTCTGTGTTTACTGACATTATCCCCGCGGGATTAGTCTCCATAATTCTTTCTAGTTTGTCATGTTGGCGACGTAAGTTCTCTTCAGCATTTTTTCGTTCTGTTATATCTTCAAATGTAATTAAGAGCCCTGCGACTTTACCATCAGAGTTCAGCAATGGGATCCTATTAACATCGATCCAAATCTTTTGTCCAGTTCTACGAGTCCAATATTCATCTGAATGAAAAACCGCTTGATTTGATTCTATAACCTTTTTCTCCTGTTGTATATTATACTCAATCTGCTTACTATCCCATAGTAATTCTTCGTCCTTTTTATCAATAATATTTTCGGGGTGTTCAATTCCTATTAAATTTGCATAATTATCATTACACCCTAAATAACTTAAATCAATATCTTTCCAGATGATATATTGTGGTATATTCTCCATAACCATTTGGAGCATTTCGTATGAACTTTGGAGGGCTTCTTCGTATTTTTTAGGATTGAACAATTTCCAAAATCGTATTTCAGGGATGGTTTCAGTTATTTTTTTGAAGCGTTCTTCAGTAACTTTCAGATTAACTTCAATTTTTTTCTGTTTTGAAATATCTTTCAGGATTACTAAAATCTTATTGTTTTTATTCTCATCAGTAAATTTTTTTGCTTTAATTTCTGCCCAAACAATTTCGCCCTTCTTTGACAGCAACCTTATTTCTTGGAAATGACCAAAAGTTTCAACACCCTTTTTTAAAAATTTAGCGATTTTTTTGACATCATCAGAAAAAAAAATTGTTAAAAAAGACTTACCTGTTAGGTTAATTTCAAAATATCCAAGTTTATCTAATAAAGGGCATTGATTAATGAGTTCTATATCTAAATCTTTATTTTGAGTAATGACTACAACCAGATCGTTAACAATTTCCATAAAAATTTTAAATTGAGTTTTGATGTTATCTTGTTTGTTGTCGTCAGAAATCATTTTCTTACATCCTTATTTAAAACTAATTTTTTTTCTAACCTTCGTGTGGCTCCTAATTAAACAAGTAAAGATACTTTTATTTATATATATAGTATAATTTTCGAACTATATCAGTATCGGATATTGCTTAAGATCATGTAAAGTATCTTATAACTTAATAACACTAAAATTTTATTCTTACAAAAATTATTAGATAATAACAGATTATCTAAATTTATAATAATAGGGAAGTTTCCAAAAAATTATAGGAGTGTGTTAAGTATCTATGGATGAATTTTTAAGTTGTTTGTCATGTGGTAAGAGATTAGGTTCAAAATCTAAGAATAGCAATGGACAATGCACAGAATGCCTTTTGAAACTAGAATTTAAGATAGAAGATATAAATTATGAATTCATTCAAAAATATCTGCAAGGTATTTTAGATTTCTTTGTATCTGATGTAAACGCAGCATTTAATAAAGATCCCGCTGCACGTACTTTGATTGAAGTGTTAACGAGTTATCCCGGTATAAAAGCTGTATTGATATATCGTATTGCTCACTTTTTTTGGAAATTGAATGTTCCGTATATTCCAAGATATCTTTCGGATATTGCTAGAGAGTTGACAGCAATTGATATTCATCCTGGTGCCGAAATTGGTTCTGAATTTTTTATTGATCACGGAGCAGGAGTTGTAATAGGCGAAACTGCTGAAATTGGCAATAATGTAACATTTTACTCTGGAGTAGTCTTAGGAGGTACTAATTTAGAACAAATAAAGAGACACCCGACATTAGGTGATAATGTAGTTGTTGGTACTGGCGCAAAAATCTTAGGACCTATCACTATTGGTGATAATGTTAGAGTTGGCGCTAACTCTGTTGTTGTTAACGATGTTCCTCCACATTGTGTTGTTGTTGGTGTGCCTGCGAAAATCGTTTCTAAAAAGGGAGAAAAAATAGAAAAAATAGATCTACGGCACGGTGATCTTCCAGATCCAATTTCAATTGCCATAGCACATTTAGATAACCGAATTAAAGAATTAGAAGAACATTTCCCAGACACAAAAAAATCCAAAGATGACGATATTGAAATCTTTTACGGAGAATATGGTGAAGGAATTTAAGTTAAAACTTTTTTTTTCAAAATGTATAAAAAGGTGAAAATTATGGCTAATTATTATAATAGTATTTTAGAAACAATAGGAAAGACTCCATTGGTAAAGCTTAATCGAATTACTAGTGATGTTAAACCGAATATATTTGTTAAGTTAGAATCTTTTAACCCTGGTGGAAGCGTTAAAGATAGAATTGCTATATATATGATTCTTAAAGCAGAAGAAGATGGTATTATCGATAAAGATACGATCATAATAGAACCAACCTCAGGAAACACCGGAATTGGCTTGGCATTGGTTTGTGCTGTTAAGGGATATAATTTAATATTAACGATGCCAGAAAGTGTTTCAGTTGAAAGAAGGCAGATTCTTCAAGCTTATGGTGCTGAGGTTATTCTTACTCCAAAAGAAGGAGGTATGAAAGGATCCATTACAAAGGCAGAAGAAATCTCTAAAGAGAAAGGGAAAGTTTTCATTCCTCAACAATTTAAAAACTTAGCGAATCCGGAAATACACCGTAGAACCACAGCTAAAGAGATTTTTAACGACTTAGATGGTCAAGTGGATGGTTTTGTTGCGGGAATAGGAACAGGTGGAACTATAACAGGAGTTGGGGAAGTTTTAAAAGATAGAGTAGGGACAAGAATGAAGATTTACGCAGTAGAACCCAAGGAATCTGCGATATTATCTGGTGGTCAACCCGGGTCACATAAAATCCAAGGTATAGGAGCAGGGTTTATCCCTGATGTGTTAAATACAGAAATATATGATAAGATCATACCTGTCGACTATGATGATGCCGTTGCAACAGCAAGAAAATTAGCTAAATTAGAAGGAATATTTGTTGGAATTTCTGCGGGAGCTTGTGCGTGGGCGACTATTTACGAAGCCTCAAAAGATTTCGAAGAAGGAGAAAATCTTGTAGCTTTACTACCTGACGGTGGAGAAAAATATCTCTCTACTGATTTATTTCGTTTTTAGTGGCAAGGATCAAGTAATAACTCATATATCCATAAAATTTATTCACTTTTTATTGGATCTATTAACATTATATCGTAAATTTTCTCCCAATATTCTTCAATGTTCCAATCAGTTTTTTTTTTTATTTTTTTAGATAAATCAGTAAATATCTCTTTTATCTCTAATGTGTGAAAATAGTTAATTGACGGTGCGATAACTGCAATCATATATTGTTTTTCTCCAAATCTTTCTTTTTTGTCAGGATAAGAATCAAAAAAGAGATAACCACGAGTATTTAGATTTTTTATGTCCAATAATACTCCCTCAGCCTTTGTAATCTTATCGTGACCATAAATTGAAGTTGCTACTGTAAATAATTGATTTACAATGTCATCTAAGGGAATTGGAAAAACTTTTTCCTCAGGGAAATATTGATTTAATTCTGGACCGGTTTTATCATCCCAAAATGCTAAAAATAAACAGATAAAACGTTCTTTTTGATCCTCAATCGGGATATTCATTTTTAAATTCGTAGTTGAAAACGATTCATTAATTTTTTTGTTTAATGCGTTAATTCTTTTATTACGAGCAATTCTACCTGATAATATTGCGAGTAAATCTTTCTCGTCAAATGGCTTAGTTAAATAATCATCCACCCCAAGCAGCCTTCCAAATCTTATATCTTTAGGATTAATGAGCGCTGAAAGAAATAGGAATGGAATTCTATTCCATCGCGGCTCGTTTGAGATTATTTTAAAAAATTCATACCCATCCATTTCAGGCATCATAATATCGCTAATAATAACATCAGGAATTTCCTCAAGGTTAGAGAGAATTTCTATAGCTTCTTTTCCATTTTTCGCAGTTACAGGTTTGTAATTATTAGATTCTAATAATATGTTTAAATTATACAATAAATCAAGGTTATCCTCAACAACTAGAATAAGAGGTTTCAAGGCGAATCTAATTGAATTTTATATTAAATTTCTATTACAGTAGAATTAGGGTTAGTTAGTATATATTTCTTTTTCAATTCTTGGAAGGAAAATGTAAAAAGTTGTTCCTTTATCATATTCACTCTCGACATAAACTTCTCCAGAATGAAGTTTAATCAATTCTTTCGCAATAGATAATCCTAATCCCGATCCGGGTATATCAGTAACTTTTTCTGACCTAAAAAATCTTTCAAAAATAGAAGATATATCGTTTTTCGAAATCCCTATACCGTTATCTTTAAATTGGATTAATACACCGTCCCTTTTATTAGCATTATATTCACCTTTGTAGAGATCAATTGCTTTAATCTCGATATTATTCCTTTCTCTAGAATACTTTATAGCATTATCAACAAATATACGAAATATTTGGTCAACTTTTTTACCATCTCCGTATAATTTGATTTCTTCGCTAATATCTACTTTAAAAGTTATATTTTTCTCGTTTCCAATTGGTTCCATCAATGTTAAGATATCCTTAATGACTAGGGATGGCTTATATTCGTTCCATTCCATTTTAGCTTTCCCCTCATCAATGCTTGAAAGCGTTAAAATATCTTCAATTAAGTCTTTTAGGAGGTAAATATTTCTTGAGATTCCTTCTCTCAATTTTTTATTGATTTCTGGAGTAATTTTATCAGTGTGGTTTTCTAAAAATTCAATTGACATTGTTAATACACTAACTGGTGTTCTTAATTCGTGAGAAACTGTAGAAACAAAACGACTCAAATTATCTTCAGCTTCTTTCCGAGCGGTTATATCCATGCCATATATATTGGCATACCCTTTTTCTTTAATCGGCATAATGAATAGGTTGTAGATACGATCCTGGATTTTTAATTCCATTTCAATATTCTTATCCATAGAAAATGCTTCGTTAACAGATTTTATAAGAACTTCTGGTATTCTACTACCTTCCCCTATTCTGAATAAAGTTTTGCTAGGTTTATTTGCTAGAAGAATATATTTTTTACTTAATCTTAGCACGGGATTAGGATTTTCGGTGTAAAATTTTGCCATATCTGCTATTTTTTCTCCTGCAATTTTTTGCTCAGAAATATCTGTCACAAACGCCATAGCACCGTTGAAATTTCCATTTTCATCGAATATTGGAGAAGCTCTTACACTCGCAAATACCTTTCTTCCAGATTTGTGGATAAATTCAAATTCGTGATCTTCTTTTATCCCTTGCTTACGTCTTTCAAAATATATTTCTGCGATTCTTTTTCCATCTTCGTCCATAAATTTATACAGATTTTTTCCCATCATCTCATCAATCTCATAGCCAAACATACTTGCCATGCTTTGATTAACAAAAGTAGTGTTAGCGTCATCATCAATTACCCATATACCCTCTAGTGAATCTTCAACTAAAGTTCTATATTTCTCTTCCGATTCTTTTATCGCGACTTCAAATTTATATCGCTCAGTAATGTTAATGAAGTTTTGAATTATCCCTACGAATTCTCCTTTTATATTTCTATGAGGGACAGATCGCACAAGATTTACGATTTTAGTGTTGTCATCTAATTTCGAAGTTAACTCATATTCAAAATAATTTTTACCCTTTTCGATTTGTCTCATTGAACACCCATCAGTATCACAGTGATACCCAAGATGCCTTAAATCATTATCGTAACATTTCCTACCTATTATTTCCTCCTCAGATAAGCTAAAAAGATCTGTATAAGTCTTGTTAACACGTATAATCTCAAAGTCTTTACTAATTGTTCTCAGTGGTAGAGAAGCGTTAAACATCTGGTTAAATTCAGAGTAAGCTTGTCCTAAGTCGTCAGCTTTTTGCCTCAACGATTCATCGGTCAATTTTAACTTCCTAAGTAGCAATCCAAATGGATCCTGTAAACCCTTTTCGATTATTGCCTTATATATGAAAAAAAATGCGATTATTTTTAATAAATGACCAATAAAATTTGAAACGTCAAATACGCTTACATATAAGGTAAATGCCAATTCTGAAATGATTGTAGCGCTAATGGAAGCTATAACTAAAAGAAATATCTTCCTATTAAATTCGCTCCGAAATTTGTATAATATTATTGTTGAAGCTAAAAAGATTAAGATAATGATGTATTCACTTATAATTTTAAAAGGTGTAAGCCCTATCCCTTCGATGTAACTCGTTGGAAATATACCATAAAAAATCGTAACAAAAAGAAGCGAAATAATTACTACCCCACTGACCATTAGGTAACCCGCGTTAATTTTTTTATTTATCGCAAGTAAAGCAAGAAGATAAGAAAGGGATTGCCAATATCTTGCAGCAATCCACAATTGTGTTGGAAGATTCGCATCAAATTCAAGAATAATGCCCATTCCAGAGTAAGATAATGTGTGAAGTAAATCTATTACGCTTATAAAAAGAGAGGAAATCCCAATAATCAGAAAAAAGGAGCTATTCATGTACCTTCGTGAGTTCCAGCCAATAAAAAAAATCCCCCCTGAAATGACGATGCTAATTACTTCGGCAATAGAATGAAAAAGTAAATAACTATAAGTGCTTAGTAAAAAAGTAAGAAATAATCCTATTCCTAAAACAATATATTCAATTAAGTCACGCTGAAGTATAGATTCTTTTGAATCATTTACATTATCAAGCAAACAAATTCACTTCCTTTTCCTATTCTTTATAGTGCTAATTTCTGAAAAACAGTATAAATTGATGTTTTGTAAATTTGGTACGCGAAATCGTATGGAATTAATTTTTTAATATTTCTGATCAAATCAGAAATTACGCTTTCATCAAATTTGGAATTTATGAATTCCAAATCTGGATCATATTTATGTAAAAATATAGAAAAATCTATAGTTATCTTATGTTTCCTTAATCGATCTAGGATTCTACCTAAATACTCTAATGAAATGTCATACCGCTTCCAATCCTGGATGTCTAAGACATAAATAAATTTCTTAGTTCCTTTTATATGGGTTTGAAAGTCGTTTAAATAGCCATCTCGGAACTGTTCTTGGCCACCGAAATCCCAAATACTATATTCTGATCCTAAAGCTTGGAATTTATTGATCTTAACCCCTCTCGTGGGATTTAGTGAGGAAAACGACGATAAATTCTTCACACCCATCAAACATAATACGATAGATGTTTTACCGGAATTATCTAAACCCATTAACAATACTTTTTTTAATTTAATAGAGGGGTCTTCTGTCATAGCTGTATTCATTTATTCAAGGGATTTAAAATAACTAAATTATGATAATGTATCAATAATGTCTAAATCTCTTAAATCTTTAAGTTTTTCTTGATTTATTTTTACAACATAATCTTTAATATCTACTAGGAGCTTAAAGATTTCTAAATTATTGATTTGATAATACTTAATATTGTTAATTCTCTCAAAAATAATAAGGTTCTTATTAGTTAAGACCTTTAAGTGCTGAGAAATTGTAGATTGAGATTTGTTCAGGGCTGATTGAATTTCAGAAGAGGTCTTCTTCTCACGATTTAGTAAATCTAGTATCTCTAATCGAGTTTGATCGGCTAGTACTTTCAAAAACTCGATGATATCTTTTTTAGGTTCACTCATAAATTCTATTCTGCTGTATTTTGGGATTATTTGTTTTAATCGCTTTTAAACGTATTTTTAATTAATTATTAAGTATTAATATTTAAATATAAGATCACCGTAATATTTATATATTGGCATATCGTTATTAATGAATGTAGATGAATAAAATTTTTAAGGTTAAAAATTATGGAAAGTAAAGTTTTTAAAATCGATGAAGTAGACAGAAATATAATCGAAATAATCCAAAAAGAACCAATGCTCACTCATACTGAAATCGCTAAAAAAGTCAATCGAAGCCAACCTACAATTGGAATGAGAATTCGTAAACTTGAAAAAGCAGGAGTCTTAAAATTTCAAGCGGGTATAAATATGAAAACTATCGATTTACTGTTAGCAAGGGTTGAAATTCAGACGTTAAAACCGGAAGAAACAGTTAAATTAGTGAAAAATTGTCCTTACATGTTAAACGCTTTCAGATTAAGTGGCACATCGAATTTAAGTATCCTTGTAGTAAGTAATAAACTCGCACATCTTGACGAGATTGTAAACCATCATTTTAGAAAAGATCCAAACATATTAGAGGTCTACATGGACATTATAACCGATGTGACGAATGATTTTGTCCTCCCATTTGATTTTAATTTCGAGAATTGTGGTTTAACTTCAAATAATCAATGTTGTGGAAAATGTTGTGCCTATGATTCCAAAAAAATTTAAAATTGGATAACATCGATTATTAGTAAAGGACAAACATTTTTATTCCATTAACAACAAATTTTTAGCATATTCTACTTTTTGAGAATTTTATATCTTATTTCAAAAGCAAAATGTTTGTCCAAACTATCCAAAAATATAAATCAAAAATCTGCAGGACTATTTAAAAATATTAGTCCATTAGGTTTAATGAAATCCCAAAATAATAAATTTTTAGAGATATTTACTATGAATTTCAACAAAAAACAATATGAAAAAGGTTATATATCAAAAATAATTGAGCTGTTAAACAATAGTATTACATGTAATATCTCTGCTAGAGCGATCTCTTTGTTTATGAGTTTAAATCGAAATTATCTCTCTGATAAACAACTAAGAGAAGGAAAATATGAGCAATATAATAAATTTTTTGCTTTAGCTACTAATTTTCTTTTACTTAATCGGTTTAATTTAAATTTTAGGTCTGATACACATTATAAAAAGTTTATAGCTGGAACTATAGATATTATTTTTCAAGAAATGGTCAGAAAAGGAATCTACTCTGAAGATGAGTCTTTGAATATTCAAAAGACACAATTTAAAGCTTTAGTTTATACACTTTATGCAATTACTAAAGCTATGACAAACAAGTATTCTCAGAATAAACTTGATGAATTGAGATCTGGGAAATCAAAAAAGTTCTTATATACATGGAATAAGCTTAGTTATGACATCGGGGGAGTAGAGACACTTTCTCAAACTCTTAAACATGAGACGGTCGTCACACCTGAAAAAATTGCCCTAATCAAATCTATCTTAGAGAATAATAAACCATTTGCTTTTGAAGAATGCACGTATGCAATGGATCTAGTCGGAGAGATCCCAAGATTAAGATATAGTGATCGTGCTGCATATATAGGGTCAGTATCTCACCCCGTTTTGGAAAATTTCTTCAGAGAAATGTGGCTAAATATGAATATTCTCTCTCAACATGAAGATGAATTTAATAAGCCGAGAAGTAATCATAGAATAGATAGTTCATTAGAGATTAAAACGCAAATACAGTTAAAAGGGTTATTAGAATTTTCCTTAAACATTGATCTTAGAAATTATGAAAAGATGTTCATTGATTACACTATACCATCATTAATCTCTTTAAAACAAATAGGAGGTGTCCTAAGTAAATTAAGTCCAGATAAGCATTATCTTGCAAATGATCTCTTACTAGTCATTGTTTTTTATGGATATTATAACAATAAAGTTTTCGAAGCCCTTCAAGATTTACTCAATGACTTAAATATTCCTTTTAAATGCAATATTCGATTTATGGATCTCATTGATTTTGCTAAATTGTTTAATTTTAATCCAGAGGACATTCAACTGTTAGAGAATATCAATCAGATAATTCAAGAAGCTTTTTTAGGAGACGATGAAGCACTAGATACTCTAGAAAAACAGTCTTGTTCTGCTTTATATAAGCTAAGTAAAACCGATAAAGGAAAAAGCTGAAGATTACCAAGAATCTTTATATCAGTTTTCATTCTTATAGAAAGTTAAAGCGGCCAATGTTTTTCCTTTCTTTTTTCATTCTAGATTTTCAAGCGTTAAAACTTGTTATATGTAATATATATATGTAAGCACATATTAGAACTAAATATAACTATATTTATGTGATAAAGACTTTTTGATGTGAGAAGGAAGAATACGATATTAACGAATTATAAACTTGGCCAGCGCCAGCGTATAAAATTATCATTCAAAATGAGTTTACGCAACCGAGTAGTTAAGGAGGCGGCCTGCAGAGCCGTTGCTTTCAGCATCGAGGGTGCAAATCCCTCCGCTGGCTCTTAAACCATCTTCTTAATCATTTAATTTGGGTGTATCAACAATCATGAAAATATACAATAGTCTAACGTTCCAAAAGGAAGAATTTGTGCCACTAGAGCCTGGAAAAGTCAAGATGTACGTTTGCGGAGTTACAGTTTATGGAAGTCCGCATCTAGGCCATGTAAAGTCTGCTGTCGCTTTTGATTTAATTCATCGATATTTAAAGTATAAAGGATACGAAGTAAACATTGTAAAAAATTACACTGATATAGACGATAAAATTATCAAGAGCTCGCAAGAAAGCAATGAAGATTATAGAACAATAAGCAATCGCTATATAAGCGAATACAAAGAAATCATGGAAATGCTGAATGTTGAAAAAGACACTCGAAATCCTCGAGCAACAGAAGTAATTGATCTAATTATTAAATTCACCCAAAAATTAATTTCAAAAGGTCACGCTTATGAACGAAATGGATCAGTATATTTTTCGGTTGAGTCATTCCCCAAATATTCTTCAATACTTCAAAGAAAAAAGGATCATAATAATGAAAGCGAAGAAGAGGATTATATAGTCGATCAAGATACTGCTTTTGGCGAGGATAAGCTCGATAAGCGTGATTTTGCTTTGTGGAAGAAAATGAGAGAAGGAGAGCCGTATTGGGAAAGTCCTTGGGGTAAGGGACGCCCTGGATGGCACATCGAATGTTCAGTTATGATTCTAAATTACCTAGGAGAAACGATTGATATTCATGGAGGAGGGCAAGATCTCAGATTTCCTCATCATAGAAACGAGATTGCCCAATCAGAGTCTTATTCAGGAAAAACTTTTGCTAAGTATTTCTTACATAATGGTTATGTGAATATAAACAACGAAAAAATGTCAAAAAGCCTAAATAATTTTTTTACCGTATCTGATATTGCAAAAGATTTCGATCCGATGGTTATCCGCTGGTATCTGATATCGAGTCATTATCGAAGTTCAAATAATTACACTCCAGACAGCATGGAACCAGCAAAGAAAACATATAACCGCTTAATTAATACGATCAAGAAAGTTAACGATGCTGAGTTTAGCGAAGAACCGTCTAAAAAGCTTACTATTTTGAATAATAAAATTATGGAATCTAAAGGTAAAATAATTGAAGCTATGGACGATGATTTCGATACTCCCGTAGCTTTAGCTGAACTATTAACTCTATTTAGGGAAATAAATAAAGCTATATTACAAGATGGGTTAAAGATTAATGAATCGTTCAAAGATCAATTCTTAAATTATATTAAGTTTATTGAGGAAATTTTCGGGATTTTTCCTTTTTTAAAATCAAAAACGCTACCTTTCTCAACGGTTGGCACCGACGAGAAAGATAACCTCATAAAAAATCTCATTAATTTAATTATTGAAACGAGAACCAAATTGAGAGAAAAGAATCTCTATGATATAAGCGATTTAATTCGAGATCGCTTAAAAGAATTAGGGCTCGATATCGAAGATAAAAAGGTAAAATAAACAACTTTTTATTCTAATATAAAATATTCTCCTTTAATATTTAAAATTAAAGATTTGGGGTATTACTTACTATTTCCTCGCCGTCTTCGAGATTTTTATAATGTTTATAAAGAATTGGGGCAAGCTTAACATCTTTAGTAGTAGAAACGGTTAAAACTTGATCTTCTCCCGCGTGTAGCACTAAAAGATATCCATTTTTAGCTTGAATATAGGATTGCTCAAACTCCCCTAATCCCATTTCTCCAATTGCGCGTTCGCTTAATGAACATAGTGCAGCTGTTATTGCAGCTAATCGCATATCATCCGTAGTGGATGGTAGAACTGAGGCAAGAGGTTGACCTGTATCTGCCGAAAGTTGAGCTGCTTTTACTCCTTCGACATTGTCCATGATATCCTTTAACAGTTCCTCTAAAGAAGTTTTAAAAACTCTTCTTTTCTTTAACCCTTTCATTACACAAGAATTTTATAGAAATTATTAGACGCTTAAATATATATAATACCTTTAGTGCTTAAAAAGGAGACTTTATAATATAAATTTTAGTACATATTCTTAATATCTACCTAATATACCTCATTAAGCTGGATGCGAGAATATTATAGAGAGAAAACTGAAAATGTTTAGAATTTTTGTAAAAAAAATAAGTAGATTTCATGCCCCTTTGATCACTTTTTCTTTGGGAGCGTACACGTCTTGAACCGCGTAATTATTAAAGTTTATGCTGTAATGATCTCGCCAATGGGCTTTTACTTCTTCCATCATTTCCTCGTGAATATGGTCTTTAACTTCTCCTACTGCTCGGAGTAAAGTTCCCGAAGTTGTAGCTGTTATTTCTCCGTCTTTTACGACTATCTTGCCGTCCTTTATAGTATAAGCAGCACTTGAAAACGCTTTCTCGATCGCATTTCCATCCATCGTCTTAGGATCTAAATTATATACGGCTACGTCGCCTAACGCTCCGACACCAAGATGCCCTCTATCTTTCAATCCTAACGTCTTAGCGGTTCCTGCTCTCGTTACAATGCATAACTCGCTTAACGTATATTCTCGGTCTAAGTCTGGAAGCGATGTTGCCGTACTAGCTTTCTTTGAAACTACATTTTCTAACATATCTTTTCGAGATTTGCTATCCATTAACCATTTGAATACAATAGGATAGGTAGTAAATGGTGCTCCATTAGGATGGTCCGTTGTGTGACTGATCTGCCAAGGATCTTTAATCAAAAGCATTAGCTCAAGAGCAATCGCCCATTGGATGGCGTTAACGCCAATCTTTGGTGAGAAGAAGTAAGGTACTACTCCTGATCCAGATTCTGCCTCTACTTGACCGTTGACCCATTTAATTCCTGGTTTTGAGCCCCACGCAGACACTCCACCTAAATGATGGAGAGCAAATTCCCATGGACCATCTCCGGTCATCGTTGTGGTTGCGTATTTTGTGAAAACAACTTGACCACTATCTAAAGTCATATGTTTGTGTGAGTTAACATAATCAGCGATCTCTGCTGCTCCTGAATTCATATCTCCCCAATTAGTACCTGCATATGCGTTGAATTGGCAGTGAGTAACATGGAATGAACTATTTCTGTCGCCTGCTGGTTTAATTCCTTCGCAAATCTTGAATGTTTCAATTGAGTGCTTATAATTTCCAGGGTGTCCTAAATTGTTACAATGAACATGAATAGAATGCGGTAATTTTAATAATTCGTTTGCTTTTGCCAGACTTTCAACAATTTGTCTAGGAGTAACATCCCAATGTAAGACGGGTGTATCTACATTGTCGCAATTTTTCCCCCACGCCCAGTTTTCTACCCCTCCAGGATTAACGATTTTAATTGCGTATCCTTTAGTAGCCTTTAAAATCCAATTTACATACGCTGCTAACTTTTCGATGTCATTTTCTCTTATAAATCTCAGTACGAACCAATTGTTACCAAATATAGGAAGCGCAATTTTATCGATAATCGGAATGTCTAAAAACTCTTCGTGGGTGTGTCGAGCTTCCAACATAGGCATTGCAGGCTCACACACTGTTGTATATCCTAATTTTGCATATCTATATCCCGTAGACCACGTACTGGGTACGCTAAACCCGGAACCAGAACGCCTTATCTTGGTTTTCTTATCGTTATATTCAGGGGGCTTATCGTCTGGTCTAAGTGCTCGTCCCGTGTTTACCTTTGGTCCAGCGATGTGAGAATGAATATCTACACCTCCAGGCATAACTATCATCCCTGCAGCATTGATAACTTTGGCATCACCGTTTACCTTATCAACGATGACACCGTCTTTAATGAAGATATCTTTCTTCTCGCCATCGAGATTGTTTAAAGGATCGTAGACCAAGCCGTTCTTGATTATTAAATCACTCATCGTTAGTGTCCCTTATAATTCAATTTGTTCAAAATCTATTATTATTAAAAATCTGCTATTTTAATAAACTCTTTCTATATTATAAATTCAATTTTTATGAAATGTAAGTTATGAATTGTAATTTAAAATTAAGATTAATACATTGATTATCATTACTTAGCAAATGGGCACAGTAGGTCAATATCAAATATCGTTTCCTTTAAAGCATAAGTAACAATTATTCACCCTTCTTAGTATATATGGAAGTTAGGACATCAATTTTATTGTAATGTAAAAATTGTTTACTACTCTATCTTAAATTTGAAGATTTAAGGCATTGTAGCTTCAGCGTCAAACTAAAAAAAAGTTCTCTAATGAAAATTTTGAAAATTATTCACTTAAAAAATATCTAAATCTATATAAGGATAAAAAAGCATTATAATCATAATTAAATTTCATTTTAAAAAAAAAAAAACAAAAAATAAATTAAGTGATTAAATTTTGGGAGTAGCTAGAGTTTTACTTATAGTAATAGCTGCGGTTTTAACTCTCTTGGGAACATATGTTTTTGCACTTTTTCCCTCCTTTCCTCCATTAGTAGGGTCTGGACTTGGTTTTGCCATGAACCTACCTACGATTATAACGATAGATCCTGGCGCTGACGCTTTTGTTTTTTATTTTATGTTGGTTCTTTTTATAGTTTGGCTTGCGTCTGGAGCACTACAACTTATTGGGTTAAAATCTAGAATCGTTGGCATTATATTTTCGCTTGTTCCGCTGGCTATAGGAATAATGTTTGTTTTGTTAGTATACACAGAAATCTTAGGAATAATGACTGCAGTTTTCTTCCTTATGACCTCAGGTGAAGTATTCGCAGGCGTAATTCCAATGCTTATAGAAATTTTTGGGATGGGCTTAGGTGTTTATTTCCTGCTTGCCGGGGGCGTTTTAGGAATAATAGGATCAAGTTTGCCAAAAGATAAATAGAAGTTATAAATTTTTTTTTTTTTTATTGAGTTTCGTTTAAAAGAGACTTTAATATATTAATGTCTTCAAGCTTGTTAATATTTTTAAAGGATAAGAGGTTGGGATCTATTTTTTTAATATCTTGTTCAATTGAGATGTAGTTAACTTTCCAATCTTTGTTAATTAATTTTGTCAACTTGTATTGATTCTGCTTTATATTTCTAATTGATGATTCATAAGCATTCTTAATTGAGTAAATAGCGATTAATGGTTCTAATAAATTATTTTGCCATTTTGGGATACAGCAATCAAATTTATTACATTGATTTATTAAAAAATCTATAACTTCAAACTTTATGAGCGGAGTATCGCATGGAAGTACTAACACTTTTTCATATCCTAGTTTTTTTAATTCTTTAAAAGCAGAATACAAACCAATCAACGGTAAACGCGATTCTCGATTTAGAGTGAAATCTTCGTCGTCAACAATAAAACCCATAATTCTTTTAATATCGATACTGTTAATATAGTTTTGAACTTGTTGTTTAGAATTAGCAATCAAAAAAATATCTTGTTTAAAGCGAGAGAGCGTTTCTAATTGGTAAGTAATTAAAGGTTTTCCTCGAAATGTAAAAAGTCCTTTATCCGAACCGAAACGTTTACTCTTCCCCCCGATAAGTATAGCAAAAGCAAGATATTTATTTTTATCGTTAATTTCTTACCAACTATCTTAAAAAATCACTAATAATCTATTAAATCAAGTAATAAAAATAATAAATCATTTAAATTTATAGCATATGAACTAGATTTTTAATTCGCATTATACCATATAGCAATAAAATGGCTTTTAATTGTAAAAAAAATCTTAGTATAGATAAACCTATTGAACATTGTGCTGTGTTTGGTGTTACTTGCGACGATAAAACTTTTACTATTTCAAGACTGCTTTATCTTGGGCTGATTTCTCAACAACACCGCGGTCAAGAGTCCACTGGAATATCTATCCTTAAAACAGGTGGTTCCATTGTTACTTATAAAAAAAAAGGATTAGTTTCTACAGTACTAGATGATAACGCGCTCTCTAAGTTGTGGGGAAATATAGGGATTGGTCATAACAGGTACGCTACAACTGGAGCTCAAGAATATAGTTCACTGGATTATATTCAACCCTATCATTTTAAAAACAATGAAATAGAATTTTCATTAGCTTTCAATGGAACAATTCCGAATTACCATGAAATAAAACAAAAGTTAGAGGCTAAGGGTCGAATTTTCATAACTAACACTGATACAGAAGTTATCGCCCAATTATTAGCTTATACTGCAAATGAAACTGATAACTGGCCCGAAATCTTAAAGAGGGTGAGCAAGTCTTTAGATGGGTCCTATTCACTTTTAATATTGACGAGCGAAAGTGATATTTATGCTGTTAGAGATCCTCTGGGTTTTAAGCCCTTATGCATTGGAGAAGTGATAACTAAAGATAGAAAACATTACATAGTTTCTTCTGAATCCTGTGGCATTGATGTTATCGGAGGCAATTTACTTAGGGATGTAAGACCAGGAGAGATAATTCACTTAAGTAGTGAGAAGGGAATTCATTCAGAAATGGTAATAAAAAGCGAAAGAACTGCGTTTTGTCAGTTTGAATTTGTTTATTTCGCTCGTCCTGATTCCATTATAGATGGAGTCTCTGTTGCTCAAGCTAGACTGCAATTAGGGATTAACCTTGCTAAAAACGATCCAATTCTGACTGATCCTCATTTTAGAGAAAATGCAATCGTGGTTCCAGTACCCGATTCTGGACGAAGTGTCGCCTTAGGTTATGCAAAGGAAGCAAATTTACCATATATAGAAGGCTTAATGAAAAACAGATATGTATGGCGCACATTTATAATGCCTGGTCAAAAAAAAAGAGAAGCGGCAGTCAGAGAGAAATTAAACCCTATAAAAAATTTTATTGAAGGGAAGAATGTAATTCTTTTAGATGATTCGATTGTAAGAGGTACCACAACAGAAAAGATTATTAACTTAATTAGAGAAGCAGGTGCTTTATCAGTAAATGTAAGGATAAGTTGCCCTCCTGTAATAAGACCGTGTTATATGGGTATCGATTTTCCTACAACTTCTGAATTAATAGCTGGGCGTTTTAAAGAATTATACGGAAATGAGGCATATATCGATGAAATTAGGAAAAAAATCGGAGCAGATTCTCTAAGATATCAAACTATTCAGGATTTAATGAATGCTATAGGAAAGGGAAAAGATCAGCTATGTATGGCGTGCCTAACAGGAATATATCCATTAAAATCTGTAAACAAAATTATAGAATTAGAAAAGGCTATATCATCTGATAGAAATTAACTGATCCACTTTAAAAATGCTATTCTACTCCATCCCAACAATAAGTGCATAATTTTTCTTTTGGCAACCCAATAGCTTTAACCAAATTTTCAAGTCGTTGATACTTTAGGGTTGTTAGATGTAATCGTTTTCTAATAACTTCAACCATTGCTTTGTAATTATCAGACTCTGGATTTATATATTCTGTTGGGTTCTTTAAATCTCTGCCGATTAATTCTTTGATAGCCCATCTTCCTGCTAAATCCAATTCTGAGCGGGATCGAGAAAAGTTAAGAAATTTACAACCGTATACAAGTGGAGGACACGCGGGTCTCATATGAACTTCTTTTGCACCCGATTCAAACAATCTCTCAACTTGCCTTCTCAATTGAGTACCTCTCACGATTGAATCCTCGCAAAAAAGAAGACGCTTGTCCAAGATAAGTTCTTTTATCGGTATAAGTTTCATCCTTGCGACTGTATCTCTAATGGATTGCTCTTGAGGCATGAAACTTCGAGGCCATGTTGGCGTATACTTTACAAAGGGTCGGACATAAGGAATATGTGCTTCGTTAGCATAACCTAATCCATGAGCTGTACCAGAATCAGGGATACCTGCTACGAGATCAATTTCCAGATCATCATCTCTTCTTAGATAAGCACCACATTTATATCGAACAGATTCAACATTTATACCCTCATAATTAGAAGCAGGATATCCATAATAGACCCACAAGAAAGCACAGATTTGTAATCTGTCACCTTGAGGAACTATTTGTTTTATTCCAGTTTCATCTATGAAGATAATTTCACCGGGTCCCATGTATTTTGTTATTTCATATCCAAGGTTTGGGAAAGCACAAGACTCCATAGCAACGGCAAATGATCCTAGTTTTTCCCCTATAATGAGAGGAGTCCTACCAAATTTGTCTCTAGCAGCATAGATACCTCCATCTGTTAGGATTAACATTGTACATGAACCATCAATCATGTTTTGGGCTTTTTGAATTCCTTCTTTAAAAGTATTACCTTGGCTGATAATTGTAGCTACCATTTCAGTAGGATTAATTTCACCCCCATGCATTTCTGAGAAATGAGTTCCATTTTGTAACGCTTCGCTTGCGAGTTCTTCTATGTTATTAATTTTACCTACTGTTGATAAGGCAAAAACACCTAGTCGTGAACTTATTATTAAGGGTTGATCTTCGTAATCGCTTATTACGCCTATTCCTTTATTACCATGCATTTTCTTGATATCTTTATCGAACTTAGATCTAAATTGGCTCTTCGTTATATTCTTGATGAATCTTTGAAAACCACCAGAGTTTTTTACCGCTAAACCCCCTCTTTTGGTCCCTAAATGGGAATGATAATCTGTACCATAAAAAAGATCATCAACACAATCTCTATTTGAAAAAACTCCGAATAATCCTCCCATCTGTTAAATCACATCCACTAAGTATTTTATAATATTAAAATTAATAAAATGAATTATTAATATGATAAGATTTGACAATATAGTCCTTTTTTCATAATATATATAAAAAAAAAATGAATGACACTAAATCGCTCCAGGGATTTTATGCTTAGTATTAATTTAAAATAACAGATAAGATTAATTAAGGTTTAAGTTAAATGTTTGAAAAGTCCACCAATTAATTGACCTGTGCTAATTCCTGCGTCTCCTGGAGGAATTTTATCGTGTTCTAAAAATGTCAATCCATTTTTTAAAACTGTATCTTTAATTGCATTTGAAAATAAACTATTATAAGCCACTCCTCCAGTTAAACCAATTTTATCAATCTTGTTAAGATCAGCAACTAGTATGGCTATATCTGCAAAAGCTTCAGCGAAGACCATATGAAATTTTGCTGCGATATCGTTTCGACTAATTTTTGGATTTTCAAGGAGTGATAAGATATTTACAATTAATTCCGAAGTATTTATGAAGAACATTCCGTCTTTTTTGTAATATTTAATTTCTAGGTCAACACTATCTGGATTCCCTTTTGAAGCAAACCCTTCAAGCTTCATAGCAGGTTCGCCTCTGTAAGTTTTATGGTTTGATACTCCTAAAAGATAGCTTATTGTATCAAATATCCTTCCGGCAGAACTCGTTAATGGTATGTTTTGGTTATAGGACGATTGTGTATAATGCTCAAATTGAGAAATAATGGCGTTTAATTCCACATTTTCGTACCCCAAGTCACTTGCTAATCTAATTCTTTCAAATATTCTTTTGCTTTCTTCATTTTCCATAGAATTTAAGATGATGGAAGCTGCCATCCGAGCAGGAAACTTAGTACAGCGATCACCTCCAATCATGGGCTGGTATTGTAATTGACCTAATCGCTCGTAGCCTTTGTAACCACTCAAAAAAATCTCTCCTCCCCATATATTTCCGTCGTCCCCATATCCGACCCCATCAACGCTAATTCCAACGATTCTATCATCCAAACTTATATTATTTTCTGCCATTAAACTTAAGGTATGGGCATAATGATGTTGAATTTTATAGGTTTTAATATTGTACTGAGTAGATAATTCTTGAGCTAGTTTGGTTGTTGTGAAGCTTGGATGAGCATCGCAAGCGATATAAATTATCTCAGAATCTTTTATCTGTAGCAACTTTTTCATATGTTGTAGAGATTCATTTAAAAATTCGTATGTCTCTAAGTGAGTTACATTTCCAATATGCTGAGTAGGAAAGATTCGATTTTTTCTCAGTATTGCGCCGGTGACGGCTAGTTCCGGTCCAGTTGATATGGCTGCTGGTGTTTCTACTTCAAATGGTAATGCAAAATATTCTGGAACATAACCTCGTGATCGCCTAATAAGTTTTACTTTATTATTATGCATTCTTATAACACTATCATCAGCCCTTTGGTAAATAGTTCGATTATGAAGTAGAAAGAAATCTGCTAAATTGTAAAGTTGATCAAAAATTTTCTCATTTTCAATTGCCATCGGGATATTTGATTTATTCCCACTTGTGTAAACTAAAGGTTGTTCTCCAATATGGTCGAACAATAAATAATGGATTCCTGAATAAGGAAGCATTACGCCTATATTATTTAATCCCGGAGCTACAAATGGACTTATCATTGATTTATCGAAGTTATTACTTTTTTCTAATAATACGATAGGCCTACGAAAAGAAGTTAAGAGTTCTTTTTCTTCTTCTGATATATTCAGATACTTATCAACAATCTTAAGATTTGGAACCATTAAGGCGAACGGTTTGTGTTTTCTTTTTCCTTTCCTTCTACGTAGCTTTAATATTGTTTTGTCATCGTTAGCAAGGCACACCAAATGAACTCCTCCTATCCCCTTAATGGCGGCTACTTCTCCCTCATTTATCCTTTTAGCAGTTTCTTTTAGTACAGCATCAATATTAGTGCTTTTAATTAGTGTTTTTCTCTTATCGTATAGTTTATAATTTGGACCACATACTGAACAAGCAAATGTTTGAGCGTGAAATCTTCTGTTTTGAAAATCAGTGTACTCTTCAACACACGATTCTGGTTCTGCATTTTTGCAAAGGGGGAATTGTACCATGGTGCTGCGTTCTCTATCATATGGTAATTCTTTTACTGTTGTATATCGAGGTCCGCAAACAGCACAAGCAATAAAAGGATAATTATAATACTTTTTTAAATCTTTGTTGCGCATATCCATTAAACAACTATCGCAAATGGCGATATCGGGAGGCAATGTTAAGCTAACACCCCTTCCTTCTTCACTTTTTTCTATTCTTAAATATGTAAATTCTTCGTACGTTTCCATTTCTTTAACAATAAGATTTTCAATGTATGATATTTCTGGTTTCTTGAGTTTGATATCTTCAAGAAATTTGTTAATTCCGTTTGAAATCCCTTGAAGAATTAACCTAACACCTGCATTTCCTCTGTTTAATATAATCCCGTTTAGATTCAAAGAACGAGCTAGATTGAACAGGAAAGGTCTGAAACCTACGCCTTGAACAATGCCAGTTATATTAATTTCTACAGTTCTCTGTTTTTTCAATGGAATAGAATGTTTATTTTACTCTTTTAATTATATTTTAAATCAATTTATTATTACGCAAAAATAGTATTATAGTTTATGTGAATAAATACGCGTTAGAATTAAAAAATCCAAGCTCATCTTTAACTTTTTTCTCTATGTTTTTATATCTATAATTGAATAAATATTGTGAGACAGTATACACTTATTAGAACTCGTTGATTGAAGATAGCGGGTTTATATATAATAATCAATTTAAAAAACATCAAATTAAGTTGAGGTAGGTAAAATGCCTGGATGTCATGATGCTGTTCCCTAAATGTTTCTCCCGCATATAGGGTATTACCCTAGCGGGAAAACTATATTTTTTTCCTTTTTTTTTGTAAACATGGCGCAATAGATTTACCATAGAAAGAATTTTTATTACTCTTCTAATGTAAATGTATGTTAGAATCTAAAAATACCTCAGAAAAGAATATATAGAATTGGAGTATATATCATTACTTACTACATTATTATAGAATGAGAGAAAAAATGGATGAGTTCTAAAGAAACTACATGGGATATTCCTTATCATAAAGCTTATTTTAAGACGAGTCACAATTCTTTTAATATGTCCATTCGAAAATTACTTAACCACGGCGTAAGAGGTCTAGAATACGATATACATGACGATAGAATACAAGAGGTTGGTGATTTTGAAGTGTATCATTTACCGAAACATATTGACGCTGCAATTAATGTCGATGGAAATCCTGAAGATTTACTGTTATCGAACTGGCTCACATTATTGAAGGATTGGTCAGATGAAAAAAATAATGAACACGCACCAATTACTCTTTTCATCGAATTAAAAGATTCTATTGTCGATGCGAATAACGAACCAAGCGAATTATATGGAATTAAAAGGCTAAATAAAGCGATACTTGATACTTTATCACCTAATTACCTATATTCACATAGTGACTTTAGGAAGAACAAAAATCAATGGCCAACTGTAAGAGAATTAAAAGGGCATGTAATTATTGTATTAACCAGTTATTGGGGTGGTTATTGGGCTTCCAGTGAAGGAGGGTTTGAATCTCGTTTACAATATTTAAACAATTGTCTGAAGGGTAAGGATGATGTTTGCTTTGTATCGTGGATCGAAGAAGATCGCGGGGAACAAAAATTATATATGAAGGAAAAAGCCACATTTTGGAAATGCAGCATAGAATTTAGCACCAAACATTATGAAGAGAATTTAAAGTTACAACGGCCCACAAGAGTTGATTACGATAAAATAAGAATGGGGCGTCATGTAAAAACTTTTTACGAAAAAAATTATGAAAGTGGTTTTAAAGCTAATTTTTTAGCTACAGATTCATGGATAGAGGAGAAGTATACCAAAGTTTTTCCGTGGTCCATTTAAAGTCATAATGACTTGTATACCCCTTCTATGAGCTTCTCACTACGAGGATCACCAGTGAGCGAAGAAACCATTTTATTCATAACATAAGAAATGCTCATTTTCGCATCAAGATCCACGACTATTACGGAACCACTATAACCCCCCCAATAAAATACGTTTGGATTTGGACTAATTGGTACCTCTTTACTTTTAAGCCCCCAACCTAATCCGAAACGAATTGGCACATTTAATACCAAATCAATACCATATGATTGTTCTTCAATTGAGCGTCTAATAGCTTTTTCAGTTAGTAAATGAATTCCATCAAGCTCACCACCACATGCCAATGCTGCCGTTATTCGTGAAACGGATCTAGCATTTCCATGTCCATTTGCTGCAGGAATTTCAGCATTCCTCCATTCTCTAGTTTTAGTCTCTTGAACATCCAAAATTGGGTGGGTTAAACTTCTCATCGCAATTGACTTGGGATCTAGTTCACCAAAAGTACTCAAATCTAACGGAGGGGGAGGTATTAAATCAGCAACTCTGACATCGTGTTCTTCAGGTAAACCTATGTAAAAATCAGCTCCGAGAAGATTTGCGATTTCTTCTCGAAAAAAAGTCCCTACCGTTTTTTTTGTAATACATCTTATTAATTCACCTAAAAAATATCCAAAAGTTATCGTATGATATCCACTTTTAGTCCCCGGCTCCCACCAAGGTTTTTGAGCTGCTAAAAGTTCTACCATTAAATCCCATTTATAG
>Ga0307377_10001686_pt1 | contig 27224 bp, 21 predicted proteins | sample TR3MG_FD_202535 | JGI IMG/M metagenome (GOLD analysis project Ga0307377, IMG submission 202535) | Soil microbial communities from Risofladan, Vaasa, Finland - TR-3 | ecosystem: Environmental > Terrestrial > Soil > Coastal area > Acid sulfate soil | place: Finland: Risofladan, Vaasa | collected... | reverse complement strand
CCATAATGATTGTGTAGCCGACACGTGTGCCGAGCTTGTCAACCATTCGGCCGGCGAGGATCAGCCCGAGGCCGTATGCAAACTGGAACCCGCCGATGATGTAGCCGTACTGGAGATCAGTCCATCCTATGGTGCGTTGCAGAAGTGGCGCAATGATGCCAAGCACCTGACGATCGACGTAGTTGATCGACGTTGCCGCAAAGAGGATCGCGCAGATGGTCCAACGGACGTTGGCACCTTTTGGACGTGGACTGTCTTGATTCTGCGACAGGCCCAGCTGGGGCGGTGGAATGCACGCGCAATGTGTGGTCGCAGATAGGTTTTCCATTTCGACGGGGTGTTCTTGCTCTCCGATCAGGCTATTTCGGAGAGGCCCCGCCAGAAGATTCTGGAAAATCAAGCACGATCTCGTTGGGATCGTAACGTGTGGACTCGGCTTCCCAGGGTGAGAGAGGTTGTAAGAGGTCTCCGATCATTAAATAATCTATAATCTAGTGCAATCTAGATGCAAGCACAATCACCTTCTGAGCTGTGGAACGGTGGATTCGCGGCCTGCCCCGCAATTTGAATTAGGGAGAATGCCGATCTAGCATGGGTTTGCCCCACCTCCGGGGGGAACTGTGGGGAATTAGTTCTTAATGGTCGACCCTGTCAGGCGATGTTGGCAGACCGTGGCTGCAGAGAGCGTCCAAGCTGTCTATTATGGCAGGTTGGAAGAGGGGCAGGCGGCGGTGAGTTCTGGAGCCGTCAAGCCGGGATTTCCGACAGCGATCTGTCGCAGTTCGTACGCCCATACAAGGCTGGCTTCTGCGCCACATCCAACACGAGGAACAACGATTGCCCAAACTGCAACAGAAGTGCGGTCCGCGAACACTTGCACATTTTTATTTGTATTGTAAATGCTTGACAGTTGAATGTATCTGTAATCTATAATCTCTTTTTCTGGATAAAGTAATCCCGTTTCATCTCTTTGCCGGTTTACTTCTTTCCTGAAGACCAAGGTCTCATGTGTGGTTGAATCCAAAAGGAATTCGGGAGCAGCGAATATGACGAACTCTGCAGAGGCGCAGGGAAATGGGAACGACACCGCAAAATTGAGGGCAATGAGAATTGAATCGATTGAAGCTCGACTCTATTACGTGCCACTGACCTCAGTGCTTACGGATGCACGACACGGGACCATGAGGGAGTTTTCTCTGGTCACGGTAAGCATTATGACTGACGGTGGCGTTGAAGGTTTAGGCTACTCCTACACTGTCGGAAAGACAGGCGGCACGGCACTCCTTGCGCTAATTCGCGACAATCTTGCCCCGGCTCTCATTGGCGTCGATCCTCGCTGTACTGAAGCGCTATGGGAAAAAATGTGGTGGCATCTGCATTACGTCGGCCGAGGCGGCCTGGCGTCCTTCGCGATCTCGGCCATCGATATAGCGCTCTGGGACATCAAAGGAAAACTGGCGCAGGAACCGCTCTGGCGACTGCTGGGCGGTCACGACAGTAGCGTCAGAGTGTATGCCGGTGGGATCGATCTCGACTTACCAATAGATCGGTTGCGCCAGCAGACGGAAGGTAACCTTAAGCGTGGTTTCAGAGCCATCAAGATCAAAGTAGGGCGAGATCGGTTGCAGGATGATGTCGAGCGGGTGGCTACAGCGCGCGCATGTCTCGGGCCTGACCTTCCCTTAATGGTTGACGCGAATATGCGTTGGACGGTCGCGCAGGCGATTCGGGCAGCATGCGCTTTCAGAGAATATGACATTTATTGGCTGGAGGAGCCAACGATTCCAGACGATGTCGAAGGTCATCGAAAGATCGAGGTGGAGGGAGGTATCCCTGTCGCTACGGGAGAAAATCTTCATACAATTTATGAATTTCAGAAGATGATCTCTGCAGGTGGTGTTTCCTTTCCAGAACCGGATATGTCGAACATTGGCGGTGTAACCGGATGGATAAAAGTCGCCCACCTGGCCGAGGCGTACAACTTACCCGTGACCAGTCATGGAATCCATGATCTGCATGTTCACCTTCTTGCCGCAGTGCCAAATGCGTCTCTCATGGAGATCCACGGGTTTGGGCTCGATCCGTATATAGCGCACCCCCTGGAAATCTCAAATGGCCAGGTTCGCGCCTCAGAGCGTCCAGGGCACGGTATCGAAATGCAATGGGACGCCCTTGAGGCCTACCGCGTTGGAGCGAAGGGCCATGCTCTACAAAGCAAAGCTTTGCGAGGGGATGTTGTTGATCTGAAGGTGTGAGGCTTCTGATCACAGAAATCCTGTTTAGTGATTACCCAAGCCTTCTACTCCGCGACCTGAACGCCGGCGGGATGACGGCATTGGGATCCATCTTTACGGGGCAATTTTGGCGCGAGGAGTGAATACAGAATGCCTTCGAGCGATGAGTGGCAATCCGATCAGGAAGCGGGCTCGGTTCGGTCGAGTTACGGCGAGACCTTGAAAAGCACTGTCGGAGTGACAAAGACGTTATGCACGGTAAAGGATGTCGCCAGATTGGCAGGTGTCTCCACCGCAACGGTGTCACGGGTCGTGAATCGCATTGGGACTGTCTCCGACAAGAGGAGAATGGAAGTCCTCATTGCTGTATCAAAATTGCAGTATTTTCCGAACGCGCACGCCGTCGAACTCGGACGATCAGGTGGCCGCATTCCGAAGAAGCGCGACATTCATATGCCTATCGTTGGCTCGCGCACAGGTACATTGAATACCTTATCAAGCAATGATTCATCAAGATGAACCCGCGAATACATGTCAATTGTATTTCCAGGCGATCAGTGAAATCTCAGCATTCGAGGCAATAAATGAATTGGAAGACAAGAAATTCGCGTCGTAGCTTCCTGACGTCGTTGGCAGTTGTAACCGGCGCCTCAGCGTTCAGCGGAATTCCGTTACCTGCCGCCGCAGAATCTTCAGCGAGCGGCACGACATCATCTGGATCGTCCTCACCAAACACCAGCGGCCTGAGTGCGGCGTCGATAAGAGCGCTGAACTATACAAAGGGACCCGAGTGGTTCTGTTCATTTGACATTATTCCAACAGGTGGCGACCTCGCATTTGAGGAGGGAATTCACCGCCGCGATCCAAGCGCAGTAATCAAGGTTGGCGACTTCTTTTATGTCTGGTACACGAAATCGCCGGGAATGTCGTCTGGATTTGGAACAGGTGATCCAGCGAAGAAGGTCTTTCCGTGGGATCTATCGGAGGTATGGTACGCCACCTCGAAGGACGGTTTTCTTTGGAAAGAGCAAGGACTCGCTGTCGGCCGCGGGCCTGCTGGTTCCTTTGACGACCGGAGCGTCTTTACCGCCGAGGTTCTCGTGCACAACGGGAAGTACTATCTGGTCTACCAGGTCGTCCAGGCGCCATACCTGAATAGAACGAAGAACAAGATCGCCATGGCTGTTGCTGATTCACCAGACGGTCCTTGGAAGAAGCTCCCCCAACCGCTTTTGGAGCCATCCGATACCGGAGAGTGGTTGGGCGCCGTGGACAACCGTTTCCTGGTCAAAAAGAAGGGGACCTTTGACAGCCATAAGGTGCATGATCCCTGCCTGATGTTCTATAAGGACCAATTCTGGCTCTATTACAAGGGCGAGAGGATGGGGGAACAGATGACCTTCGGTGGCAGGGAGATCGCCTGGGGGGTCGCCATCGCAGACAACCCAGAGGGGCCCTACATCAAGTCGAAGTTCAATCCTGTGACAAACAGCGGTCATGAAGTGATGGTTTGGCCTTATCGCGGCGGCATAGCGGCCCTGCTTTCTACGGACGGACCAGAAAAGAACACGATCCAATACGCGAAAGACGGGATCAACTTCGAGATTGAGGCAGTAATCAATCGCCCGCCCGAAGCCGGCGGCCTGTTCCGTACCCCCGATTCCGACAAAGGGCCGTTGGAAGGGCTGCGCTGGGGACTGTGTCATTCCTTTGGACCTGGCGGCTGGGGTTACATTCAGAGATTTGAAGTCGATGAGCGCTTGAAGGACGAGATCATGGGCAAGCGGAAGTATGAATAGTGAAGTGACCTTTGAACTGTATTTGGAGGGATTGTGAAGGCAGCATTTTACACGGGGAATGAAGGTATTCAGATAGGGGAGTGCTTGCCGGTGGCTCCCAGATCTGGAGAGGTGCAAATCCGCGTCTCTTACTGCGGCATCTGCGGAACGGATCTCCACATATTCCATGGAAGAATGGACCATCGTGTAACCAAGCCAGCGGTGATTGGCCACGAGATGTCGGGTACCATCGAAGCGATTGGCCCGGGAGTCTCCGGCTGGTCCGTTGGCGATCGTATCACGGTGCGGCCGCTTGATCCCTGCGGTGCCTGTCCGGCTTGTAAGGCAGGACATTCTCATATCTGTCAAAAGCTCAAATTCATCGGCATTGAGACGCCGGGAGCCATGCAGGGCTTGTGGACTGTATCGGCCAACACGCTGCATCGCCTTCCCGCCTCGCTCTCCATGAAGCATGGTGCGCTGGTTGAGCCACTTGCTGTTGCGTGCCACGATGTGCGCCTTGGGGCGGTGAAATCGGGTGAATACGTTGTTGTGCTCGGTGGCGGCCCCATCGGGGTTTTGATAGCTCTGGTTGCTCAGGCTGCAGGCGCGCGTGTTGTCGTTTCCGAGGTAAACCCTTTCCGAATTGCTTTGGCACGGGATCTCGGGATTGAAGTGGTCAACCCAACCGAAACCGATCTTCCTGCTTTGGTGGAAGAGAAGTCAGGTGGTGCTGGCGCCGACGTGGTCTTCGAAGTCTCCGGCTCCAAAGCCGGGGCAGCAATGATGACCAGGCTTCCCCGAACCAGGGGGCGCATCGTGGTCGTTGCAATTTATAGTGAGCCTCCCCAGGTGGAATTATTCAAACTGTTCTGGCGAGAGATTACGATGCGAGGCGCGAGGGTCTATGAGCCGCAAGACTTTGAGGTTGCAATTGATCTGGCCGCATCGGGAAGACTCCCGCTGGACAAGATCATCACAAACATCAGTCCGCTTGATGAGCTTGAATCTCAGTTCCATCAACTCGAAAAAGGTGGTGCCGTCATGAAGATCCTGCTGGAATGCTCATAACCGTCTGGAGATTAACGATCGGTACAGCGATTAAGAGCAGAGGATGTTTTAAGGGGCACATAACGTGAGCGTAATGGATCTATTCAAGCTGAATGGTAAGACTGCCCTTGTCACCGGCTGTAAGCGTGGCATTGGAACAGCAATGGCGATTGCGCTTGCAGAGGCCGGCGCGGATATCATCGGTGTGAGCCAGTCATTGGAGCCGACAGGAAGCCACGTTGAGAATGAAGTTCTCTCGCGTGGCCGGAAGTTCCGAGCCTATACCTGCGACTTCTCCCACCGCGCGGAATTGTACGACTTCATAAAAAAGATTAGGTCTGACTTTCCCGTCATCGACATTCTTGTCTGCAACGCAGGAACCATATTGAGGAAGCCGGCGGCCGAGCACCCCGATGAGTATTGGGATAAGGTGATCGAGGTCAACCTTAATTCGCAGTTCATTTTGAGCCGGGAATTGGGCCGGCAAATGGTGGCTCGCGGCTCTGGGAAGATCATTTTTACTGCATCGCTACTCACATTCCAGGGAGGAATCACGGTCCCTGGATACGCGGCGAGCAAGGGCGGCATCGGCCAGCTCACCAAGGCTTTGGCAAATGAATGGGCATCCAGCAATGTACAGGTTAACGCCATCGCACCCGGCTATATTGCCACGGATAACACCACAGCCCTGCGTGGCGATGTGGCACGCAGTAACGCAATTCTTTCCCGCATTCCTGCGGGACGTTGGGGCGCACCGGATGATTTTAGCGGTGCAATCGTCTATTTGGCCTCTGCTGCTTCAAGCTATGTCAACGGAACCATCCTCACCGTTGATGGTGGATGGATGGGACATTAAGAAGTGGTACATCCAGCCGAAAGCCTGACATCTCTGTCTGCGAAGAATTCTGTATAGATGTCAGATTGTCAATGAAGTTACGGCATGCGATGAAGTGGGAAAACGATGTTGATTGGTATCTTTTGGGCACTCACAGACGGATGCATGCTGGGACTCTATGCTCTGCCTGTGAAGTACACAAAAGATTTTCGATGTAACGTTCGCGCTTATAAGAGATCTGGGCAGAGTCTTCGCTCAAGTGGCTAACAAGATGGTATCTCCGCCTTAATAGATGGGTGCAGGCTGGAATGCCATACAGTGGAGGATCCAGAATGTCGACAAAACGACGCACGTTCCTAAAAACGCTTGCAGCTGCAACGGCAGCGGTAGCCACTACACGATTGCCGGCGTCTGAGGCATCGCCCGCGCCTTCGCCGGCGATGGAGAGGGTAAGCGAGTCGGTGAAGCGCTACCTGCGAAGTGGAATCAAGTACGAGCAAGACAACGAGTTCTATACGCTCTTTCATACCTCTCCGGCAGCGGGGCTTGGCTATGAAGAGGGCATTACCCGGAGAGACCCTTCGGACGTAATCAAAGTCGGTGACCATTATTACGTTTGGTTTACGCGAACGAAAAAAGGTCCGCCACCAGTTGGTCCCGAGAAGGCCACGGAAACACTTCGAGCGTTTTCCTGGGACTTGGCCGAGGTGTGGTACGCCACTTCACCGGATGGGCACGACTGGACCGAACGTGGTGTAGCTGTGCAGCGCGGTCCAAAGGGCGGCTATGATGCGCGGAGCGTTTGCACGCCGAATATTCTGGTGGCTAAGAACCGATACTACCTTTTCTATCAGGCTGCGGCCAACCTGTTGCAGGCGGAGAGGGGCGGGGGCGATTTTGCGGGGAACGTGATTGGCATGTCCTGGGCGAAGTCGCCGGACGGACCGTGGACCAGGGCCGCGGCGCCTATGCTAGAAACCGGACCGGCAGGGGCATTTGACCATCGGTTTATCCATGATCCGTCTCTGATCGTGCGGGAAGGGAAATACTGGCTGTATTACAAGGGGCAGCCAGGCGGTCCGCTCGCGAGAGGTCACGAGGAGTCTCCTTTAAGCTTGGCTCTGGCTCGCCAAGCCCGTCTTGTCGAAGCGGAGGGGGCAGGATCGGGTCGCAACGCGCGGTGGGGTATACCGATTTCCTGGGGCGTGGCTGTAGCGGACAGGCCGGAGGGTCCTTATGTGAAATCGGGGCTGAATCCGGTCGTTTGCGGCGGACATGAAACGATCGTCTGGCCCTACCGTAAGGGGGTATGCGCTTTATTGTGGCAAGGGCCCGAAAAACTCAGCCTGCAGTATGCGGAAGACGGCTTGAATTTCGTACCGAAAGCACATGGGCTAGATGTACCGAGATCGGCTGGTTTGTACCGGGCTGACAAATTCATCGACACGGACAGCGAGCCGGGTCCGGGAATTACGTGGGGTCTTCATCATACCTATCACAATCAGTGGGTTTACCTTGTCCGGTTTGATTGTGACCTGACGCTTCAACGAGGCGACCAGATAAGGAAGAACAACGAGGAGCTTCAGCAATGGCTAACGGAACAACAGAAGTAATATCCAGGTCAATGACCGCGTCTCCGCTGCTCCTTAAGCATTGCTGGATCTCAGGTCTCAAACTCGGGACCTGACGCACCCACTCTCGGCACGAAACCAAGCGGTCAGAGACTCTGGCCTGTTATTAACTTTGAGGAGCACCACGTGTTGCCCAAATACTCAAAACCCTCGTAGATCGTACTTTTTTACGAGATGTGCAAAGGAATGCAGTTGCGATATCTCCCTGACTTGAAGTCACTTTGTATAAGTTGCTCTGATTCTATTTGGCTTACGGGTGCAAAGTTACTAACAGGCTCTAGCCGAAAATCGTGACATCGTTGTCTGCGGGGAATTCAGTACAGATGTCAGATTGTCAATGAAGTTACGGCATGAAATGAAGAGGGAAGACGATGCTGATTGGTATCTTTTGGGCACTCACAGCCGGATGCATGCTGGGACTCTATGCTCTGCCCGTTAAGTACACAAAAGACTTTCGATTTGAAAATACCTGGGGACTATTCTTCGTGTTGATGATGTTTGTCATTCCCATCGTCGTAACATTCGCGCTTATAGGAGATCTGGGCAAAGTCTTCGCTCAAGTGGACAATTGGAGGCTGCTCGCGATGGTTGCGCTGAGCTTTCTTTGGGGTGGGGGAATGATGCTCTGGGGCAAGGCTATCAACTACATTGGCGTGTCCCTTGGGTTCTCACTCTTCATCGGAACGGCGATCCTCATTGGGTCCCTTCTGCCCTTGATTGTTGATGGGCTTCCCAAGCCATTACCTTTCATGACCATCGTCGCCGGCATCCTTGTTGTCTTATGTGGAATTCTCTTTAACTGCAAAGCAGGATTGACTCGTGAAAAGGACGAGGAAAGGGAGAAGCGCAAGTCACCCGGTCACGACGGAAATAGAAACGGCAAAGCAATGCTGGCAGGTATTGCCATTGCAGTGATTGGCGGAATCCTTGCCACCGGCTTCAGCTTGGCGAACGCTCTGGGCCGGCCGCAGATTCAAGACGCTTGCCGTAAACTTGCCAAGCCGGAATGGATGCCTTCCGTTGCAGTAATGTTTCCGATTTTTCTTAGCGGAGGCGTTGTGGCGACCTGCTACTTTACGTGGCAACTTACGCAGAAGCGCGCGTGGGGAGCATTCCGTACGCAATACTTCGGAAGAAATCTGCTCCTTATTGTGGCCATGGCATTTTGTCAATACGCAGCCTCAGCACTATTTGCCTATGCTGCATTCAAGCTCGGGAATTTTGGAAACACAGTCGGCTATGCAATTTACAATTCGACCTCCGTACTGGTAGCGGTCATCAGCGGCATTGTGACGAATGAGTGGGTGCATGCATCCCCGAAAGCCCGGCGCCAACTCTATGCCGGACTTTCCAGCATGATCTTGGGCGTTCTAATTATCACTCTCGGGAATGCGCTGGCATCTTGAGATTGACCATACCGAGGGTTGACAAGGAATAGACGGGTGTTCGGTAAGTTCGACCGCTGCAACATGTAGCGGCTTGCAAGACAGGAAAGTTCACAAAGCAAGCGAACAAAACTCAAATATTGAAGGAGCAAGTCATGGCAGACATGAAGGAAACGAAGGGTAGCGTGGAGCGCTATCGGATGTTTATTGGGGGCGAGTGGGTTGACTCCACTGGAGGAGATGTAATTGAGGTAGAGAACCCAACTAACGAGGAAGTGATTGCGACCGTGCCTGGCGGAACCGCCGAGGATGTGCGCCATGCTCTGGAGTCGTCGCGTGAAGCTCAGGGTAGCTGGGCTAAGCTACCAGCGGTGAAAAGAGCGGAAATGTTGTTCAGGCTTACCGATAAGATCCGCGAGAATCGGGCGCGCCTCGCGCGGCTGCTGACGCTTGAGCAAGGAAAAACATACGCCCTCGCATTAGGCGAGGTGGACGCATCGATCGACTACATCAACTTTGCGGCACAAGGAGCAAGACGATTGGAAGGCGATATTTTCCCTTCCGATGAAGTGAATGAACACATATGGATTCACAAAGTTCCGTTCGGTGTCACGGTTGGACTTACGGCGTGGAACTTTCCGCTGGCATTAGCTTGTCGGAAGTTGGGTCCTGCCTTGGTTACAGGAAACACAATGGTAGTGAAGCCACCAGAAATTACACCGCTTGCCACGCTCGAGCTAGGACAACTAGCGATTGAAGCGGGGCTGCCTCCTGGCGTTTTGAACATCATCACTGGAGAGGGAGAAATAGTCGGTAAGGAATTGGCGTCAAACTCGATCACGCGACTTGTGACGATGACGGGAAGTGTTGAAACAGGCCGAGCACTGTATCACTCGACCGCTCAAAATATTACCGCGCTTCGACTGGAGTTGGGAGGAAAAGCGCCATTCATCGTAATGGAAGACGCAGACATTGATAAGGCGGTTGAGTGCGCGCTGATCTCGCGATATCTGAACTGTGGACAGGTTTGCACATGCAACGAGCGTATGTACGTTCACGAGGCAGTGTACGCCCGATTCGTTGATGGCTTCCTTGCGGGAACCGCAAAGCTGAAAATCGGCGATCCTCTCCAGAGTGGGACAGATATAGGTCCGAAGGTTTCTCGGAATGAATTGGAAAAGATTGAGCAAATGGTTGAGAACGCAGTCAAGGATGGCTGCAAGATTGAAACGGGAGGCAAGCGCCCGAAGGGCAGCATGTTTGAGAAGGGCTATTGGTTTGAACCTACGGTCATAACCGGGGCTACTAATAGTATGAAGATCATGCAGGAGGAGATATTTGGTCCGGTTGCTCCCATCGCGCGCATAGAAAATTTTGAAGAGGCCTTACGCCTCGCAAATGAGAGCGAATTTGGTTTGGCCGCCTACCTGTTTACGAACGATATGCGACGTATCCAACGGGCTGTTCTTGAACTCGATTTCGGAGAAATTTACGTAAATCGTCCAATTGGCGAACAACGACAAGGCTTCCACAATGGCTTCAAATTGAGCGGCACGGGCGGCGAAGACGGGAAGTACGGAATTGAGAACTATCTGCAAAAGAAGACGTTTTATGTCAACTTCTCGTAATGCTAACGTGGCATCCTCTCCTACAGGCAGCCACTTGTCTGCGGCATTGGCAAAATTGTGAGTCAAAGTAACAAGCTCAAGAGCTCAGATCATCGAGGTATGGGGATGGGATGACAATGATAGTCATCTTTTACAGTACTCTGACCCACAGGACGCCGACCTAGTCAGCCAGATGGTAGTGTCCAGTATCTTTCGCAGTGCGCCGGGAGACCGGCAAGGAGTAGTCGGTGAGAGTCCGACACGATGAAGGAATAGCGAACCGCATCGGCCCCAAGCCGTGCGCAGTCATCCGTGAGGGTGAAGGCGAAGCGTCGGTCGGGGAGATCACAGGCCAGCCATTGAGCCGCGGAAGAATAGAGTTCGGGCGCCGACGCTGTTGCGAAGGCGGAAGGCAACATGCTGAGATGCATCAATCGCAAGTGTCTCAGCAGCCCGGCGTGGTCGTAGAACCTGGCATGTGGAGAAGCTCTTTGCGCGGGAACACTGCTCCGCTTCCGGGGACCTAATCCGAATGGGCGAACTCAAATCGCGTCGGATCGATGGCTTGGCCTGGCGTCATGAACGCAGATTCTCGGTTCAATCATTCCTCTTGCTTACCGAGGGGAGATATACTACGATCGCTTGGTAACCGAGAGGAACACGCATGAGCAAACCTTTGGATCTTGTCCAGGGCACCTTGGATTTGCTGGTCCTCAAGATTCTCGCCCTGGAGCCCCTGCACGGCTGGGCTCTCAGCCAACGGCTGAAGCAGGTCTCTGGAGACGTGCTGCAGGTGAGCGACGGGTCGCTCTACCCGGCACTGCACAAGCTGGAACAGCAGGGTTGGATTCAGTCGGAGTGGAAATCCACCGAGAACAATCGCAGAGCGAAGTTTTACGCGCTTACACGGCTCGGGAGGCGACATCTCGAACGAGAAGCTGCGAACTGGGAGCGTGTCTCCACAGCCATTTCCGACGTGCTGCGGTTGACGGAGGTCTGAGGATGCGGCTTGAGAATTGGCTGTACACGATTCCCCTGAGGCTTCGTTTACTCTTTCGCCGTAACCGCATGGATGCGGATCTCAACGAAGAACTGCGCAATCATATCGACCGTCAGATCGAGGAGAATTTAGCGCGAGGAATGGGGAAAGAAGATGCTCGTCTCGCGGCGCTCCGGACGTTTGGAAACCTCGTCGCGCTTCGCGAGCAGACTCATGAAACCTGGGCATGGGCGCCGCTGGAGCAAATTTGGCAGAACTTTCGTTATGCCGTCCGCTCGGCGCGGCGTGCGCCCTTAATCTCGGCGGTGGCGATTCTGGCCCTAGCGCTCGGTATTGGTCTCAACACCGGTGTGTTCACGATGTTGAACGCAATGTTCCTCAGAGCTCCAACACTCATTGATCCCGCGAGTTTTGTCCAGCTTTGTCCCCGATACTCCGGCTGGTTCACGGGGGCGGATCAGAATTCTTCCTTCACGACGGAAGACTTCGACGCCATTCGAAGCAGTACCAACGCTCTGGAGGAGCGTGGCCGCACAGCAGCAGTATCACGCGTTTCTCGAACAGGGAAAGAAGAATATCTCATTGCTGCTTGCTACGTGCAATTACTTTCACGTACTCGGCATCGATCGCCCGCTGATAGGCAGATTCTTTGCCTCCGGAGAGTGCAAGCGCGGCGTGGGAGCGCAGGTGGCCGTGCTGGGCGAGCCATTGTGGAAGTATCAATTTGGCGCCGATCCGCGGATTATTGGCAAGACCATTCACCTCAGCGGCGTTCCCGTAACTGTAATCGGCGTTGCGCCTTCCGACGCCGCGAATTACCTTCTCGGTGGAGCCTTTGTTCCGTACACGCTAGAGCCACAACTTAATCACGCGGAAGATTTACTCAACAGCCCTGACAAGCCATGGCTATCCCTTACGGGGAGGTTGCGCCCTGGATTCACCAGAGATGATGCGCAGGCCGAGCTAACGACCATCATGAACCGACAGGACCGGGTATACGTCCAAAGGAAGGTTTCGGCTTTCAATCGGAAGACGTCTTTAACTATCACCAATGGTTCATTTGTTGAAAATCCCAACATTCGCAACTTGGTACTCGGGTTGATGTTACTGATGCTGGGGCCGCTGGCGCTCATTCTTCTGCTGGCATGCAGCAATGTAGCCACGCTTTTTCTTTCGCGCGCGCTTACGCGCAGGGGTGAATTCGCGATTCGGCTCGCGCTGGGTGTGAGCCGATCGCGGCTCGCTGGGATGCTGTTGATGGAGAGCTTGCTTACCGTTTGTATTGGTGGAATTTTCAGTATGGTGCTCGCCTATCGTGTTCCGCTGCTGATCATGAACACTATGGGGGCGGGTCAGGCAAATTTTGCTGTGCTCCTTCATCCCGACTGGCGCGTCTTCGGCTATCTTGCAATTCTCATGGCGACCGCGACCGTATTGTCATCGCTGATGCCGATTCGCGCCGCATGGAAACTCGACCTGCTTACGGCACTCAAGGGGCGCGAAGGCGCCGCCACAGTTCGTTCCCGAACCACCAGCGGTCTCATCGTTACGCAAATTGCTCTGGGCTTCGTACTGGTCTGCGCAGCGGTCATGTTCGGCCGGATGCCAGGTCTAATCAAAGGCATGAATCCGGGATTCGAAGTCCACCAGATGCTTGCCATACCGCTGGATGTGAATACGACCGGGAATAATCTGGCTAAGGTCCAGATTTTTTATCAGGCTATTGAAGCGAAGCTTCTTGCCACCCCCGGTGTGAAGTCCATTGCGTATGCCAGCCTTCAACCCTTCAGCCAGCCCCCTCCCGACGAGATCCGCCTGCCCCATCAGCCCAAGGGAGCAGGGCAGCCGGCCTCCGTCGATGATGTTTCGACCAGTTTCTTTTCCTCATTTGGTATCCGCGTGCTGAGAGGGCGGGTCTTTCTCTCCAGCGATGTAAGCTCCACGGGTGAAAGTCCTGTGGCAGTTGTTTCGCAGGCGTTCGCGAAACAGTTCTGGCCGGGAGGCAATCCGCTGGGCAAAGTGATCGTGATGCCCGATAATCGCCACCTGACCGTTGTTGGGGTGGTAGCCGATACTCGTTCGGAGCGATTCGGTGTTCTTGATGGACCGCGCCTCTACGCGCTCCGCGGTCCGTCCGAGCTTGGCGGCAATCTTTACGTGCGCTTCGTGGGAAACGCACGGCCTCTGGAAAATGCCGTGCGAGAGGCTGTCAAGAGTCTGGATCCGACGCAGACGGTCGCGTCCCAGACGATCTGGGAGTCGCTTGAGGATCAGGCGGAGGGCTTGACTGCGCTTGCGCACATCATTCTGGTCATGGCCTCGATAGCATTGTTGATGGCCGTCTCAGGTGTATACAGCGTCCTGTCGTTCGCGGTGAATCAGCGGACGCGCGAGTTTGGGATCAAAATGGTGCTGGGTGCGAGTCGGGGCGTCGTATTCCGATCGGTGCTTTTCCGGGCAGTCACAAACATTGCGATCGGATTGATGTGCGGGGTCGCGTTGGCGGAACCGGCGATGTTGCTGTTCAACCGAATGTTGGCCAAGTCCCCGTTTCCGATCCACCGGTTTGATTCAACAGTCTTCGGAGCGTCCGCAGTGCTGCTCGCGGCAGTTTCACTGATTGCCATGTACCTTCCGGCAATTCGCGCAATGCGCACCGACCCGATGCGCGTGTTGCGAACGGAATAAGTGGAAGCTGAAGACCAACGAGTACCGAATGATTTAGGGCTGAACGAAAACAATTAAGTCAGACCACGACGATGAGCCGCTGCGGGAGCTTCGGACGCAAGGTACCTTTATACCAAATCTCCAACGCTCTCATTGAGGGATGATCGGCGATGATATGTGGCCGGATGGCCCAGCTCCTGAACGGGCAAGTTGACGGGAAACGGGCATCTCTGACTTGTGCTCTGAGCAGCCGGCAAAGGCCTCAGCGTGACGTTAAGTACCGAAATGTCAGCTTGTCTGGAGGCTTTTCGGGTGAAGACCAGCGACATGACCGCTTGGACCGTCACTCATGAGAACGGAGCCGCATTCAACGTCGGCACCTTTCCAAGGCTAGCTGAATCTTCCGTCGGCCAGCTGGGTTGCTAGTCACGATCTCGATTCGGTCCGGGAGAAACTGAGGATTCTCCTCTAGCCAGCAAGCCACATCGTAGCCTGTTAGCTCCCGCCCCTCAACTCCGGAGAAGTCGCCGAGATCATGATCGAGATATAGGAGATCCCAGTGCTGTTCGCGCAGCGCCTTAATACCGTCCTTATATGTGCGAGCTACACGGTCCGCCGGAAGGTTGCGCTGGTCATCGATGAGCAATGTAGCCACTGAATTCTCTGCTTTGCTGTGAATCGAAGGTAAATCCCATCAAGCACCGATCCTACCCGATTTCCATTTGCAGCGTCACGAATACACAAGCTCTATTGGGAAGTCGGCTTGTCATCAGAAATCCCGCGGAGTTACGGCTCCAGACCATCAAGCAGAGTGGACGGAGGATCCGTGAGCGGCTCCAGCAAGTGCGGCCCGTTGCCCTGGAGTTTGGCCACGCGCCAGGCCTTCATGTCCTCAGCCGGCCAGGTCCGCACAAGATCGATGGGCAGATGCGAGGGCTCGCTTGGCGCCAGCCAGCGCCCGTAGTCCTTCGGTTCGATAATCAGCGGACATCGGTTGTGGAAGGGCTCAAGCAGTTCGCTGGGATCGGTGGTGATGATGCTGAAGCTCTCAAGAACCAGCTCATTGTTGTTTGCATCACGCCCCTTCCATCGGTCCCAGATGCCACCAAAGGCAAAGAGCCTGTCGTCGGGGAGCGACACGGCCCAGGGCTTGCTGATCTTCTTTTTCTCCTCGTCTTTTGTGAGTGGCTCCCACTCGTAGAAGAAGTTGGCCGGGATCAGGCAGCGGCGATGCTTCCAGGGCTCGCGCCACGCGCCGCTCGAATTGAGTTTGTCGGCGCGCGCATTGATGGAACTGAAGCCGGCCCTTGGCGTCTTCGACCAATAAGGCACCAGGCCCCATTTCATGAGCGCCAGCACGCGATCGCCCGTATCGTGGTCGAGCCGGACAACCGGCTGCATGCTCTCCGGTGCAATGTTGTACGAGGGCGTGAAGGCGATGTCGTTGATTTCGTAATACTCCTTGTTGAACACGTCGGTATTGCGGGTGCGAAACCACTCCGCGATCCGCTGCTTGTCAGCCCGGCGTCCGTATCGGCCACACATAGACTCAGTTTAGCGAAGCAACAAAAATAAGCGGCGAGTTTTCATGGATTTGGCCCTGGTTTGCACTCAAACATGTGCAAACAGACCTTGCAGGAGCTTTAGGAAAAAGGCGAATATAAGGCGAACATTCTCGCCATGTCCTCCGCCTCCGCAATCCGTCTCCAGATCGAAGCGGCGCTCGCGCACCGCATTCCTTCGGCCCTTACACCGGCTCCGCGCTCCCTCCGGCCCGTCGCGCCTACCGGAGTTGCGACGGTCGATGCGCTACTCGAAGGCGGATTTCCTATCGGCGCCATCACCGAGTTAGCCGGCCCGGAGTCGAGCGGCAGAACCTCGCTCACACTCTCGTTTCTGGCCCGCATCACGCGCGAGGGGAAGGTGGCCGCCTGGGTCGACGCCTCCGATGCGTTCGATCCCGAGTCGGCAGCGGCGGCAGGGGTCGATCTCGACCGGGTGCTGTGGGTGCGCTGCGGAGTGGTTTCCCCAAAGCCTCCTGCGCCGACCACATACCGGTTTGCATTGCCGGAGAAGTATCTGGTCCCACGGCCCGCGATGAAAGGCCTGCACGGCGGCGGGTGTGGCGGGCATCCGCGCGGCGAGGTGAAAGGTCTTGCCTCTGCGGTCAGCGGCCTGCTGCGGTCGGAAGTGATCGCGCCACGCTGTGCAGAAGCGCAGCCGAGAGTGAAGCGGGAGCGGGAAGTTTTCGATCCCATTGCACCGACGCCCACTCCAAGGCCGAGCCCGCGTACGCGACCAACCAGCCCTTGGGTCCGCATCGAGCAGGCTCTGCGCGTAACCGATCTCGTGCTGCAGGCCGGCGGATTCAGCGCCATCGTGCTCGACCTGGGCAGCACTGCGCCGGAATTTGCCTCGCGCATCCCGCTCGCAACCTGGTTCCGCTACCGCGCTGCGGCTGAACGCACGCAGGCCAGCCTGATCCTGCTCACGCAGCACGCCTGCGCCAAAAGCAGCGCTGAAGTTCTGCTGCGCTTTGCGCCGGCGGCCGAGCGGCGCGACGAGCCGACGATCTTTACCGGTATGAACTGCAGCGTCGAAGTCGAGCGCCGGCGCTTTGCTCCTTCTCCGGCCAACGTCGTTCCGATGCGCAAGCCACCACAGCGCGAGACCTGTGCTACGTGGCGCAGCCAATCGGTCTGGACAGGTGCGCGATGAACCCCGCCGCCGAACTCTACGCCTGCCTGCGTGCGCCCGAGTTTCCAGCGCAGACGTTGTTGCGTCTGCGGCCGCAGGCGAGCGATCAGGCCTGCGTGGTGATGGAAGGCGAGCCACCGTTCGAGCAAGTCTGTTCCTTGAATAGAAAGGCGCGTGCACTCGGCATCGAGCACGGCATGACGCAAGTGGAAGTCGACACCTTTCCGGGCGCCGCTGTCTTCAAACGTTCGCTCGCCGAGGAGGCTGCTGCCCGCGCAGCGCTAATCGAGTGCGCAAGCTGCTTCTCTCCGCGCGTGGAAGACCGGAGCGCTGGTGTAGAGCTTCTCCTGGTTATCGACATTGCAGGAACCGGCAAGCTCTTCGGCCCTCCGGAATCGCTGGCCGGCAATCTTCTGGCGCGTGTTCGCGCCCTGGGCGTTGTGGCATCGGCAGCCGTCAGCAGCAACTTTCATACGGCCGTTGCGCTGGCGAAGGGGCTGTCTGGGCAGGGGCAGATCCAAGTCGTACCCGCAGGCGAAGAAGCTCAGGCTCTGGCGCCTCTGCCGCTCAGCATCCTCGAACTCACGGCAGATTGGGCCGAAACATTTTCTCTCTGGGGGATTAGGACGCTGGGCATGCTGGCCGCGCTGCCAGAAGCCGAGCTCATTGCCCGCATGGGCCAGGCAGGCAGGCGTCTGCGTCAGATTGCACGCGGCGAACGGCCCCACCTCTTCACGCCGCTCGAACCGGACTTCTTTCTCGAAGAGCGCATCGATCTCGATTCGCCCGTCGAAGCGCTCGACGCCCTGCTCTTTGTCGCCAACCTGATGCTGGAGCAGCTCATCGTCCGTGCCACCGCGCGTGCCTTCGCGCTCGCTTCCGTCACGGTTACGCTGTCGCTCGAAGGCGGCGCCACACACACGCGCACCGTTCGCCCTGCGCTGCCCAGTACCGACCGGTCGCTCTTGCTTAAGCTGCTGCATCTCGATCTTGAAGCGCATCCTCCGCCGGCGCCGATTCTTGCCGTCGCGCTCACAGCAGAGCCGGGCAGCACCAGCAAAGTGCAGCTAGGCCTCTTCTCGCCGCAACTTCCGGAGCCTGCGCGGCTCGGCGTGACGCTGGCCCGCATCCGCGCTATCGTAGGCGAAGAAAATGCCGGCCGCCCGCAACTGCTCGACTCGCATGCCGCCGGCGCGTTTCGCATCGAGCCCTTCACCGTCCCCTCTGCGCGCCCTTCCGAACTTCCGTCCGCGCCTGCCCGCCCTGCCCTGCGCCGGCTGCGGCCGCCGGAGGCGGTCTTCGTTACGCTCGAGAGTGCGCGCCCGGCAGCAATCGTCTTCCGGCAGCGCCGCTATGTTGTCGAGCGCGCCTACGGCCCCTGGCAAGCCGATGGCGAGTGGTGGAGCTCGACGCTCTGGGGCTGCGAACAGTGGGACCTCGTTCTGCGCGCGCACGATGGTGCCACGCTCTGCTGCTGCCTGGTCCGCGACCTGTTTCGCAACCAGTGGCAAATGGCGGCGCTCTATGACTGACTACATTGAACTGCATGCCGCCAGCGCCTTCAGTTTTCTTGAAGCCGCCTCGCAGCCGGAGAGCCTGATCGAGCGCGCAGTGGAACTGGACATGCCCACGATCGCATTACTCGACCGCAATGGCGTCTACGGTGCCGCGCGCTTCCACACTGCCGCCAAACGCAACGGCATACGGGCGCACATCGGCGCGGAGATCGCTGTCTCCTCTTTCGGTCGGCGTCTGGCCCCGCCAGCGTGGCTGCCGAACCAGCACAAAGCAGAGCCCACGCGCATCCCGCTGCTCTGCTCGTCACGCGCCGGCTACCAGAATCTCTGCCAGCTCATCACACAGTTCAAGCTGTGCGAGACCACCAAAGGCGACGGCGCGGCTACCTTCGACGATCTGAGCCAGTTTGCACCCGGCCTCATCTGCCTTACTGGCGGGGACGAAGGTCCGCTGGCCGCAGCCCTTGCGCGCGGCGGCGAAGAGGAGGGCCGCGAAGCCGTTGAACAGCTCACCCGCATCTTCGGCCGCGAGAATGTCTATGTCGAACTGCAACGGCATCGCGAACGCGAAGAAGAGGGCCGCAACCAGGCCGCCCTCCGCATTGCGCGCTCACTCCGCCTGCCCGTCGTCGCCACCAACGGCGTCCGCTATGCAACGGCGTACGACCGCGAGATCCTTGACCTCTTCACTGCGATTCGCCATCATGTCGAACTCGACCAGGCCGGCCGTCTGCTTGCCGTGAACAACCATCGCCATCTCCGGGCGGCGCGCGAAATGGCCGCGCTCTTTCGCGATATTCCGGGCGCGGTCGAAAACACTACCGTATTGTCCTCGCGCCTCGGCTTCGAGCTCAGCGATCTCGGCTACGAGTTTCCCGGCTATCCCGTTCCTGATGGCGAAACCATGGACAGCTTTCTCGCCAAGCGCGTCGCCGAAGGCGTCGAGCGCCGCTACTGCCCGAAGAACGACCCCAACCTGCTGAAGCGCGCAAAGAAGCAGGTCGATCACGAACTCGCCCTGATCGCCAAACTTGGCTTCGCCGGTTACTTCCTCATCGTCTGGGACATCATCCGCTTCTGCAAACAGCACGACATCCTGGTGCAGGGGCGCGGCTCGGCCGCAAACTCCGCGGTCTGTTATTGCCTGGAAATCACCGCCATCGATCCGGTCGGCATGGAGCTGCTCTTCGAGCGATTTCTGTCGGAGAGCCGCAACGAATGGCCCGATATCGACCTCGATCTTCCGTCCGAAGACAAGCGCGAGCAGGCCATTCAGTATGTCTATCAACGCTATGGCGAACTCGGCGCCGCCATGACCGCCAACGTCATCACCTATCGCGGCAAGTCGGCGGCGCGCGAAACCGGCAAGGCGCTTGGCTTCGACCAGGACACTCTCGGCCGCCTTTCGAGCCTGGTGAGCCAGTGGGAGTGGCTCAGCTCCACCGATACCATGGCCCACTCCTTTCATCATGCAGGCTTCGACATCCGTCATCCGCGCATCGCCAAATATCTTGAACTCTCCATGCGTATCCAGGATCTGCCGCGTCATCTTGGCCAGCACTCCGGCGGCATGGTCATCTGCCAGGGGCAGCTTAATCACGTGGTCCCGCTTGAGCGCGCCTCCATGCCCGGTCGCACCGTCGTTCAGTGGGACAAGGAAGACTGTGCCGATCTCGGCATCATCAAGGTCGACCTGCTCGGCCTCGGCATGATGGCCGTGCTCAAGGACTGCATCGAGCTCATCCCCGCGCACTACGGTGTGCCCATCGACCTGGCGCAGTTGCCTGAAGACGATGTGGTCTACCGCACGCTGCAACAGGCCGACACCGTGGGCATGTTTCAGGTGGAAAGCCGTGCGCAGATGGCCTCGCTGCCACGCAACCATCCCGAGCGCTTCTACGATCTCGTCGTCCAGGTCGCCATCATTCGTCCCGGCCCCATCGTCGGCCAGATGATGCATCCCTACATGCGCCGACGCCAGAAGCGCGAGCCGGTCACCTATCCACATCCCTCGCTCGAGCCCGTCCTCAAGCGCACGCTTGGCGTTCCGCTTTTTCAGGAACAGCTTCTGCGCATCGCCATGACCGTCGCCGACTTTACCGGCGCCGCGGCCGACGAACTCCGCCGCGCCGTTGGCATGCGCCGCTCCTGGGAGCGCATGAAGAACCTCGAAGGCAAGCTCCGCGCCGGCATGACCCGCAAGGGTATCGATATGCAAACGCAAGACAAGATCGTGCAGCACATCAGCTCGTTTGCACTCTACGGATTTCCCGAGTCACACGCCGCCAGCTTCGCGCTCATCGCCTATGCCTCGGCCTACTTCAAGGTCCACTATCTGGCCGCCTTCACCTGCGCCATCCTCAACAACCAGCCTATGGGCTTCTACTCGCCCGCAGTGCTCATCAAAGACGCACAGCGTCACGGCTTGCGCATCAAGCCCATTGACGTGCAGTCGTCCCACTGGCCCTGCACCGTTGAACACGAAGAGGACGGCTCGCTCTCGCTCCGCATCGGTCTCGGCTATGCAAAGGGATTCGCGCGTCAGCAGGCCGAAGCGATCGTCGCCGCGCGCTTGAGCGACGCCCCGTTCACCTCCGCCGACGACCTTGCCCAGCGCGTTCCCACGCTCACCCGCAGCCATCTGGCCCGCCTGGCGCAGATTGGCGCATTGAATCAGCTCGAAGGCATTCGCCATCGCCGCGATGCGCTCTGGCAGATCGAGCGCGCCGGCAAGCCCGAAGGGTCACTGCTGCGTCATGCCGCGGCATCGCTGCGTGAGGGTTCGCTTGCCCTCCCGCTCGAGCAGATGAACGTCGAGGAGCGTCTGGTCGCCGATTACGCAGGCACAGGCCTCACCGTCGGCAAACACCCCATGTTTTACCGCCGCGCCGAGCTGCGCCGCGCAAACATCCTCTCTGCCGCCGAACTCCGTTTATGCCGCGACGGCGAGCATGTCTGCGCCGCCGGATGCGTCATCGCGCGCCAGCGCCCCGGCACCGCCAAGGGCTTCATCTTCATCTCCATGGAAGACGAAACCGGCATCGCCAACGTGATCGTCACACCCGACGTCTACGAGCGCAACCGCCTCACCGTTACCCGTGGCAAGTTTCTGCTCGTCGAAGGTGCGCTGCAAAATCAGGACGGTGTGATTCACATTAAAGCCGCGCGCCTGTCGCAACTCGCCCACCGTGCCCTCGACCTGCGCTCACACGATTTTCATTGAAGGGATCAATCAAGGCTATTCCGCTTACCGGGAGTAATATCCCCCTAATGTAAGCACTTGCGTCACCCATACCACCAACTGCGAGGGACTATCAATTTTGCACACAGGTATGGGAATCAAACAGTCACGTGCACCTTCTTCGTGCCGGACGGCGATCACTGCCAGGAAGATCTCGGCAATCTTCGTCGCGATCTTCCGATTGCGAGCCTTCTCTGAAGAGGCCGTGAATTGCGATTTAAACGTCACTGGCGGTCGACCTCTGAATCGAGTCTAGCGAAGTTGTGCCCACAATCGTTAAGGCCGGGAACGCAATTCTATTCTGAGTGAGCCTCGGCTGGCCAAGGAGTCCCAATCCACTTCACGACCCTTCCGATCATGGACAGATCGCTCTTAGGGCGCAGAACGATCACAGGATCATCAGCCGATGCATGCTGCGACATCAGCAAATAGACATTTGCATCCTTGCGTAACCATTTGACTGCGACCCCATCGTTGTGACGAACAGCGACCATGGAGCCGACCAAATCTCTTGGATGCTTGTGCAGAGTGTCAATAATCACGATGCTCTGATCATTAATGATCGGTTCCATCGAGCTACCGGAAACCGTGACGGCGCACAACTCGCTCTCGTTTTTGAACCAATGCGCTGGCAGAGTGAGGAATTCCGCGATGAACTGTTGATCGGTCCCCATCGGAGTCCCTGCAAGGGCAGCATCCCGCAGAAACGGTATCTTCCTTGTCTCTTCTTCAATCGGCTCCCTCTTCCTCATGAAGCCAGGTACAGGAGAGACATTTAACCCCTCTGTGCGCTGAAACCACTTTTCGCCACCAGGGTACGGTGGCGGCAATCCGGAGAGGTCGCGGAAATAGCCACGGTAGGATTCTCCGGCAAGCATTGCCAGCCGTGCATATGCACTTGGCGTGGGTTGGTCGATGCCACTCTCCCACCGCGAAACGGTTACCTGGCTCACACTGCATAGGCGTGCAAACTCGACCTGGGTTCGCGCGCCTCGGAGCACCCGAATCTTGACTGCCCATTCCGGCTTCTGCCGGGAGGTAACAAACTCCGCTGATTTGCTTCTTGACATGCTGTCCTTTGTCACGTATAAACGTAACACTCAACGTATATACGCGTCTATACGTTGAGTGGCTTCACCTATAACGAACGTAACACCAGTGACGTTCGAATGGAAAATGCACAGGGGCATTGAGCAAGGTGGCCTGCTTGGGGCCCTCGAAAGGGCTGAGCAATGAGACCCAATAAGGTAACAGTTTCTAGCCGAGTCGCTGAAGCTAGCAGCAATTCGCCAAACGACTACATGTCGATCGCGGCACGAATTGAAGCCTGTGACCATCCCCTTGAGGCATGGGAACTTTCCGAGATTATTGGGGCTGCAAAATCAACAATTTACGACGCGGCACGAGCGTGCCCCCCTCGGATTCCGCACATTCGCTGGGGCACCATGATCCGTTTTGACCCGTCCGCTACGGCCCAGTGGTACCGCAAATTGTACTGCGGGTGTGAGGGACTGCGCGGCCCGGTCGGGGGCGCCGGCGGAAAAGAGGCCGCCCGCACAGGCCGGTAGATGTTCCGGCCGGCGCGGCCGGAGTGAAACAGGGCCTACGGATTGGAGGCCTGCATTGGGGACACACAGAGAAAGGTTATCGGCTGCCATGTACCCGCCAGCTTCCAGAGCCTCCACTATCACTTGGGCGCCAGGCGCTCATATAGGAGATCACGATGGGCCAGTCATTCAGGGACCTTATCGTCTGGCAGAGAGCGATTGCGTTGACGCTCGCCATCTACAAGCTTACCGAGTCCTTCCCGCCGTCGGAGCGCTATGGGCTCACCGACCAGCTTCGCCGTGCAGCGGTGTCGGTTGCCAGCAATATCGCGGAGGGCTATGGCCGGTCGACTCGGGGCGAGTACCTGCAATTTCTCGGGCATGCCCGCGGATCAAACTGCGAGGTGGAAACACAGTTGGTGATCGTCGCGGCGCTGGGATTCGGGATGGAGTCGAACCGCGCGACCGCGGAGAAGCTGTGTGCAGACGTGAGCCGCCTGCTCCGCGGCCTGATTCAATCGCTGCGTCCCAGTCCCTCCGGTTCCTAGTCCCATTGTCGCTTTTCCATGCAGCGTGTTGGGTCTCTACGCCTATTCCGATTTATCAAACATCATCCACACAGCTCGTCATTCCTCTCCCTTCGTCCCTCTGTCCCTTCGTCCCTTCATCTTTGATGACTCTTGATTTAGGAGGATTTACCCGTGGAACCCCTGCTGTTTGAACCGTTCTTGATTCGGCCTCATTCCCTTTACACCCTCGACGACGCCGTTACCTCGATGTTCGCCGACATGGCCGCCAACCCGGCGAAGTTTGGCACTGAGCAACAACTGCGCAACACCCGCTACTTGGTTCGCTGGGCCACCGATGCTCTCTGCGAGGTTCTCGCCAAGGCTCGTACCAAAATCAAGCTCGAAGACATTCTCGATCGCGACGAGGTCCTGATCCGCCACGCCCTCGATGAGGGAACCGATCGCAAACACGCCAGCGTGTACGCGACTGGCTGCCGGAAAATTATCGAGTACGTACGGAGCCGCGGCTGGAGTTGTGACGCCGTCGTACGCATGGTCGCCTGGGAACCTGTCGAGCAGGCACTCACAAACACCGGCGCCATCCAATTGGTGAAGTTTCTGATCGCCGCCGGCAAGACTCCGGCTGAAACGACGGAAGAAGACCTTCAATCCTGGCATGCGCACGCGACGAAAGATGCCGTGGCGCAAGGAGGCATGTTCCCGGCGACGGCGGACCGCATCCTTGCGCGCTTCCGCGGCAGGATTCGTCTCGCTAAGTTAGAGCATCTCTTTCCGCTGCTAGACCTGAAATCGAAGAAGCCAACCAGCTATCGCAAGAAGAAGGGCTGGGCGGCGGCAATCCGTGCAGAGATCAAGAACTTGGTGGAGACTCGGGCTCCGATTTACTTGCCCGGCAGAGATGCTCGCAAAGCCTGGCGCCCCGCCTCGATCACAAACGCAGTCGACAGCATCTCCGCGATCTATGGCTGTCTGGAAGATCAACTGGGACGGGGACCGTTCGACTGTCTCGCGGAGATGTTAACAACCACAAACCTGTGCGATTCGATCGACTGGCTGAGGCAGCGCGGCCTGCTGCGTCAAGGTATTCATCGCATCCTTGACTCGATACTGGCTCTTGCCAACCAGTTTCCAAACCTGGACTGCGGTGAGGTTCGCAAGCACATCAAGCAGGTTCCTAGTGAGCCGAATCATCGGATGTGGTCGCGGAAGGAGGAGAGATCGTTGGCCTATGACGCGTTGTCTGAAATTCCCGGTGAACTTCAGAAACTCATCGACGCCGGCGGGCTTAGCGAATTCGAAGTCGCATGGCTTCTGCACGATAAGGCCCTGATTTCCGTCCTGCTTGAGTTCCTTTTCCGCCAGCGCACCATCCGCGAATGCGAGGGGCCGGATGCCGCTGTCCCAAACCTCGTCTTGCGCAAACTCAACCCGAGAGATATGCACGATCTCATAATCCCGGATTGCGTTCAAGCAGCCTACGATGCCGATCACCCCTCGCACGCGCGCAAGTTCCTGATGTTCGATCTTCCGGAGGACAAGATCAAGGTACAACGCGCTCAGAAGGAGGTGCTTACGCTCAAAACGGCCGAGACTCTCAACGCCTATCTGAATGTTCGTGCGCTTCTCAAAGAGCAGTCCGAGAAGAAACACGAGAAGTGGGAGAAGAAGTTCGGCACCCCAAAGACCGGCCCGCTCACTACCCTGTTCATGAACCGGCACGCTCGCCCGCTAACTGAACATAGCCTGCGTGCCCTAGTGCGGCGCCTCTCACGGAACTACGCCGGCAAGGCTGTGCCCCCGCACCTCTGGAGAGACATTTACTCAACGCACTTCCGTCAATTGCTCGCGATCGGTGTTGAAAACGACCCGGGCAAGCTGTCGAAGCGGTTAGCGCACATCGACCAGCAAACAACCGATAAGTACAGCCACCTGGACAAAGCCCTTGCCGCCATCGCCATGCGCAACCAGCAGTATCGTGCCTCCCTACAAACCCAAAGAAAGGAAACCTCAGAGCAGCTCGCCCGTCTGGACCCCCAGCGGGAGCGGGCTGCCTGAGCTAGGACACATTATGGAAAGTGCGAAGTTCAAATTAGCTCGTCAGAGCGCCGGCTACCGGATCGACCCGACGGCGCTCATCTACCTCTTCGACTTGATAGTGGCTATTGAGTTGGTGATGACCACAACAGCCGGCCTCGCGAAGGAGAATGTTACGAAATGGATAAAGCTCCTGCGTCTGTCCGTGACGGCGATCTGTGCTTCTCTGGGCGACAACATAAGCCCGAAGAATCTCCTCATTCAGGATCTCATCGACCGCCGCTCGGAGATCGCCGGCAAGCTGAGCGAGACCCACTCGGCCGGGGAGGTCACGCACCACAGCAACCATCTTTGGTTGCTGTTTGCGTACGCGCGAGGCATGGGGGTCAAGCACAGACTCTTCGACGTTCAGCAGGAGTGGGAGCAGCTTCTTCCATTCTTCGGAAAGGACCGTGCTGCGCAGATGGTCATTACCTTTCTGATCGACAGCCTGATCCGTCCCGAGGACGTCGCCCAGCAGCATCTCGATGATTTCTACGCCAAGCGCAGGAAGGATTACTACTCCATCCCCTCGACGAATCAAGCTATCGCATATTTTAAGTTGAGGATTCGCGAAGAGCCAGTGCTGCAGGAGAAATTTCCTCTGCTCGACGTGAGTTCGGCAGAGCAAGTTCCGTGCAGGCTGGCGCAGAAAAGCATGGACCTCAGCCTGAAGACGGAATTCGAATTGGTAAAAGCGTGGCTTGCCGAAGAGATTGCCCCCGAAATTTTTCGGATGAGCGACAGCACCCGGCAAGGGTTCCTTATGCTGCTGGAAATCCTTTGCGGCTTTGCCAACTGGCTGCCGCACGTGGGCATGATCGCGAGTTTATCCGATTGTTTGAACCGTCCAGTAATCACCGTGTATGCACGCTGGCTGTATCAAACAAAAAGGGCGAATCAGACAACAATCAAGACTCGCATCTATAGCCTCCATGCGTTTTTGACAAAGTACCCACCCTTTGCCAATCAGGACTGGAGTTGGATGAGCACTAAGTTCTTTTCAGGCCAGGAGCCCGCTGCAGCATCCGCTCTGCTAGCAGAGTTCCCCGAAGAGCCGGAGAGCGAGATTGATGCGCGGCGCCAGGATCGGGCATTTGACTACGACTATTACGCGATCGATCGTCTGCCCGAAATGATGCGGGAAAGGAGGGAATCTGATAGCAGTCGCTGTGATGAGGAGATCGGCTGGATGCTGCACGACGAATTCCTCATGCAATGGCTCAAAGCTTATCCCGTCCCACCCCGGTGCATGTACGAATGCCGGATCGATGGAGATAATCCGAATCTGTTTGAGGCGTCGAAATATCCCAACCTTGTGCCCGAGTCTCTTAAGCTCATCTTCTACAGTTTGCGGCGCGAAGAGTCTGTAATCCCTTGATTTTATTAGAGGGGGTAGGCGAATCGATGAAAACCTAGTGTCACGTAATAT
>Ga0307377_10001685_pt1 | contig 27234 bp, 30 predicted proteins | sample TR3MG_FD_202535 | JGI IMG/M metagenome (GOLD analysis project Ga0307377, IMG submission 202535) | Soil microbial communities from Risofladan, Vaasa, Finland - TR-3 | ecosystem: Environmental > Terrestrial > Soil > Coastal area > Acid sulfate soil | place: Finland: Risofladan, Vaasa | collected... | reverse complement strand
ATGAGCCGTTCATGAATATAAGTTTTATTGCAGCCACAGAAATTATGGATGAAAATGACCGAATAGAAATAGGACAAGCGGCTTTTAATAAGGTACTGGAGATTATAGATAGAAAAAATGCTTCCCCTGAAGATACAGACTAAATGCCAATCTCTCGAAGTTTCTGATTTCGATGGCATCCGGTACCTCATGAGTGGTAACGGAATGTTCAGAGAGCAGTCTGCTATAGATTTGGCTGACTTTCACAAGCATGTCTTCGACTATTCGTTGTTAGCCATGTACTCGTTGAAGTTTGTTCCACATCCAATTAATATCTTAGTAATTGGTTTAGGTGGTGGGGTTATACCAAGAGAACTGTCCTATTATTGTCCTAATGCAGATGTCGATATTTTTGAAATAGACGATGTAATTGCGGATGTGGCCAGAGAACATTTTTTCTTCAAAGACGACACAAACGGAATAGACACAATACATACTCATATTGCCGAAGGGTTTACTGCTATCCATAACACCGATTCTTCTTATGACATTATTGTTCTTGATGCTTTTCTGGGTCAATATATTCCATTTCCATTTATGTCTTTGGAATTTGCTTATGCATCTCGTAAAATACTTAAGGACAAAGGTGTTATTTCTATAAACGCATGTAATGGTCATCCTTTTTTTGAACCCCATGTAAAAACCTTGAATGAAGTTTATGGGGACAACGTATACAGTTTAGATGGACAGAGTAATCCTTATACGACAACGATTTATGCTTGCAAAGAAAATACAAAACCATCAAGCGGAATATATCTTCCATCTAATTACTATTCTGATCGATGTCCAGTAAAAATAAATTTGACTGATGGAATCAAAAATTCAAAAATTTTAAGCTTGAAAAATGTATAATATGAAAAAGAATTTAAAAAGTATCAGGAGGAACTGAGATGCTTGTAGGAGTTTGCGGGAAAGCTGGAGCAGGAAAAGATACCGTTGGAGATTACTTAATTGAGAAGTACAGGTTCAAAAAGATAGCACTAGCAGACCCCATAAAGAGAATGGTTAAGGATGTATTTGTTTTAAATGACCATACGGTTTATGATAGGGTAGCAAGGGAACAACCTCTTGAAAGATGGCCTGATTGGACGGTTAGGACTCTTCTTCAGTATATCGGTACAGAACTGTTTCGTGAGAATATTGATGATGCAGTTTGGGTTAAGTCTTTGTGGTATAAAATATCCGATGACAAAGAGAATAATTATGTTGTTACAGATGTTCGATTTCCAAACGAGCTTGAATTTTTTGAGAAAAATGGTGGTGGTGACTTTGTATCCGTTAAGGTTATTAGGACAGGATATGATGGAACTGTTGGATTATTGGGTCATGCAAGCGAAAAGTATGATCTTGAAACAAAATATGTTCTTAATAACAATGGAACCTTTGAAGATCTGTATAATGAAATAGATAAAATATTACCAAAGGAGATAATTTCTAATGGCATCAGAACCTTTAATTAATATAGTTGATATCCAAAAAGGGATTAAAAAAGCCCATGCAGTGTTTATGGATAATTATGGACCTCAGATTGAAAAAGTTGTGGCAGACCAAAGGCTTATGTCTGAGATTATTTTTGCCAGATTGTATCGCATCCTCATTTGTTTCAAAGAAGAAAATATTATTGATGATTATAGTATTGTTCGAGAAATGCCTTTCAAGAAACTACAGTTGTCCAAAAAAGGTTACAATAGCTATATCTATGTATCAACTAATGGATCTTCTATTATTTTAGAGGGTTATGGATTTTCTTTGTCAGATTTTACATCTGATGTTACGATACTTAAGAAAAAATTTCGTAACGTTCAAGAGGGGACTTATGATTGGACTCAGTTTTCAAAAGAGTTGTTAGATTATATTCATTCCGTCATTTATGAAAGAAAAGAAGCTTCGGAAACAAAGATTAATACTATGTTTGAAAAATCATTTGAAGACGATGTAAAAATAATAGATAAAACAAAGAAGAATGATGGATAATCCCGAATTCGTTCACATCCACAATCACTCTTATTATAGTCTATTGGATGGTTTAAGCTCTCCAAAAGACTTAGTTGAGTGTGCATCTGATCTTGGCTATAAATCCATGGCTCTTACTGATCATGGAAGTTGTGCCGGTTTATTTAGTTTTAATAAAGAATGCGAGGATCGTGGCATTAAGCCCATTCTTGGAACCGAAACTTATATAACCGAAGATCATACTGTCAAACAAAAAGATGGACCCATGAGTCATCATTTGGTTCTTCTGGCAAAAAATAGGATTGGTTATAAAAATTTAATCTACTTGAGTTCTTTTGGATATATTAATGGATTTTACTATAAACCAAGAATTGATTTTAATATTTTAGAGAAACATAAAGAAGGACTTATTGTTTCGAGTGCCTGTGGTAAAGGGGAGGTTCCCTATGCATTATGGAATGATAATCCAAGTAAAGCAAGAGAAATAGCTTCTAAGTACAGAGACGTTTTCGGAGATGATTATTATATTGAAGTCATGATGCATAATTATTATAACAACAAGAAACAACAGGATAAAGAACGCAAGACTGCATCCCTTCTGTATAAACTCTCTAAAGAAATGGGCATTAAAGCTATTTGTACTCAAGATACTCATTATGCTAGGAGAGAAGAGTGGGAAGCTCAAGATGTTCTCCTTTGTATTCAAACCCTTGATCGTGTTAAAAACCCAGATAGATTTTCTTTTTGTAGTAAAGATTTCTATATGAAGCCAATTTCTGAGATGGCTAAGCTTTATGCAAAAGCACCAGACCTTCTTAGTAATACCCTTGAGATCTCTGAGAAAATAGAAAAAGGTCTTATTACCTTAGATCAAGATTTACTTCCCAATTTTGATTTGCCACCTGGTGTTGAGACAGAAGATCATTACCTTAAGCAACTTGTTAAGTCTGGCATGGAACAGTTTGGACTCGTGAACAAGAAAGAGTATCGAGAACGAATCAAATATGAGATGTCTGTCATTGTAAGATGCAAGTATACAAAGTATTTTCTTATATTGTGGGATATAATTAATTTTGCTAATACAAAAGGCATCCGTGTGGGAGTGGGACGCGGCAGCGGGGTTAGTTCTCTGGTTCTATACTGTCTTGGAATTACGAAGCTTGACCCAATCAAATATGAGCTTATATTCGAACGGTTCCTTAATCCCGACAGAATTAGTCCTCCTGATGTTGATATAGATTTCGATTATGACCGGCGTGAAGAAGTTAATGAGTATGTAGTTCATAAGTATGGTTCTGATTATTCTTCTCATATCGGCACATACAATAGCTATAAAGCGAAGGCTGCAATTCGGAGTACTGCAAAGGCGCTCGACCTAGGAAAGGACTGGGAAATCCATGAGAGAAAACAAAAAGATAACCCTGATGCAAAAATAGAATTTACAAAGAATAGTCTTAATGTTGCTGATGATTTATCTAAGATGATCCCACTCAAAGCTAAGTCTATTGAAGGTGCCCTTAAGATGGATAAGTCTTTTAGGAATGCCATGGCTAGATTCCCTAAACTTCTTGAATGTGCTACTCGCATAGAGGGAGTTTTATCATCCGGTGGTGTTCATCCCTCGGGTGTTCTTATGTCAAAGGATAAAATCATAGACCACGTTCCTCTGAGGGTGTCTAATGGAGTCGTTGCAACTCAGTATGACATGAATGAAGTTGAGAAGATAGGTCTTTTGAAATTCGATTTGTTGGCAATCAAAAATCTTACGCTGATTGATACAACTTTGAAAATGGTCAAAAAGCGTTATGATAAAGAGTACGATATTGATCGCATGGAACCAAACGACCAAAAAGTTTTTCAAATGTTTAATGGAGAGAAGAGAAACAATACCGTTGGTCTGTTTCAGTTCGAATCTCCTGGCATGGTCAAGTTGTTGAGGAATATACACGTTGATACATTTGAGGATCTTATCGTTGCTGTTTCTCTTTATCGCCCTGGCCCTCTTGGTGCTGGTGTTGATAATCTATATTGTAACTATAAACATGGGCGTCAAGATATAGAATACCTTCATCCTAAACTTGGTGAAGTCTTGAAGTCAACGTATGGAAGTATCGTATTTCAAGAAAACGTAATGCAAGTAGCTCAACAGATTGCAGGATTTACTGGTGGTCAAGCTGATACTCTGAGAAAAGCTATTGGTAAGAAAATTCCAGAACTGCTTGCTGAACAAAAGGACTTGTTTGTTGATGGATGTGTTAAAAATAACGTTGACAAGAAAATAGCAGAAAAGATTTTTGAACAAATTGACTACTTTGGAGGATATGGTTTTAATAGATCTCATGCGTGTGCCTATGCCTACATAAGTTACCAAGAGGCTTTTTTGAAGACGTATCATCCTCTTGAATATATGTGTAACTTATTGACGTCTGAAATTAACAATAATGACAAGGGTGAAAAACTTGAAGCTTATCAAAGAGAAACAAAGAGAATGGGGCATCTTATTCTGCCCGAACATATCAATAGAAGCGGCTTGACGTATCGGATTGAACAAGGTCATGACAAAGAGTTGAATAAAGACATATGGCTTATTAGGAAGCCATTAACAGGACTCAAGGGTATTGGAACAAAAGCTGTTCAGAGTATAGTAGAAAGCCAACCTTATGAAAGTTTGTCAGATTTTGTTGGGAAGATTGATGCAAGAGTTGTTAACATAAAAGTCTTTAATACATTGGTGGATGCCGGTTGCATGGGGTCCTGGGATTCTTCCAAAGAGGCTCTTAAACAGAGGTATCCTGAGATTAAGAAGTTATTAGAAAAAGAACGTAAGGCTAAGAAAAAGAAGCAAGAGAAACTGGCTGAGCACGGTGGCGAATCTCTTTTCGAAGATTCCACTAATTTTGATTATTCAGGAAAGGATTTGACTTTCTAATGGCTAAGAAATTTAAGATTGATCTTATGCAAGGTGACTGTCTTGAAATGATGAAAGAAATTTCTGATAGTAGCATTGATTTGGTTTTAGCAGATCCTCCATATGGAAGAACTCCTTGTACATGGGACTCTATTATTCCATTAGAACCAATGTGGGATCATCTGAAAAGAATTATTAAGCCGAACGGAGTTATTGCTATGACCGCAAGCCAACCATTTACAACCACTTTAATTAGTTCTAATCCAAAGATGTTTAAGTATTGTTGGGTATGGGTAAAAAACAAGAAGACTGGATTTTTGAACGCAAAGAAACAACCCCTGAGGCAAACAGAGGATGTTGTTATTTTTTATAGTAAACCTCCTACTTATAATCCACAAAAAACAACTGGCCATAAGCCCGTTAATTCTTATACCAAGCATACTTCGGATGGAGAAACGATGGGCAAAACTAAGTGTGGTATTTCTGGTGGTGGACAAACAGATAGATATCCCACAAACCTAATCAGAGTAGCGGTTGTTAATAATGATAACTCTGGTGGTGATAAGATGCATTCCTCTCAAAAACCAGTTGCCTTGATGGAATACCTAATTAAAACTTATACCAATAAGGGAGATACAGTTGTGGACTTTGCTATGGGTAGTGGAACAACTGGTCTGGCTTGCGTAAATCTAAATAGAAATTTTATTGGGATAGAACTTGACAAGAGGTATTTCAACATAGCAGAAAATAGAATTAATCAGGATGTTTTAAAATAGGAGAAAAATATGTCGAAGAGAAAAGTAGCCGTAAGTCATAACGTAAGAATTAATGTTGGAAATTATCAACATATAGATTCAACATTTTATTCCGAAGAGGAGATTGAATATTCGTCTCCCGAAGAAAGAATTGCGAAAGAGGACGATGTTAACAATGAAGTCGTGGATTTCCTTATTCGTTCTATTAGAGAGATTCCTGAACTCCTTGGAAAGAAGACAGAGGCGGTACAAGAAGTAGAGGAAAGCATCAAGAAGGCAATCCCGAAGTGGCTTGCCGAAGACCCTATTCCCGACTTGGCCAATAAAGCTAAAAAGAATCACGATTCTGTTACGGCTGAGCAGAAGGAACTCAATGATTCTCAGGCGGACAATACTCTTGAGGATGAGTTTAGCAAGATAGAAACCAAGGATAATCTTGAGCCAAAAGAAGAAACGAAAGAGGAAGTGAAAGAAGAAGCTCCAAAGGAAGAAGAAGCTCCAAAGGAAGAGAATTCCGAAGAGCCCGATGGAGACGATCTTTTTGATGACGATCTTTTTGAATAAAAGTTGGTAAAAGTTGTATAATAGATAAAAATTAGGAGGTTAAAATGAGTAAGTTAGATATATCAAAATTAAGTAACGAAAATATTGCGGATAAGTTCGCAGAGGCATTCGAAGAACAAGTTGCTTCTTTAAACAAAATCTCTGAGTTCGAATGTAATTGTATTCGTGAAAGTGCTAGCTCGGATGAAGCTAAAATTGAGGTTACAATTACAGGAATGGCAGGAGATCCCATTTCAGATGATTTTAAAGACGGCAATCTCAAGAATTATGATACCGTTGTCGTCAAAGATGACGAAAAGGGTAACTTAAAGTTTGTTTATTCGTCAGATGAGACGATTAATTTGAATACCAGTGATTACATGGTAGTGTACAAGGTAGTATAACAATGACCGATGAGTTAGAAGACAAGAAGCTGGTAGAGGCTGTCGCTGATGTTGGGGAACTTGGTGGAGACGACGATTTCTTTTCCGATGGTGTGCCTGATCCAAAGGTTCCGGACACCATCGAAGATGAACTTTCTACCATCCCCAAGTTGCCTACAAATAGTGACTTATCTCTTCCTGATTTAAGGGGATTGGATTTTCCAGAGAGATATACAAATCTCGTTGAAAGAGTTCAGTCTGAATATCGTTTGCTTCCTCGTCTTAATTATGAAAACATATATGATGAGTTATCGGAATTGTCGGTAAAATCTTCTCCCACTCCAAGTCTTCAAGTCATTAATGATGAAATACAAAAGGTTCAAGCTGCAAAGGATAGGCTGTCTGAAATATTTGTAGACGTATATAAATGTTATATGTTCAAAAAGAGAGCGGTTGATATTTTGACAGACTCTTGGTTTAAGTTCTCCGATGAAAAAAGTCAGGACAAGAGGAAAGCTGATGGAACTTTTCGTTTGAGTAATTTCATTTTGGACTTTTCTAAAAATGAAGGGTTGTTAAAGGCTTGTTCTCATATCCTCAAGAATTTAGACAGTCTTCATGATAGCTTGTCTCGCAGAATAACAATTTGGCAGCTTACCATGAAATTGCAGGATGTTGGCCGCGGCAATATGCCATTTGATTATCTCAAGCCCACCCATATGGTTGATGAGGATGTGGGAATTGAAAATGAAGTGGATGTAAATCCTTCTGAAAGTAAGGATGCAGAATTAGAGGATTTTTGATAAATAAGTTTAAGATAATTTGTATAATGATGTCTCGTCGTATAAATATTGAGTACTTAAACTATATAAAATAAAGGAGAGCGGTTATGAGTACTAAGTTAGCGGATAAGGGTAACTGGGATGAGGATTTTCCTCAGAATGATGGTAAAGAGGAAACAAAAAATGAAGATGGCAGTGAGAATCTTCCTTTCATGACTTTCCCAGAGGCTAAAACCTATAGGGTAAGGTTGATTGGTAGTCATGTAAGATATTGGAAGCATTGGCAACCAATTAATATCATTACTCATATTGACTACAAGAAGGAAGATCCTGCATGGAAGGCCGGATTCTATCCAAACAAAAGATTTGCAATCCACCTCATTGACAGAGAAGATGGCAAGTTGAAAATTCTAGATAAGGGCAATTCCATTTTTAAGAAGTTCGCTGAGTTCAGAACTCTTCATAATGTTAACCCTGCCGGTAGAGATGCTCCTGACTTCTTTATCATTGTCACCATTCCTAAGGGCAAAGATGGTAAGCTTAATAAGATGAAGACGGAATATTCTGTAGACGCAGCAAGAGAAAATTCTCCTCTTACGGACGCAGAAGTTGCCATGTATAAAGAAAAGAAGGTAAATCTTCAGGAGAAGTACAGAGCGTCGTCTCTTGACAAGATCAAAGATTTATGGAACTCACTTCCTGATGATCAGAAGGTTGCTCCTGAAAGAGAGAAGAAAGATGGTGCTCCTTCCGTCAAGAAGGAAGAAACTCCATCTCCCGTTAAAGAAGAACCCGTCGAAGAGAAAATGACGGATGCTCCCGCGGAAGCAGATGATATGTTTGAAGAGAAGGTTGCTGAAGGTGCTGACAGTTCTGATCTTTGGTAATTGATATAAAATCATAGGAGAAATTAAATGGCGAACGCTAAACAATCAAAAGATCCTATGGATGTTGTACTGGCCAATATCGAAAAGTCAATGGGCCACAAGGGGAAGAAATCAACATTTGCTAGGTTTGGGAATATAAAAAAGGAAGACTTCCCTGTTCTTGCTTTTGGAATTCAAGCTGTCGATGACGCTAGTTATTGTGGTGGAGTTCCAAGAGGAAAGATGGTTGAAATATATGGGCCTGAATCTAGCGGTAAGAGTTTATTGACTCTTTGCCTTATAGCTAATGCCCAAAAGAATGGATTGGAATGTGCCTTAATTGACATTGAACAATCTTTTGATCCTTCCTGGGCAAAAAAACACGGAGTTGACGTTGAGAAGCTAGTCTTTTCTAATAACTTCGATAGCGGTGAAAATGCACTTGAATACGCATATCAACTTTGTAAAACTGGAGCATTTGGAGTTGTTGTTATTGATTCAACAGCCGCTCTGACTCCTCTTTCTGAATTAGAAGGAACTCTTGAGGGAAATGCTAGGGTCGGAGAACAAGCAAGACTTCTGTCTAGAGGGTGTAGAAAGATTGTTAAGGCTTGTGGGGAAGGAAATACAACTTGTATTTTCGTTAATCAGACAAGAATGAAGATAGGAGTTATGTACGGAAATCCAGAAACAACACCTGGTGGACTAGCACTTAAGTTTTATTCTCATCAGAGGATTAGAGTTCAGGGTTCTACAAAGATTAAGGTGAAAGAGGGAGCGGGAGAGAGGGTTGTTGGACAAAAAAGCACTGTTACATTTGTCAAGAATAAGACTGCGCCACCTCTTGGGAAGGCTGAATTTCAAATCATATTTGATGAGACAGCGTTGAATCCTGTTGTTATGTTGTGTAATGCATTGAAAACATCTAAGCTCGTTTCAATATATAAAGGACTATTAAGAATTAAGCCCGATGTCCTTAAAAACAAGAAGCCTATTGAAACTGGAATGACGACGATGACAGAGTTGGCAGATTACATTGTTAAGAACAATCAGGTTATATCCCTTCTTGATGCTCTCATTGAAGAGGTAGATGGTATTGATGATATTGATCCGATTGACGATGCTATTCTTGAACTTAAAGAAGATCCATCTAAAATTGTATCTCCAGTGGAAGCCTCATTAGAAGTTGAGGCCGAAAAGGTTGACGATGCTACTGAGGAGGAACTGGGCGAAGACCTTAAAGAGGCTGAACTCCCCGAAGAACTTCCGGAAGAACTTCCGGAAGAACAGTAATTTATAGGTTATTGCCGGTCAGTAATGTCAGATAGTAATCATCTATTATTATTTATAGACGAATGCCACAAGACTCTTCTCGAAGAGTCTTGTGGCGAAGTTCGTGATGCTAGAAAGTATCTGCAAAAAAGAAACCTCTCTAAAGAGTCTATAATCATTCATAAGATAGGTTATTGCCCCATAGATACTAAAATACCTAATGAAATAAAATTTTACGGGAGGGATATGGGAGATCCTTCTGACAATGGATATTCTTATTTTATTAATGGAAGGCTTATAGTTCCGGTCTTTTCTGAGTTTGGAAAAAATGCTTGGTTTGCTACAAGAAAGCCCACTTTTGACAAAGGGGAAACGTGGTGGAATTTACCCAAGCCATTTCATAAAGGAAATCATCTATTTTTGCTTGACAAGACAAGAAAAAATATTTTTGAAAACAACAAGATTTATGTTGTCGAAGGGTATATGGATGCGTTATTATTATACCAAGAGGGTTTGCCTTCAGTAGTTGGCTTAATGGGAACGCATTTGTCTCCTCGGAAGATAGGCCTGATCTCTAGGTACTGTAATGATATTTGTTTATGCTTAGATGTAGATGAGAACCAATCTGGCCAAAAGGCACTTGAAAAAGCCATATATACCTTAAAAGAATTCGGGTTCTATGAATCTTTATCAGTTATTGATCAATTACCTATTGGCGAAGATCCGGATGAGTATGTTGTCAAAAATGGTTTGAAAAAATTCCTTTCTCTTGAAAAGAAGTTATCCAATACTGAAATTAAAAATATTTGTAAGAAATTTGTACTAGGGAACAAGAATAAAAAATGGTCAAAGACTCTCAATGCATAATAACAAAAAATTCTAATTCTAAGTTTGTAGTAGAAGACGACGTATCTGAATTTTTTGATTTCATTATTACAGATCAGATTGGATCTAAATCTGAATCTGTTTTTGATAGTGGATTTAATTCTTCCCATATGACATGGTGCCCTAGGAGAATGATTTATTGTTCCCAGGGGGTTAATCCAGATAGGAATTCAAAATCATATATTGATATCTCCACCGATCTGGCTGTTAAAAATAAATGGATTGGTTATTTCAAAAAATGCAGAGGGGTTAAGATTGTTAATCAAATCATTAGGGCATCGGATTGCAACTACAATATACACGGAGATATTGATGCGATTCTCAAAACATCTGATATTGAGGTAGTAGCTAAATTTCAAGCTGTTGACAATATGGATTTTCAAATGGTGAATAAGAAAGGAGCATTCAAAAATCATGTAGTAGAATTGATGACAAATATGTGGTTGGCCGAAACAGTAAACGGGTTGCTCGTTTATGAAAACAAGAACGATCAAAAATATAAAATGTTTCATGTTAAACAATACCGGCCTGTTATCGTATCAATCCAAATGAAATGCCTGAAGCTATTTAAAGAGCTAATAAAGGGTTTTGTCCCAGATCGTCCGTATAAGCAGAAGGCAAAAGAATGTGGTAGATGTGAGTATTATATTAAGTGCTGGGAATAAGGAGAAAGAATGTTAACAACAAGTAATTCGAATGATGAAAGTATAGATTGGATGGATATAAATGATGAGTTGTCATTTCCTCAAGTTGATAAAAAGAAAGAAAATGAAAACGTTATTTGTTTTCAGAAAACAGGGAACAAGACAATTTTAGAAGAATTGTATGAAGAAAGGGTACCGACGTTACAAGTGTGGGCAAGAAAATATTATTATCTTAAGGACAGTAAGGAAGATATGTTTCAGGAACTAACTCAAGTCTTCATCAGAACTGTCCATGGGTATAGGTCTAAAAGAAAATGTAAGGTTGGCAGGAAGACGGTATTGAGGTCAACTCCGTTCAATACTTATCTTTGGTATTCTCTCGGTAATTATGTAAAAAATTTGAATAGCGGTCTTCACGCCAAAAAGAGAACCCCGAAAGGAGTGGCCGGTAATTTCCTTCTGTCTTTGGACTACTCTTACAAAGATGGTGATTCTGAGACCACCCTGAAAGATCGTCTTTCTAACTCCATGACGTCTAAAGAAAACTCGTTGGATAGGATATATTTCGATGAAGCTCTAGACTTATTGTCATATAAAGACAAGAAAGTTAAGTCGTTCTTGAAGAAGATTGGAGATGGGACAAACATCACGGCTTTATTGAAAGAATGCAGAAAGAGTAATGGAAAGATAAAGATTAGCAAGGTAGACTCCAAGAACCTTAATGTTAAACGAAGACATAACAGAATGGTCAAGAATTTGATAAAGAAAAAGGGTAAGATTGGAGTTAAATTCTCCCTTCTGAGTTATCAAATAGAAAAACCCAGTTTTCTTTGTTATGAGATAGAATTCAAAAAAAGTAGTGAGGCTGATTATGTTGCTAAGATTATAAGGAAGTTACGAAAGAATCAGGATCTCTTTGCTGATCATATAGGTTCTTAAAATACATTATTTTAAGCCCCCTTCTATTATAGAAGGGGGCTTTTTTTGTGAAAAAAGTGTGAAAAAGTGTTTCACATTTTCACACTAATGTGTATAATATTAATGATTGAAATATTGTTTAATTCATTAATATAAGTAAGGAGTAGAAGTTCTATGAACGAAGACGAAAAGATTGAAGGACAGTCTGAAGAAGTTACTGATGGAAACGTCAAAGATGAATGTAAAGATGTTCCAGAAGAAACAGAAGATTTAACTCCCCAAAGAGATGAGCCACTCAAAAAAGTGGAGTTAAGAGTAAAAGCTGATCCTCCTGATATATCTCCCGATGATAGAAAGAGAAATGTCAAGAAGCTGGCCGGAGCAATTAGTCATTCTTTAAGGGGTAGTGGAGAAGTTGGTATAAGGTGTTTTGGAAATGCCGCTATAGGGAAAGCTGCTAAGGCTATTGCTATAGCTAGAAATTATATTAACGTTCAGAACCTAAGGCTTGAATGTTCTCCTGCCTTTATAACGACGAAAATGGGTGAGAATGAATTAACCGGTATAACTTTTTGTGCTTTTGCATCGGAAATGGGTGAAAATGAAATTCCAATGGACATAGAAAAATGTAAAAGTATTCTTATGGTAAAAGCAGACCCTAAAGATGTTTCTGCGGAAGATAGAACTAGAAACGTAAAGAAGCTTGCTGGTGCAATTACTCACGCTGCCGAAGAAAATAAAGAAGTTGTTGTAAGGTGTTTTGGAAATGCAACGATAGGGAAAGCTTCTAAGGCTATTGCTATAGCTAGAGGGTATACCGCAACTAAAGGCCCCGATCTATATTGTTGGCCAGAGTTTATTGTTGCAAAGATGGGACCTAATGATCAGGAAAGAACTGGGATCGCGTTCTATTGTTTCACGAACGAACTTTAAACGGTAGTTGTCATAAGGCTTGCGTCGAGCCACTCCCGATGCTACTGTTAGGGGAAAGATCTTCGGATCTTTCCCCTTTTTCTTGTTGGCACCGTAGGCGAAATGACTTTATGTTGACTGATTTTTTTGATCTGTTAAGTTTTTTTGCGATCCATTCATGTGGTTTGTTTTTATGCATAAGCAAAAAGGCCATCTCTTTTTTTGTCCATAATCTTTTGCTCTTGATATAAAAATCTGAAAAGAAGATGTCATATTTTCTTTTAAGTGCAAATTGGTTTGTGGTGTATATAAGCTTTCTTAGTTTCAACATTTTTTTATTGCCATAAAAATCTAGTTCGTACAATGGCTTTCTATCACCACGTTTGTCAATCCTCGTCCTTATTTTTCCTAAATTTTTACATATGTTGTTGATATCTTCTAGGAATTTTTTAGATGCCGAACAGATTCCGCCCTCTATTCCATTTCTTCTTTTGTAAATCCATCCATCACCATCAAAAACTCCTCTTAGATAATCTCCTCTGTATTTAGAGGGAATCGAAAAGTTTATTTTTTCTTTTCCTGTTTTGTTTTGAACGATATTATATTGTTTTAAAGATTCAATTATTTTTTTGGAATGAATTCTTAGTCTAGATTTGTTATCTTTTGTTTTAATATTGTGATCCGATCTAAGTTTTCTTTTGATGAATGTGAGTACTTCTATATCTTTTTTGTTTATTTCAATATTGAGTGTATAGCTATCAAACATGACGGAACCATCAGCCGTTATAAATCCCAAAATGTATGCCATGTCGTGAGACCATTTGTTGAAAAAATCTTCATTTACTTTGTATGTTCTATTATTCATGTTTCTTCCTTTCCAGGTGTATTTCAATGTTTTAGCGACACTTTCCTTTATAAAAATGTATAATATAAGGGTCATGAAATTTAAAACCTATGAAGAATTCGAAGCTAAGAAGATAGCGTGTAGAGATTGTTCAGTTGGTAAGGTTTATGACAGGGTGGTTGGGAGCGATGGAAATAAAATAAGTCCAGTTGTTATGGTGATTGGAGAATGCCCAGGGAAAGATGAAGTTGCAGAGGGAAAGCCATTCGTGGGTAAGGCTGGAAAACTTCTGAGGCCTACGTTAAATGAGTTCGGGTTCAGAAGGAAGAATGCATTGATATCTAACGTTATTCCTTGCCGACCCGAAAATAACAAATTTCCAACTGATAACAAATTAGTGCATGATTGCTATTCTAAATGGCTTTGCGAAGAGATCTTGCTTACGAAGACTAAATACTTGTTACTTCTGGGTGCCAAACCGCTAAAGTTTTTAATAGGAGAGGTTGGGATAACCAAAGTCAGAGGTAAGTGGTTTAATCTGTCTTTCGAGAACCATAATGGAAATGCCATCAAGGGCTTGCCTACGTTTCACCCTTCATATGTCCAAAGGAAAGAACACATGGATGAAGGGAAAGTTATCAAAGAACAATTCAGGAATGATATAAAAGAAGTAGCAACAAAGGCGGGGTTTATTAAATGAAGATAGCGATTGTACCAGATTGTCATTTGAATAAATCAATCTACAAAGGAGTTATGGACAAAGAGTTTTCCGATGTCCCATTTAGAAGCGCTGATTTTATGAGAGCCTTCAGATATATAGTGGACAAATGTGTTAATGAATTGCATCCTGACCTTTTTGTAATTCCAGGTGATACTTATGAGAACTGGCACCCTTCTAATGAGATAAGGGGATTCTTGAGTAAACAAGTTGCTAAGTTGAGGAATGCAAAAATAGCCGTTGTCATTCTGATCGGAAACCATGAGATATGCAGCAAGAATCATGCGCTTCAAGACATTCAGGAACTTGGTTTGAAAAGCATAAGGATTGTTGATCGCCCTGCCATATTGAACTTTAAGGAATTAAGACTTCTGTTGTTCCCCTATTCATTAGACATAGAGCAAAAGAAAATTACCTTGAGGGATGAATTTCATAAGTTTGTTGAGGGCATTAAAGAACAGGATAATCAGTTTTCTATTTTCTTTGGTCATTGTGGAGTTCAAGGAGCGAAACTAAATGAGTATACAATTTCTTCGTTAGTTACAAGATCAACAACGACGGAAATGGAAGTTGATAAAAGGGAATTCAAAAATAAAAATCCTAATGACTTAACGTTAGAAGACTTGGACAGTATAGGAGCAGAGTACGTTATTTTGGGAGATTATCATCAGCATCAACTTCTTGAAACGAAGAATTGTATTTCGATGTATCCTGGAAGTATTGAAAAAACAGATTTTACAGAAGTGGATCAGAAGAAGGGGTTTATTCTATATGATTCCGATGCTGAGTATATTGACATGGTAGGCAAATGTAGATTCGTAGAATATCCTAAATGCAGACCAATGATAGAACTCAAGGGTAATTTTATGGATATGCGTCAAAAATTCTCTGAGTGCAAACTAGAAGATTTTCAAGAGGCTATCGTTAAGCTCAATTTTGTTGGAAGTAAAGAGGAACATGCATCTTTCTCATCTGGCATTGAAGATTTTCAAAAGGAAATTCGTGAGAAGATAAATCCCATTCATATGTTCAATGTTCAAGATGTCCAAAATGAAGAAGAGGAAGAAGCGGCTTCAGAACTTGTAAAAGAGATTATGGAGAAGGGACATTTGCAGGCTGATGATGTTATGAATGTTGTAAAGGAAATGGTTAAAGAAAAAGTTTCAGATGATGAAGAATGTGAAAAAACTATTGATTTAGGTATCGAGATTTATAAAGATACTATGGGAGAACCAAAGTAATGCAAGTTTATGGCGTAAGAATGTTCAATTTCTTTAGGTTTGGGGAAGAGAATAATAGTGTTGTTTTTGATGTTTTAGATGAAGATAGGAAGCTGTTGTCTGACAAAGAGGTAACTTTAGACGAAATTTATGACAAACTAAAGGTCGATCCCGTTAGCTATATAAAGAAAGTTAAAAAACAGGGTGTCACTAATCTCATGTCTATTGCTGGAGTAATTGGAGATAACTATGATAAGTCTAACGGAACTGGCAAGAGTACAGTCCTTGAGGCTATCTGTTATGCCCACTACAACCAAATTGTAAGGAAGAACGTCAATACTGATAAGATAGAGAAGGCTGGATTATCCATCGTGACCAAGTTCAACGGCAAACTCCCCAAGAATCTTCAAGAATCGTATGTCGAGGAAATTTTTGAAGAGAGTGGCAGAATATATAGGATCAAAAGGGGGCATAAGTTTTCAGACAGCCAAAAATCTCATTCTCCAATTGTTGAATTTGAATGTATCAATGAAGACGAAATTGATAGGAAATCAAGTCACAGGACTCCTTCTACCAGCGAAGCCATAGATAAAGTCAATGACATGAGCTATGATATTTTTGTCAATGGAGTTATGTTTGGCCAGAATGATGCGGGGAAATTTTTGACAGGTACGGATAAGACACGAAAAGAAATGCTTGTTGCTCTCCTGCATCTGGAAGAAGTTGTATCGGGTTGTCTTGAAAATGTCAGGAACAGAAAGAATTTCAAGGAGAAGGAAATAAATCATATCAGGGCCAAGTTAGATATCACACAGGAAAGATTGCGTAGGGGAGAACCGTTAGAAGAGATAGAAAAGACAATTGCTTCCCATAAGAAATCGGTCGAAGAATGCAATAAGTTAATTGATGAGGTGAGTAAGAAAGTAGAGAAATTGTCTGAATCTGAAGTCTTGAAGAAGATAGAAACCATAAAAGAAAAAAGAAGAAGAGCGGAATCTGATTTAGTTTCTATCAAAGAACGCAAAGAGTCTCAGATAAAAGAATGGAGAAATCTTTACGAAAAGGTCGATGCTAATATAAAATCGGAACAATCTAAGATATCAGATTTCACTACAAGAAAACAAACAAGAGAGAAGCAAATCAAAGATAAGATGGAAGAAGCTTCTAAGTTCAATCTTGAAGAGTTTAATGTTAAGGTGTCTAAGGTACAAAAAGCCAAAGTAGTTAAGCCAAAATATGTTGAAGAGCTTAACTCATTTCAGTCAAGTAAGGAAGCATCAGTAAAAGTCAACGCTGGGCACGAAACAAAGCTCAAAGACATCAAAGAAGAGATAGCTCTGTTACAGAAGCAAATCGATGATGCCGGTGACAAAGATGAATTTGTATGCGATAAATGTAAGAGCAAGGTTTCAAAAGGCCACATTGTTTCAGAAATAGAGAATAACAATAAAAAGAAGTCGGTGCTTGAAGAACTATCTGCTTCATGCAAAAAGACTATCGAAGAGGCGTCTAAAAATTTAGTTGACCATCAGGAAAAGATTGACAAAATAAATGGATGGATTAACCAAGAGGCCATACTTGAATCTCAGAAGAAGAGCAATGAAGGATCTGCCATAAGAATCAAAGAGCTTCAGGAAGATATCTCCACCATCGATAAGAGCATTCAGGATGTCAATAAGGAATGTGCTTTGCTTGAGGAGCAGAAAGTAAAATATCGTTCAAGAGGAGATGAGATAAAAACTCAGTATGATTCTGATATATCTAATCTTGAGGGAGAATTGGAAAAAATAAAAATTGAATTAGCTGAGTCTCAGAAAGACGCAGGGGACGTTCAGAAGAGTATCGATGTACTTAATGTGCAAAAGAGTGAGCATATCCAAAAGAAGTCTGATTATAATTCTAATATAGGTTCTTGTCAGAATGAAATAGAAACTATCAAGAAGGATCAAAAAACCATTGAAGAGTTGAATAAAGAGCATGATGGAGAGAAGGCAATATTTTCAAGGCTTTTGGTTCTCGAAGATGTATTTGGATTAGAAGGAATACAAACCAGGATTGTGAAGAAGTATTTACCTCTTCTTAATTTGCACGTTAAGGAGATATTGGACATTCTGAGTGATGGGGCTATGATAATTGAATTATTCATTAACAGCAAGTCCAAGGTTGATATGGCTATTAAGGGTGGGACGGCTGCATCGTTTAGCCTATTAAGCGGTGGAGAGAAGATGCTTTGTCGTTTGGCTGTTGATATTGGCTTGGCTCTTTTGTCGTTTTCTCGTTGTGCCAAGAAGCCTGAAATCATTTGTTTGGACGAAATATTTGGCCCATTAGATGATTCTCATACAGGTGCCGTTTTTAGGCTTCTGGAACGCCTCAGGACTAAGTTTAACAGAGTATTAGTCATCTCCCATAAGTCTGAGATAAATGAAATGATTGATAGGCAGATTCTTGTTGAGAAAGAACATGGGGATTTTGGGAGAAGTAAGATTAAGGCAATTGTATAATGTTATGAGGAGATAATAATGAGCAAAGAAAAGAAGACATTAAAGAAGAAGCTTCATGATATATATTATGGAACAGTAAATCTTGATACAGAATGTAAAGGATTATGCGAATGCTGTAAGACGGCCATGCCACAGCTTAACTTCTCAGAATTCTCTCAGCTAATTAATGAAGTATGGGAATTGGAAGATCGATCATCTAAAATAGAACTTATTTGTAAGAGTGTTGAATATTTCTTTATGAATGAGTTTGAGAAATTTCAACTTCAAACATTAATAAAACCATGTATGCTCTTAAATGATGCAGGACAGTGTAGATATTATGGATCAAGGCCATTAAGTTGCCGTCTCTATGGATTATGGCCTAAAGATGCATACAATAAGCGTGTTGATAAATTTGAGAAAGCTTATAAAGGATTGCTTAAAAGGAATCAACTTCCACTGAATAAACAATGCCCTCATGTAAAAAGAACAGATGAGAGTCAAAATCTTGCCATCGAAATCATTAATGAGCTATACGATAAGCTTGATAATTTAGATGCTCAGGTTGGAAATTTTTCAAAAGTACAAATGGATCAAAAAGAAAATTATAGGACGTTTCATGACTGGTTGCTTTTGAAGGTTTTCGGAGAATCATGGCTCGTCCAATTGACTAATTTTATGTTAGCTGCTGATAGGAAAACTATTGAAGACCAAGTGGAAGCGATGAAAACGGCCATAAGAAAAAAGTATGCCAAAGACTTACCGGAGATTTAAATGAGTAAAGAAAAAGACATGGAATTTACAATCCACTGGTGTCCAACTTGCAATGGTACGTATATCAGGTGTCCCAAGTGTGGTAACAATTCATGCGGTGGTGGGTATGGAAAGGTTGATGGAAAAACTTGTGATGTTTGCCCATTATCTTACCAGTTTCAACACCTCTATGGAAGAATGGAACAACTTTGTACCTGTCCCAAGGATTGTACTTGCGAGTATGGCCCAAATCCTGAACTAGGAGAACTAGGGACGATTTTACCAATAATGATCAAGCCCAATGAAAAATGTCCTGTGCATGGTGAAGTTGAAACCGACCCAGAATGTCCTGTACACGGAGAGAAATACAAACTAAAGATGAATAAAAACTTTTCTGATTTTGAGGTAAAAAATGACTAAGCCAGTTGTTAAGCCTATTAAAGTTTTAGATGCACAGTATGTTGCGGATGCTGACTCAATAATTATTTTGGGAGAAACTAAATTAGATAATGGAGATATGGGCAGGTTGCAACAGCAAATCCACAGTAGTTGTTTTGCGTTTGGAAATCTTGACAAAGTTACTGAAATGAAGAAGACGGCTGAGTTGATGAAGGGAAAGACTATCAACATGGCCTTTGATCCAGATCTAATCAATAAGATAGATAAAGGCGAACCGTTGAATTATGAGTAAAGAAGTACAGATTTTCTTTGTTCATGCTCCATACTGTAAAAAATGCTCCGAAATGATAACCGCTATAGAGGATGCTGTTAAAAGCGTAAAAATTGCTTGCAAAATATTCAAATTTGATTATACTAAAGATGAGAAAATAGCCGTTAATATAGCAATAAATAATGATGTAGAGGATTTGCCATTTTGTGTAGTATCTTCAAAGCCAAAGAATTTTGTTTTTACTAAGGATAATTTCTCTAAAGCTAAAATTATTGACGCCATTCAAAGATCATAATGAAAAAAGCCATCGTACTCTTTACTAGCTTTTGGGATGCAGATTCTATCATTGGTGATCAATATTTCATAGTTAGATCCAATGACAAAAAGAAGTATTCCAAAATTAATCTTTTTACGAACGATATAGGTCAACCTGAAAATTTTAGCGTTCGTTCAATTGCCCTGTCTCATCCTAACTTAAGCAAGCTTTCTAAGTTAATGACACTCGAAAAAGATGCCAAGATGACGAGGCTTGATTTCTTTTGTCCGACTTACAATATTTTGAAACGATACAAAAATGATAATGACTGGGATTCTTATCAGAGAGATTTTGTAGACATTGTCAAGAATAGAAAAGAATCGATTAAAGATTGGATAGAGGGACTGATACCTAATCATTTGTATATTCTTTGCTGTTGGGAAAATACTGTTGGGGGAGCTAATTGCCATAGGCAAATATTGTACAAGCTTTTTAACAAGTCTCCGTCTGCTATGAAGAAGATGGTTTGTCTTTATAGGGATGGAGCAAGGGATTACAAGAGAAAATCAAGTGAGTGGCAACATAACAGTCCGTTGGTGGAACAAGATCTTGTTTTTACTTCTTTACCCCATCCAGAGGAAATCCCGTTTTAATGAGAAAACAACTTCCAACTATATATGGTTTCAATGGATGCAGCGAAATTGGTCCCGATATTTTTGCAACGTCTATTTTTTTAGCCGGATGCAATCTTAGATGCCCTTATTGTATGAACTCTAAGCTTATTAATAAAATTCCTGATGGATTGTATGGGATTGATATTGAAGAAATTAAGCAAAAGACAATGGAGAAGAATGGTGAATGGTTTATGATATCAGGAGGAGAACCCACTTGTACAGACATAAATCTACTGGTTAATCTTTTGGAAGAAATAAAATCTTGGGGACTCAAAATAGGAATGTCAACTAATGGTACGAACTCAGATGTGTTAAGAGAGGTTATCTGCTATCTGAATTATGTTGCTCTTGATATTAAGACATCGTCTCCACAAATATATGAGCAGATTGGTGCTGAGTTTGCGCTAACAGATATTTTAATTTCAAAGGGAATCTTGTTTGATGAAAAAACAAAGAGAGACGATTTTGATTATGAAATTAGAACTACTCTTTATCCAGAATTTGTTAATGAATACGTAATGAGTGAAATATCAAGCATTATAAGTAAAAAAGAGACATGGGTACTTCAAAATTTTCGCCATGCAAAGAATATGTTTGGCAAAGAAGCTTATGATATAGAACCTTATGACGACAACAAAGTAAAAGAACTTATTGAGATAGCAAAAAAAGCTACTTCTAATATAATTTTGAGGGACGTTTAAGTGCCTGAGATAATTAAAGACATAAGTTTTTTGAGGCAGGTATCTACTCCAGTTGAATCTGTTGAAGAAGCAGAAGTGATTCTAAAGAAACTCGATATGACACTCTCGGCAACGGATAATGGGGTTGGTCTCGGTGCTATTCAGATAGGGGTTCCAAAAAGAGTTGCTCTTATAAAATGGAATGGTAAGGTTCTCAAGTTAATTAATCCTGAGGTTATTGAAGCCGAAGGTGAGATTATTTTTGTTAATGAAGGATGTTTGTCTTTTCCTAATGTTTTCAGGAACACAAAAAGGTACAGGGATTTCACATTCAAACATCAACATATTGAGGATGGTAAATTTGTTGAAGAAACCCATTCTCTTTATTATTCAGCAGATCCAACAGAGGCTGGAAATAATGGTTTAGAATCTATAGCTGTTCAACATGAAATTGACCACTTCGATGGAAAATTATTGGTGGATTATGAGGAAGTGAAACCCGAACCAATCCGAAGGCAGAAAAAAGTCGGAAGGAATGATCCATGTCCATGTGGGAGTTGTAAAAAATTTAAAAAGTGCTGTGGTTAATCCGTCATCCAATCCATTAATTGCTTCAGTAAATCTTCAAGTCTGTTTGCTATATCTTTATTAGTTTGTTTTATTTCATCAAGGGTTTTGGTTGTATTCGTGGATTGATTTTTTAAAGTTGCTAGTTCTTTATCGATTTCCTGAGTTACGTCCCGTATTTTTTCGTTTTTAAATTTATTTTCCATTATGGCTTTTTCTAAAGATTCTATTTTGTCTTTAGATTGAATACAGATTGATGCTTTTCCTGGAGTTTGTTCGTCTTTTGGCTTTCTTGAAAATATTTTAACAAGCGTACCCATTGCCGTTAAACAAATAGCAATGACTGACAGCAATAGTGTCACGTTAATATTATAAACTGGAGTGTTCAATATTATTTGGGGCAATGCCATAAATAAATCCTATCTTGATTTAATTTCTTTTATAGAGTTTCTCAGATGCATAATGTTTTGTTTTAGCTTATCTTTCTTTTTCTGTTGGTGTATGTATTCTATTTCTTCTTTAACTTTTCTATGAGAAATATCTCTTATGAGACAGAATATTTTTACACCACCGTTTTCGAGTATGTTAGCGTTAAATGTGGCGCATATTGTTTTTCCGTCATCGTCTATTAAGTCAATTTCTAGATCTCTTATGGGATTACCGTAAAGAACGTTTTTAAAAGAGTTATCGAAGCGTTCAATATATTTTGGCAAAACCCACGCGCGCGGATTACAGCCAACCATTTTATCAGGAGTTGTCTTTAATAGATCTGCAAATATTTCGTTGGCCTCTATGATTTTAAGCTTAGAATCTAAGATCATGTATGCTGTATCAGTAAAGCTTATGAGGTTTCTATATTTTTCTGCGTTTCCTTGCATCTTTTTTTCAAGAATAACCCTGTTGCTGATGTCCTCAAATGTTCCTAGTACTCCTACGATCTCTCCGTTTTCATCATGCAGTGGAACCTTATTGATGTTGACCCATACTATTTCACCACTGGCATTTCTATGTTGCTCCATCATGTTGTATATAGGGGAATTCTTGCGGATAACTTCTTGGTCAATTTCTATGAAGTGTCTTGCTTTTTCTTCATCAGCCAAGTCGAAGTCTGTCTTCCCCTTGATGTCTGCTGGATCTGAAAGTCCAACAGCACTGGCGAAGTTGTCATTGCACCCAACAAAAACTGAGTTTAAATCTTTCCAGAAGATGTGCTGAGGAACATTGTTGATAACCATCTCTAACATATTTTGTGTTTTGCGTAGAGCGGCTTCCATCGCAGCAGTTTTTCTTTTGGGTCTTATGCTTTTGCTTTTTATCGTGTAGATTTTTTTTCCTGGTGTGGATTTTTTCATTCTTTTGCCTTTTCCTTTTACAATATAATATTTCAAAAAAGACCTTCTAAATCCTTTCTTTTTTAATTCAAATAAGGAGAAGGAATTTGGTGCCATTGCATTGAATTAATTATCACGATGTTGTTAAATGAGATTACATGTCATGATAATTGAAAATGTTAAAATAACTAATAATCATAGAATAAAAGTCACTAGGGTTTGTGATCATTGCGGCAAAAAAGAAAAAACACATTTGGGTATTATTTATGGTGGTAGAATGAGCAGGGAGAACAATAAAGACTACTGCAAAAAATGTAGTTATATTTATCGGAATCTTAGTCATCCCAAAATGGAAAAATCTCCTTCTTGGAATGGTGGTCGGTATATGAGTGAAAATGGTTATTATAGAGTTTATGTCGGAAACTTAAAATATGAATATGAGCATAAAATTATATTATCTCAACACTTAAAAAGAAGCCTATCTACAGAAGAAAAAGTACACCATATAGATTGCAATAAAGCAAATAATGCAATAGACAATTTGTATTTAGTTGCTAATAAAAAAGAACACTGGGCGTTGCATCAGTCATTAGAAGATTGTGCTTTTGAAATGTTCAATAAATATTTATGGCTTGATAATAAAAAGAAATTATATACATTAGAGTATTGCAAACGAAAAAAAATAAATATCGATATGTCTGATCTGATGTTGTATAATACGTATCAAGAATCGAGACGGATTAATGGTAAGAAATATTTGCGCTTTACTAGTAGAAGGGACGCAAAAACACTCGGCAGCACTTTGTTGCATGTTGTGATAGCGGAACGAATAATGGGAAGGGAATTATCTAAAAGAGAAGTGGTTCATCATATAGATGGAAATACTTTGAATAATGATCCATCCAATTTGTGTGTAATGGACAGAGGGCAACATAAAAAATGTCATTATTCTTTGCAAAGTTGTTGTGCAACCTTACTTCAACAGAATGTTGTCAAATTTAGCGAAGGCAAATATTATGTCTAAAAAATTATTAATAGTCGAGTCTCCGAAGAAAATAACAACCATCAAAAAGTTTTTATCTGACGAATATGATGTTATAGCTACGGTTGGACATATTAGGGAAATACCAAAAGAGGGAATAAATATAGATATTAAAAACAACTTTGAACCTAATTATGCTATTATAAAAGTTAAAAAAGATGTTGTAAAAAAAATTCGACAAGCAGTAGAGAAGTCGTCTGAAGTATATTTAGCTACTGATTTTGATCGCGAAGGAGAGGCAATTGCGTGGCATATCTACGACATTCTCCCTGCCAAAGACAAGAGCAAATGCAAAAGAGTAACATTCAATCAGATTACCAGAAAAGCAGTCTTAGACGCTGTTGCAAATCCTAGAGATATCAATATGGATCTGGTTAATGCTCAGAAAGCCAGACAGATATTAGATCGGCTCATCGGATATAAAATTTCTCCCGTTCTTTGGTACAAGGCTCATATATCCGGATCGTCTGCAGGAAGAGTTCAATCTATTGCTTTGAAACTTGTATGTGATAGACAGAAAGAGGTTGATTCTTTTGTCCCTGAAGATTTTTGGTTTATCGATGCTCTTTTGAAAAATGAAAATGGTGAGTTTTGGGCAAAGGTAGTAACCAAGAACAAAGAGAATCGGTACTTAGATGAAAAAGTGGCCACTGAGGATTTGAAAAAACTACGGAACTCAATATATAAGATAGCTAAAATTGAAAGGAAAGAAAAGGTCAACCAACCTTATCCTCCCTTTGACACCAACTCTTTGCAGGGAGCGTGTTCCTCTGCCTTTGGATGGAGCCTTAACAAATCAAAAACGATTGCTCAGAAGTTGTACGAATTAGGCCGGGTCACATACATCAGATCGGATTCATTTACTATTGCTGATGAGGCTGTTGAAGAAGTTAGGGAATTGATAAAAAAGAGCGGTTCTTCTGATTATCTTCCCTCAACTCCTAATGTATACAAAAAGAAATCAAGTGCGGCAGCTCAAGAAGCTCATGAATGTATTCGTCCTACTCATCTTTCTGATAAGGGAGCCGATCTTGAGGATGAAAGTGAAAAGAAAATGTACAAGCTTATTAGGGATAGGTTTATAGCTTGTCAGATGACCCCCCAGATAGTTGATGTTGTAGTTTATCATATTAAGGCATCTTCAGGACATACTCTTATTGCTAGAGGACAAACGATTAAGTTTGATGGATGGTCAAAAATCTACAAGTATAGCAAGATGAAAGAAGAGGTTCTTCCAGATGCTACTGAAAACGAAGAGTTAAAACTAAAAGACATCCAGAAGACAAAGCATTCTACTCAGCCTCCAGCAAGATTGAGTGAAAAGAAGCTTTCTGAGATGATGGAGAAAGAGGGCGTCGGAAGGCCATCTACTCGAGATGTCATTATTACATCTATTCAGAAGAAAGGTTATGTTGAGAAAGAAAAGGGAAAGGGTAAAAGAGGACTTGTTGCGACTATATTAGGAATGAAGATTAACGATTATCTCTCTCCAAACTTCAAAGATTTCTTCATGGACATCAAATATACTTCATCGATTGAAAATGATGTTAATGAAATAGCTCATGGGAACAAACAGTTTTTAGGTGTTCTCAATGAGTTTTATGATGTCTTGAAGGAACAGATTAAGAAGGCTGGAGGAGAAGAAAAGAAGGAGCCACATAAAATGGGAGCTAAGTGTACTGTTTGTAAAGAAGGTGAGATACTAGAAAAAGAAGGTAAATTCGGAAAATTCTTTGCTTGTTCTAGGTACAAAGAGGGTTGCAAAGTTGTTTATGTACAAGATGAGGAAGGTAATTTCTCTGTTAAAAAGAAGAAGGAAGTGAAGAAGCTTGGAAGAAAATGTCCTGAATGCGAAAAAAAAGGTAGGGACGGGGAACTTGTTGAGAGAAGTAATAGTAAATCCGGCGATAAATTCATAGGGTGTAATAAATATCCTGCATGTCGGTATAGCGAAAAGGTAGAGTAATTAAATATGGCTGTTATATGTCCAGGTTATGTGGGCATTGCGGAAACCAATGGCATAAAAATCAGATGTACCGACTTCAACGTTAACTCAAGTCAGAATAGTTCTTTCTACGATCATGTTATAGGTTTAAACGATACTGTCCCAGGTACTCCCGCCACTAAAGGGGAGAATATTGGTGTAATTCAGACTCAGAAAAGAATGTGGAGGCCTTCTCCAATTTCTATCTCTGGTGGTATAACATTTCCGGCCACAGAGGACAATATTGCTATCTTCTTCAATCACGTAAAGCTGGGAACTTATTTCGACATAAATTTTACTTATCATAAGGGAAGCCCTTCGAAAGCGAGGCTTTTTAAAAATTGTAGAGTAAATTCTTTTAGTTTTTCTTCCACGGCATCCGATATTTTGAATATTTCTGCTGAGGTTATGGCAATGGATATAGAAGGTGGTGCTGTTTCTACTTCGTATACTGATGCAGAAAAACTTATTACTTGGGACAAAATAGTTATTACGTCTGCTGATATTCCTGTTTCGATTCCCATCCAGTCTTTTAATTTTACAGTTAATAATAATCTGCAATATGTTTATTCTGTAGATCCAAATCCTAGCGATTCTGCTTCTAATAAGTTTTTGCCAAGAGACTTGAGGGTTGGGATGCAAGAAGTAACTGGAGATATGTCTGTATATTTGGAATATGGTGTTGATTTTATTAATCAACTTACTGGAATGTCAGAGTTGTTACTTACTTGCCCAGGCCTCACCACTCCAATTTTTGTTGTTTTCCAACCAAGGCAACTTCCAGGGGCAATAGGTCCAGTTATAAGAAGTATTCCATTTGTAGGGGTTGATAAGGTTTTTGGTCCAGGAGAAGAGATATAGAATGAAAAAGGTTATTATTGGTTTTACAGGAGATGACGGGGTGGGTAGAAGAACGGCTGCTAATACACTCTCGAAATGCGGATTTCATAGGGTTAGTATTAACTCTAAGGTACAAGAATTTGCCAAACATCTTTTTCCTGACATCGATTTGAGAGAGCATCCTGAGATTGTGGAGCAAGTAAGAAAGAGAGGATGTAGTGTTCATAAAGAATATTGGCTCAATCTAATTCTCGTGTCTGTTTCCGATAGTAAAGATTTCATAGTATTTGATGACATAAGTCCATTTGACAA
>Ga0307377_10001681_pt1 | contig 27260 bp, 18 predicted proteins | sample TR3MG_FD_202535 | JGI IMG/M metagenome (GOLD analysis project Ga0307377, IMG submission 202535) | Soil microbial communities from Risofladan, Vaasa, Finland - TR-3 | ecosystem: Environmental > Terrestrial > Soil > Coastal area > Acid sulfate soil | place: Finland: Risofladan, Vaasa | collected... | reverse complement strand
TTCTGAATGGAATGATCAGATAGAGCAATCAGGGGGAGGCATGGAACCATTCACCGTGAAAGATATTATTGATTTCATGCTGGCCAACCCGGACAAGAACATAAGAAAAACCACAGGGACACAATGGGAATTGAGAAGGAGATACCGGGAAGTGTTTGGAGAAACAATAGACAAATACGAGAAACCCGTAGAGCAGGAAGAAGGGAAAACACTATTTAACCAGTTCATTAATGAAAATAATCTCATAAATGAATATTTCACATTAGAACAAGCTTTAGAAGTTGTTGATAAGTATATTGACAGATTAAGCGAAAATGATTATATTGTAATAACAAATTATTTGAATGATGAAATCGCAAGAGCAAGAGGAGCAGAACAAGAATGGTTCACCGATGAATCCGAACAAGAAGTTGGAGGAGAAGATGAGACTGATGAAAGTGGAATTGATGAACAGACTCCACCAGGAGAGGTTGAACAAACAGAAGTAAAACCCGAACAGGAAACGCCACAGGAGGTATTATGGGCAGCAGAAATCATAAATGCCATAGGTCCATCATCTTTTGACGCAGTAGAAGCAGACCGCCAGGAATACCTCAAAGCACAGGGTATTATTAACAATTCCGATTATCGTATGCAGGCAGGGGAATTAATAAAATTAACCCCGGAACAGATAGCAAAGAGGAGGGCAGACGAGAAAAAAGAAACCTCTGACCAAGAACCAGAAGAACAACCAAAGCAGGAATTCAAATTAATAACGCCAGTAGAACCGATCAAACCTGTTCCATTGGAGATAACTCCAGTATCCCCAGTACCTCCAACAGTGCCAACCGAACTGGTAAAACCTACACAACAACCTTTATTCGGTGAAATAGAAACAGCCGACCAAACCCGACAGAAAAAACTACAGGAAAAACTTGCCGGATTAACCCCGGCACAACAAGATTTAGCAAAAAAGGCCATCGATGAATATGAAAAGAAAATCAATCAGGCAAAATACAGAACGGATGAATCCGTAAGGGACTTGGAGAAGGCCAAGCATCACATCATAAGAGAATTTAATAAAAGTCCCGATGACAGGGAAAGTGTAAAACACGGGGGAATAATCTTTGATATTCCGGCAGATTTGTCCAAGGAAAATATGGACAGAGTACTCCAACCACTAAAAGACAAAATTACAGCCAGTCAGAAAGAATACTTTGATTTAATCAAACAACAGGAGAAGGCCGTTGATGATTCTAAAAATGCAGCGCAGGCCCAGGGGGACATGTTTGCACAGCCGAAGGATGAAGGGAAACCGGAGTTAGAACTCCAACAAGCTGAATCCGAAGTAGAACTTTTCCCTTCAGATGCACAGAAGGAAGCCGGCAACTACAAGAAAGGGCATGTGAATTTTGCAGGGTTTGATATTACCATAGAAAACCCACGGGGCAGCGAAAGATCGGGAACCGACAAAACCGGGAAAGAGTGGACACGGAAATTAAATAACACCTACGGCTATTTCAAAAGGACAAAAGGAAAGGACGGGGATCAGATTGATGTATTCTTAGGAGATAATCCCGATTCGGATAATGTATTTATCATTGACCAGGTTAATCCGGAAAACTCCGCTGAGTTTGACGAACACAAAGTCATGTTAGGATTTGATACCGAAGATGATGCAAGACAGGCATACTTTTCCAATTATGAACCCGGATGGAAGGGATTAAGGGATATTACCGAGGTATCGAAAGAAAAATTCAAAGAATGGCTGGATAGCGGAACAAGAAAACTGAAACCTTTTACTCAGTATAAAGAATTTACACCAGCAGAAAAACCAACTCTTCCACAAAAAGGAGAAAAATACCGTGTTACACACTTTTATGCTAACATCCCGGTTGGTACAGAAGGAGAAGTTGTAAAAAGCTGGATTGATCCGAATGAAAATAACTGGGTTACACTTTACTTTGGGAAAAATCTATCCGGACAAAAATTACAAAAATCATTTCCTCTAAATGTTGTTGAAAAGATTGAAGAAACTCCCACTAAATTACCTATTGAGAAGAAACTGGAAGAACACGGCCTCAGTGAATTTTATAAAAGAACCAGATTAACCGAAAAAGAGGCCATTGCTTTAAATGAGATCAACAAGGTTACGGCTCCATCGAGATTAACAAGAAGTAATTTAAGTCAAAAATATGGCAGTGATGTTATTGAAAAACTCAGTGACAAGAATTATATTCTCTTTGGTGCCGATTTCAATAAATTTTCAGCCGTCAGCAAAAGAGGCCGTGACTATGCTTCAGAATTTGACAAATTACAACTTGAAAAGAAACCTATTGAACCTGAAACTCCAGTCTTACCGCTTGAAATGAAACTGGATGAAATAAGTAAACAACCAAAGAAGATTGAAGATTTTGGAGAGAAAATCGAAGGAGCCAAAAAAATGATTTACAAAAGGCTTAACGATGTTACCGAAACGGATATTATAAACCAGCCACTTTCAAAAACATTTCCACGTCCTGACTTTGTCCAATTGGTAAAGGACGGCACATTATCAGAAGACGGCGCACTTGTTTTAAAGTTTCTCTATGATAATATTCCTCCAAAACCAAGAAAGCAATATAGATTGCAAGGTTGGGCGAAAACAGTACAGCAGGATATTGATATATTCACTGATTTACTTGATAATAAAGAGAACGGTAAAAAGATAGCTGACAAGTTACGCGAGCCATTAATGACCAATTTAAACAATAAGTTCAATCTATTTGAAGAAGTACAAAAAGCGTTAGGTTTCCCGAATGAAGATATTAATATGGGAGTTTATGAAATTAAAAAATTTCATAGGGGAGAAAAAGCAGAAAATGTGTTGGGGACAACGTATTCTATTGTAAAAAGTCCTTATATAATATCAGATCATAAAACAGCACAAGAAGCAGCAGACGCATTAAAAAAGATGTTTGCTGCAAACAAAGAAAAATCGAAAGATGTAAAACTTAGTATTTATCAAGACCGGAAAACAGGCAAGTATTTTATTGGAAAGAAAACAGCAACCGGGGTATTCAGGTTAATTGATGGCATTGAAACAGTACAGGAAGCAAGAAATAAGGTTAAAAACGAAATGGCACAATTACAGGAACTTTGGAATTCTGTAAATATAAAGCCGGAAGAACGTAGGGAAACAAACCGTAAAAGAATAGGAACAGATTACCGTAATGGAAAAAATATAACACCAGAAGAATTTGGAAATACATTTGGGTTTAGGGGTGTACAGTTTGGTAATTGGGTAGAGAACGACAAAAGACAGAATGACCTGAACCAGGCTTGTGATGCTTTAATGGATTTGTCCACAGCGTTAAATGTATCTTCGCGGGCATTGTCTTTAGGTGGTGAATTGGGAATAGCATTTGGGGCCAGAGGATCGGGAAAATATTCAGCACATTATGAATCAGGACAGGTAGTTATTAATCTTACAAAAACAAGGGGTGCAGGAAGTTTGGCGCATGAGTGGTGGCACGCCTTAGATAGTTATTTTTCACGAAAACGAGGTGATAAATCAGGATTTTTAACACAATCTCCAAGACAAAAAATGAATGTTGTTGGCAGGGAGGTTGCCCCAGATGAATCATTAAGAACGGAATTGATTGACGCATTTAAGAACGTAGTTGAAACTATCAGAAAATCCGAATTACCAAACAGGAGTAAGAAACTGGACAGTACAAGAAGTGATTTATACTGGTCAACGATAGAAGAAATGTCGGCACGTTCATTCGAAAATTTTATTATCGAAAAATTAGGAGCAACAAATGAGCAAAATGATTATCTGGCAAACTTTAAAGAAACAGAAGAATGGATAAAATCAGGACTTGACACGAATAATTATCCATATCCGACAAAAGAAGAAACACCGGCAATAAACGAAGCATTCCAGCAATTTTTTGACACCATACAGGAAAAACAGGAAGATGGCCAGACAATTTTATATGAACCTTTCACAAGTTATTCTGATGCTGAACAAACATATACAAAAATTAAACAGAAGCATCCGGATAGTATAGTTTTAGTGCGTAGTGGTGATTTTTATGAAACCTTTGGGGATGATGCGATTAAAGTTTCAAAAAATTTAGGAACAGTATTGACAAAAAGTCCAAACGGGAATCCCAGAGCCGGATTTCCAGTTTTTAATCTTGATAACTATCTTCCTAAATTGACACGTGCAGGGTATAAAGTTGCTCTTGCTGATGTATTGGAAACACCGGAAAAAAGTAGTAAATTGCAGAAAAAAACAAAAAATGAAGAAATTCTATACAAAGAAGAGGCGATCCAAACCCAACTCGACTGGGAAGATAAAACTGTATCAGCAAAACGAGATCCCGCCTTCGGTTCTGACCCCGCCACCCGTGATATACAACGGAAAAGAAATTATATCCCCGATATCGACAACAGATTGACAGCAATGGAACGTCAGTTATCCGATAAAGGATATCTAACGTTCATGGGAGAACAGTTAACCGGCTCGGCAAAAATAGAATCTCCAAATGATATTGCTTTTCTTTTCAAAAACCTGGAATCAGCAACCAATGAACATGCCTTTGCTGTATTGATTGATAAAAAATGGAATTACCGGGTACAATATTTATCCACAGGAGGAACAGCGGGTACTGTAATCGATCATAAACTTATAATGGCAGCAGCGGCAGAATTTAATGCAGTAAAAGTTAGTTTTGTACACAATCATCCCAGCGGAACTTTAATGGCATCTGCTGCAGATATAAATATTAGCAAAAAACTTAAAGAAGCATGTACTTTAATGAGTATTGAATATTTACCATCTGTTATTATTGATATAGATAAAGGAAAATATGCTATTATTGATATTCTTTCTGCTTATGGTGATATTTACGAAAAAAGAGAGGTTAGGGGGAAGATTCAACCTATCAGAGTTTACCAGTTCGAAAAGCAGAAATTTTATGTAAATTCAGAAGACAGAACACAAATCAGAAGTTCCCATGATGTCGCCTTGTTTTTAAGTAAGCAAAAAAGAGGTACCACAAATAAAACTCACGTGTTAATTCTTGACCGTGGTAATAATATTAATCGTTACTATCTTATTGATGAAACCACTCCTGTCAGTCAATTCATAAAACAATTATATGTAGATGTTGGCAGGCATGGGAATAATATAATTCTGGCCTCTAATGGAATGATAACCATAGAAACAGTACGTAAAATAAAAAATGCTTTACAACCAATTGATTCTCAACTTTTAGATGTATTAACGATAAAACAAGATGAAAATATCATTACCAATTACGAAAGTATGGCCGATGAGGGAATGCTATATGAACCGGAAGGGGAATATGAAGTACATGAAGGAGAATCAAAATTAACACCCAGTCAAAAACAAATTAATTTTCAATCATTTGATGTAGGTGAAGAAAGTGCAGAACTGGCATTTGACAAGAAAAGGATGCTTCAACTGTTAGGCTCTAAAATGTATGAAGCTCCGATTGCACAGGTAGCTGTAAAAGAATTACTGCAAAACAGTTTTGATGCAGTCAAAGCCATGACGACAAAGACCGGAGAAGAAGGGAAAATAGATTTTAAAGTGGATTATGATGAAAGAACAATTGAAATAAGAGACAATGGAGTTGGAATGACCCCGGATATTGTAAAAAATGCATTTCTTACAGTAGGAGGAACAAGTAAGGAAGGATTGGGAGTAGGGGAAAGTTCCGGAGGTTTTGGATTGGCTAAGGTTCAATTTTTACTGGGTAGTGAAAGAATAGAACTGGAAACGACAAGAGACGGTTTAACAACTACAATTAATACTACCAATTTTGAATTATATAACGGAAGTTTTAAGCTTAAAAAAGAACATACCAATAAACCAAACGGGACAATGGTACGTATTACCATACCAGGATCCTATACGGATTTTTACGGAGCGGATAAAGAGATAAATTTCCCCGGGAAATGGAATGACATTGCACAAAAATGGGAGGCATTCAGTATTCTCAAACGGCCCCTGCTTGGAAATGTTAATGTAAACTTTAAAGCAATATCTTATGGCCGGGAACATGAGCAGATGTTACCCAGTGGTAACAATGCAAAAGAAAAAGTTCCCTCTTTGTTTACAACCGCAGAGTTTAACTGGGGAGAGGCTGATCTTTATATGAGTGAAGAAAAGAAAGAGTACCCAACCCATGAGGTTTTAAGTGCCGGAATTTATCAGTTTGAACATACATTTATATTTAGGGAATTTGATAAAATACCCTATGATATAATAGTAAATATCAAATCTTATGTAGCTCCAACGGATGAATATTATCCTTTTAACAATCAAAGGGAAGCATTTTCTCCTGCTGTTCAAAATGATATTAAGCAACTTGGAAATTACATAAGAAAATTTGCATCCGGAGAAGCAGAAAAAGAAGCTGCTGCCACTTTTAGTGATTTAAGACCATTGCCAAAAGTGGATATTAATAAAAGCCTCGTCGAGGGAGCGAAAGTTTCCCCATTAGAGTATGCATCAAAAATCAGGGAATTAAACAAGGAATTTAATATCGAAAAAGAAATTCCAAAATATGCGCGTATAATAATCCGGTATGAAGATATTTATATTCCTTCGGGAACGGGATATAAAAAAATAGAAACAGAAAAAGAATATGAAACGTCATTTCAAGCCAAAAGAGAAATAGAAGGCGCCGAAGTAGATGTTGAATTTCTTAATCCTGATGATCCGCAAATGCATAATAATACAAATGTGGATTTTATGGGTATGGAAGGTGGAATTGAATTTTTTGCTGACCTGGGAGCCGTTTTAAAAGATTTTGTTAAAAGGGCAGGAGACGTGATGGGATACGGTTATGAAAAAATTAGAGGAGGAAATGTAAAATATTTCACAGGTATATCTATTGACAAGGAATACGCAGGTGTACATGTTCAGAAAATTTTAAATGCTATCTTTTTCAATCCATTAGGTAAGGATTATAATACTATTAATGAAGCAATACAAAATACCCTGCATGTTTTTTTACATGAACTTGCCCATGAAGGATCACCAGGAGGGCATGATGAAAGATTTGCAATCGAAATATCTGATTTATATGCAAAAATGGCTGATGAGATTTTTTATTTCCAACCATTATTACGAATTTTGTATCAAAAACATTTCGAAACTTATAGGAGATTAAAACATGAATACAATAAGTCCAGTACAAAAAATTTATCACGAACTCTTAAAGAGAGAGATGATGGACAAAGATACTCTGCTCTCCGTGTTGGAATTCATGAAGGAATTATTCGTGAAAGACCATATTCCGGAGAAAGACGTGAAAGACGTGGAGAAATTGATAAAACAGGTGAAGAAATTAGAGGAGAAGGACCTGGAGAAATTGATAAAACAGGTGAAATCATCATCTCAAAGTTAAACGAAGGAATAGTACAAGAACCACAAGCCACCTACGGCGGTCGTCCGGTAACAAAACAGGTATTTTATTCCCCCACAGAGAAAGCCCTGCAGAGCATAAAACAAGAAAAAGGTACTCCGGACCAAATGAAAGCTATGTTGCTTAAAAACGGAGCCAAAGAAGCGGAACTGGACTGGATGGGATGGGATGAAGCATTTACTGAAAATATTGGTGTATTGGATGAGTATGAAGCTAAACTGGATGCTGTTTACGATAAACTTCAAGAGCATGAAATTGACGATATGCAATGGGGTGACGATACAGAACACGCAGGAGAATATACGCTTTCTAAAGTTGTCAATGGTGAATGGAAAGAAGTTAAAGAAGATTCGCCATTCTTGACTAACAACCAAAAAGAGTTAGTGAGAGAATGGAATAAGATCGATAAGGATTATCAAAAAGCACAAATCCAGAAAAAAAAATCAATTACCAAAGCCGATATTCAGGACTGGATTAATCAGAATAAGGTTGAGATTGAGGAAGTTACAAAAGGAATTAAATCCAAAGAAACACGTATTTATTGGAATGACGCAAATCAGGGTACTGGTGTTATATCATATACATCTAATACAGGGCTTACAATTCACGATTACGAAAATGGAGAGGTTTTACTATTAAAAGACAATGAAGAAATAGCATGGTTTACAACAGTATTTGAAGCTAAAGAAGCGGCAAAAAACGAATATAAGCAATATGCAGACGATACCAAATTTTCCCAATGGCAACTTCCCGGGGGAGAGAACTACAAAGAGGTATTGTTGACGATGCCGACATGGGAAAAAAGAAAAGTAAGAATTGAGCAATTAAAAAAAGAAATAAGACAGCAGGCAGAAAACACTAAGGAATGGAGGGATTATACTGATAAAATCAATACACTTCTTAAAAAAATTCATTCAGGAGAAGGAAGAACCGATGATATTTTACCTAAAGTTGAAAAATTAGAACAAGAACGTGAATTAATAGCAGAACAAGAATGGGGAGATAAATGGGCTGAAATTCAAAAATTAGGCGAAGATAATTATTTCAAATCTTCTCACTTCGACGAACCCAACATACTTGCACACGTCCGTTTTAACGAAAGAAATTTAGAGAGTGGAGAGAAAGTATTATTCCTGGAAGAAATTCAGTCTGACTGGGCAGAGAAAGGGAGAAAGGAGGGATTTAAAGACAAAAAATTGCCTGAACTTACATTACCAGAGGGATGGACAGTAAAACAAGATGATAAAACAACTTTGCTTTATTCAATGCGCGATGTCAAGTTATGGAAAGTTTATAATGAGCATGGGAACCAAATTGGATTAGGAAAAGAAAATAAAGATGATGCAATTCGTGAAGCAAAAAAAACAGGTTATTTTAAAGAACATGATGATGTTCCCGATATGCCCTTCAAACAAACCTCTCAATGGGTAAATCTTGTATTACGAAGGATGATCCGCTATGCAGCAGAAAACGGATTTGATAAAGTTGCATGGACTAATGGAGAAATGCAGGCTGAAAGGTATGATTTGAGTAAACAAGTTGATTATGTAAGAAATACACCATTGATGAATAGTAGGCGAGTATTCATCAAAATGAAGGAAAATAATCAGGAAATACAATTACAAGTTGATGCAGATGGGAAAATATTTGAAGTTGACGGGAGTACAGGAATTGAACTTGTAGGAAAAAATCTTGACGAAGTTGTAGGGAAAGACCTTGCTGAAAAAATAATGCAAGATGAAGAAGGAATGAAGTTTTCCGGTCTTGACCTAAAAGTAGGAGGCGAAGGAATGAAAGCCTTTTATGACCAGATAGTCAGAAATGCAGCAAACAGTTTAGGTAAGAAGTTCGGGGCGAGAGTGGAGGAAACGGATATTGGTGTACCAAAATTTAAAATCAGATTAAAAAACAATGGTTTTTATGAGATTTCAGATATTGATGGTAATATGGTTATGAATAATGTTGACCCATCAAAAATTGACCAATGGAAACAATCTGGAATAAAAGTTCAATCCCTACCCATTACCCCACAGATGAAAGAATCGGCATTAAGGGAGGGGATGCCATTATTCGAACCGGAAAGCAAATACGGTCTACCTGAAAAACCTAAAAAAGAGAATTACCCTTCATTGCCTGATTACCTAAAGGCGTTGGAGAAATTTTACAAGGATAATCCGAATGAAAAACCTCCCATAAAACAAAAAATAACAAAAGCGCAAAATGCTGTTTTAAATAACAATGATTTTCTGGATGAGAATATTGAGGCTCACAGAACAGCGATGGAAGTTTATGCTGAAAAAGAAAAAGGAAAACCTCCGACTAAGGAAACCATTGATAAAATGCGCGAATTTTGGATTGATGATAATTTTCCAATAAGACGGTGGCAAGAAGCAGTTATTGAACATGGAGGAAAACTTCCCGATACTGAACACAAAGGAGAAAAAACAAAAGCCGATTCATATCGTGATATCCGAAATATGTTTGGTCGGATGGAAATACTATATGAAGAATTTCAGCAGGAAAATATTGAACCGATAACAAAAAGTTTCACAAAGATTATTAAGTCCGGGATGAAATCAAAAGGTATTCTTCCATATATGATATGCAAACATGGTTTAGAGCGTAACCGTGTAATGAGAGAAGAAAAATTGGAAGAATTTCAAAAGAGAAATCCTGATGCAACAATGGATGAGCTTTTTGATTATGAAGATAAACTGGAAAGCATGGATTTTGCCGGATTACTTTCTTTTGATCTGGAAAAGAAATTTGAAAATGTAGATGATCTGGCAGAGGCAATAATAAAAGGTTTCGAATCCCAGGTTGACCCTGTACTTGTAGAAGAACTTTGGGAAAATACACGTAAGGCAACTGATTATACTCTTAATACCTGGCTTAAAGGAGGACAAATAAGTCAAAAAACTTATGATTACCTGAAAGAAAGATATGATAATTTCATTCCGCTAAGAGGCTGGCGGGAAGGAGCTGCAAAGTTTTTAAGATACAAAAACGAGGGTTATGGTATTGGAGCTTCATTTAAAAGGGCATTTGGAAGAACAAGCCTTGCAGATAATCCAATAGCTTATATTCAGGCTGTCGGATTTAAAGCTATCAATGAACAAGTAGCAAATGAAGTAAAACAGGAAGCTTTAAAAATTATTTTCGAAAACTATGGTAAAGAATTTAAAGACCTTCATCAAATTAAAAAGGCTTATCTGGTAGAAAAAGAGATATGGAATGAACAGGAACAAATGTATGAGAACGTCTGGTCGCTATATCGTGATGAGAACGGTAATCTTACCCGGCCACCTGTCGAAATGTTCAAAGAGGGAAAAGTTAAAACTGAAGTTAATTCGGAACATGAAAAATTAAGAACTGTCTGGAATGCATTGCAGCATGAAGTTATTGTAATGAATAATGGTGAACCCACAATTATAGTGTTTCCGGAAAAACAATTATCAGTTGCCCAGGCATTCAATAATCAGAATACCATGGTTGAATTTTTAGGCCATGTATTTGATGCCCGGAAACTTGGGGAAACATGGATATTCAGAGGGCTTGGAGCATGGACAAACTTCATGAAGGCCATGATGACAGGCTATAATCCTGTATTCCCGTTTTCCAATTTCAGCCGGGACCAGTTAGAAGCATCCCTGACACAAAATATAAGGCTGAATACCCGGATTACTAAAATTCCTAAAAATATTCCTGTTGCTGCCCGTACTATTATAAGAAATATAGGAGCTAATTTTGATCCCGGGAATAAATATGATGTTGAATACAGAAATTGCGGGGAAGCCGGAGGATTTACAGGCTTCACACATGAAAAAACAATAAAACAACTTGAAAAAGAACTAAAAAAAGAATTAAAACGAGTTTTGAGAAGTGATACGGCAGTAGGTAAAACCTGGGATAAACTAACCGGAATATTCAGGATTATTGAGTACTGGAATCGAATTTTTGAGGATACAACACGTTTTGGAGTTTATATGGATGCCAGAGATAAGGGGCTTTCGATAAAAGATTCTGCATTTGAAAGTCGTAATGCAAGTGTTGATTTTAACATGAAGGGCAAGGGAACCCGTGCAATTGAATCTATCTATGCTTTTTTCAAAGTTAGCATGAGTGCCCTTCAAAAAAACTTTCAACTTACAAAAATAAATCCCCGAAAATTCATAAAAAATGCTACTGCTATTCTTGCCTGGGGATTTCTTGAAGCTATGCTAAATGATTGGGATGATGATAAAAATGAAGATGAAAAGTATTATCGGATAAATAACTATGTTCGTGAAAATTATCTTGTGATTCGAAAATTTTGGGGGAATAAAGAAGAGTATCTGAGAGTACCCATATCTCAGTTTTGGCGTGGATTTCATGCAATGGGTGTTTCAACTTATGATTATGTTAACGGTAAAATACCTCCCGGTACCGCAATTGCAAGAAGCATCAGCAATTTGATTGCAGGTATGGCTCCAATTGATGTAACATCTTTCATCCAGGAAGGGAAATTAAGTTGGGCCCCGTTGATTCCTACAACGATCAAACCAATTCAGGAAATTGATATAAACAAGGATTTCATGGGGAATAAAATATCTTATGAAGCATTTACGAAAGAACTTGAAGAAAATTTGGCGGACTCGGGGCTTCATAAAAAATACGTGAATCCTGCTGCAAAATTTATAACAGACGTACTTTTTGAACTGGGAGGAGGAAAGACAGAATATAAATTCAGATACGGGAAAGACGGAAAACTAAAATATGTTCCCGGAATTTTCGATTGGAATCCCTCAAAAATCGAGCATCTTATCAGTGGTTATTTGGGTGGTGTAGGACGATTTACCAATGATTTCATGTCAACAATGGGAGAATTTATTACTGGTGATGAGGAATATAAATTTTATGACTGGCCATTTATAAACTTCTTTATCCGTAAAATTCCTGATGAGAAATGGACAGTTCTGGAAAAATATTACGATTATAAAAAACATATCAGCAATGCAAAAATAATTGCCGATAAAGCAATAAGGGAAGGTGATCTTGAAGAAATACAAAAATATATTTCCGGGGATTACCCAAAGGCAATAGAGATACTTTCAGGCTATGAATCAAATTTCAAAGTACTTAAAGATAAATACGGAGAAGATATTGAAGGATTACAGGGCATTGAAGGATTAAGTAATTTAATGATAGAATTGCGCCAGGATGCAATTAATGAATTGGATAAATTAAATATTAATAAGCCATGATAACAGATATTTCACAACATGATATAAAAAGGCTTACCCAAAGCCGGCGGGGGGTAAAAACTTCACGTCAGACTGTTAAGGAAACTTCATACGATGATATTTCTGAGAATTTAATGCTGATGGAAACCTATCGTCAGGATTGGGATTCTTTGGAAGATTTCAGGGTGAGATACCGACGGGTATGCAAATTTCAAAGAGGCAATCAATGGAGTGATAAAACAACCAATGATGCAGGCCAGACCATAACTGAAGAAACTTATATCCAGGAACAGGGAAAGCTTCCGTTAAAGCAGAATATTATGCGTCCTATGGCGAAGTCATTAGGGGGATTATTCCGCAGTGAAAAAGGTAAATCAATAGTAATAAGTCGCAAACCGGATTCAGCAAAACTTGAAAAAATATTATCAAATGCTATCCAATATGCCTTACAGATAAATGAAGCCAGAGAAATTGATCCCAGGACATTTGATTTATTTATTCTTTCAGGATTACCAATCCAAAAAGTAGGTTATGATTTTATTGACATGTACGGAAGGTATGATGTTGTCATTGATTACATTGATCCGCAGTACATTTTCTTTAATACTGACATTAAAGATATCCGTGGAACTGATCTTAGAAGGATAGGCCAGTTACATGATATTACCACTGATGAGCTTTTTGTCCATTTCGCAAAAACAGAAAAGGATAAAGAAAAACTCAAAGATTTATACAGGCATGTTACAAAACTTGAATTAATAACACAATATGGACTTTCAGCAGAAAGGGCAGAGAATCTTGATTTTTATATTCCCAATGAAACGCATATCTGTCGTGTAATAGAAGTATGGGAGAAAAAGGCAGTTGATGTGATTGAGTACTGGGATCAGGCAGCAGGAGAGGAAGGAATCTGGGAGGGAACCATGGATGAATTAAATGAAATAAACAATTTAAGGGTGATTGAGTACAAAACAAATAACATTCCCGAAGATGAATGGTTGTTGATTAAATACGATACAAGCGTGGCCTTTAAGTGGTTTTATAAATATCTCACCCCCTACGGCCATGTTTTAAGGGAAGGTGAAACGCCCTACGATCACAACATGCATCCCTATATCATGTATCCTTATCCTTTAATCAATGGTGAGGTTTGGGGACCGCTTGAAGATATTATTGATCAGCAGAAATACATTAACCGGTTAATCACCCTCTGGGACTTTATTATGGGTACCAGTGCAAAAAATACTCTTGTTCTTGACAAAAACTCACTTGATGGGAAAAGTCCTGAAGCAATAGGAGCCACTTATAAAGAAGTTGGTGGAGTTATTGTACTTGATCTTAAAAAAGGAACTGCAGTACCGCCCTTTGAATTGGGCAGCAAAATGTCAAATAACCTGGGAATTACAGAACTGATAGGTATGCAATTGAAATGGTTGCAGGATATTGTAGGAGTTCAGCCGGCTTCACAAGGACAACCGGGAGGATCCGGAACCCCTGCAAGCAGGTATGCAATGGAAATCCAACAAACAAATTTGAATAACCGGGATTTGATGGAAAGTTTTGCCAGTTTTCGCAAGTGGAGAGATATGAAGGTGCTAAAAACCATTATTCAGTTTTATAAAACAAAACGTTATCTGGCAATATCCGGAAAAGATGAAGATCAATTGTATGATCCGGCAATGATAAAAGATGCGAGTGATTTTGACTTGGTTATCGGTCAAAGTATGGATTCACCAACTTATAAAAACTGGATTGATGAAATGTTAAAGGATTTTGTGATGGCTGGATTAATTGATATGGAGATGTTTTTAACTCATTCCAATGCGCCATTTGCCGATGCTCTTTTAGAGGATTTACGCAATAAACAAGAACAATTACGACAAGAAAAAATAACCCCTCAACAGGCAGTAAGCGGTGTATCACAAAACTTCAATCAGCAGGCACAACAAGCGGGAGTGGACCAGGGAAATATGCAAAGAGTTATTGAAATGATGAATCCAAGGAAAGGTTAGGTTTAGTTTTTTTTCATAATTTGAGGTTTATTGTTAAACACAAGGCCGGAGGTATTGACTTCCGGCCTTTCTTTAGTAAATTATACACAAAATACACAAAACTACACACAAAACACATTTTTTAATACATTTTAAAATAGGGGATTTTGCAAGGGGATTCCCCGGGGATTGTGGGGATTATGGGAAATCACAGTTTTATTTACAGTATAAATAATTGAAAAACAGATTGCGAAAAACTCACTTTTCGAACTTAATTAATTTAAACATTCTTGTTTTTTGAAAATATCGTAATAAAGGGCGGATTCCGTGAATATGATTGTACCAATTACCGGCAATAGTTATTTTTCCTTGTTTTACGATTTTTAAATTAGCAGCATCAAATAACCATAAAAGTCTATCTGTTGGAATCTCATGGTAATGATGAATGGATTTTAATTTTTGTGGCCATTGATATGGTGTACTTAAAAAAATAATACTTTCAGGTTTTAAATGATATTTTAAATGATTTAAAAATAATAATGGATTAAATAAATGCTCTAAAACCTCAAAACAAAAAATCACATCAAATTTATATCCTATTGCAGGATACATGGGGAGCGGATCATTAAAATCCCAATCGAGGTTGTAAATCTTAATATCAAAATATTTTTCAATAGCTTCTTTCATTGGGTTATTTTCACCACAATCCGCAATTTGGCCACTTAAATTTTCTGTTTTAAGAAAATCAATAGTTTTCTTAATTCGATTTTTAAGAGAATTTGGTAATTTTTCTGGCCATAACTCTTGTTGTTCTAATCTTGTTTTCATCCAAATACATTGAATTTTTTAATTATCCATTTGCTTAATGCTTTGTTATAAGAGGAAATAAAATAAAGAATAGTTTTCCAGTTTATTGATCCTCTGACAAAAAAAAATCTTGCCATTTTCATTTCATTCATATAGTAATGATACCTTGCGCGGGAAGCAAACCATTTTTTCATAACAGGAATATCGCCGTCAACATCTAACAGACCCATGTAAAAATCTCTTTTACGGTAAACAGGATCAAGGCTTAAATTAGTACCGTCAACATATCTAATAACAGATACATCTGTTTCCTTGCATTTACGGTTTTTAGTAACTCTTAATAACCAGTCATAATCAAGTTGCCCAAAATGTTCTTCGAATAAAGGAACATCTTTGTTTTTAATCAATAAACTACTTATATAAGGCCAATTAGCTTTTTTGGACCGTTTTTTTAATACATCGTGAATAGATAAAGTCTGCATTTTTAATTTCTTTAAGTTGTAATTCAAGTTTGTTTGGCAACCAAACATCATCCTGGTCAAGAAATGTTATATAATCTCCGACAGCATTTTTTATTCCTATGTTTCTTCCTTTGTTTGGTCCTGCGGAATGTTCAATATTTGCGAAAATAATACACTCAGGATATTGTTTGCAAATTTCAATAGTCTGGTCCGTGCTGCAATCATCACATATAAGAATTTTTATATCAGTACTGATGGTTTGATTTAATATTGATTCAATTGCACGGCGAATGGTTTTTTCTCCGTTATAAGTGGGAATTATTACAGATATTTTTTCATTTTTCATTTTAATTGATTTTAGGATAAGCTACAAAATCAGCCACTTCGTGTAATTTTTGAGCATCAATATTCTTGTTAAGAAGTCGGATACGTTTATTTAAGTCAATATCAAGCGTGGAAAGTATTTCATATCCAATAAGTGATTTTCGGATAACATAGCATTTCCGGTTTTCGATATTTGCCCGGATTTGAGCCTGATGTTTTGCCATGTTAAATGATAATTTTCGAAGCCACCAAATAATATTATTACAGGTAAGCCTGGGAAAGTATTTAAAACTGTATAAACATACATCTTTTATCTCCCGGTTTTTATATTCAGCAACCTGCCGTAATCCGTATTCAATCATTGCGGCTTCAATACATTTTAACGTTTTTTCGGGTATCCCGTCAAATGTTTTTAGATTTATGAGTAGTATAAGACGTGGATTATTCATATTATAGTTTTTAAAATGAAGCTTCTGATTTTAAAATTCGTTTCTTAATAGCTTTATTCGTATCAACAAGCTGGGGCATCGGCATTTTTTCAATAGCTATATAAAATGCACCTGCTGTTGCATCTACCTGATCGTCTTTTTGTCCTTCCATTGCCCCCAGGCTTCCATCTTCTTTTCTTTCGAACCAGTTCATTTCTTTTATTGCCCTGATATCTCTTTCGATAAGGCAATATCCACCTTGTTTGTTTTGATCTTTAAAATATCTCTCTCTTGAAGCAGCATAAAGGGCATCAATTATTGCAGGTTTTGTTTTTCTGTTAAGATGAAATCCATAAATCGGCACAAAATCACTACCGACTTTTTCGGGATTATTGCGGATATACAGGTTGGGGTAATAATCAGCTATTTTTTCAACTACTGTTAGAAAATGGTCGTCCCGGGACCGGTCCTTATCGTAACTATTGGATTCAAATGCAAGCAAAGCATTATCATACACGGTGCATATTTGAGCGCATATCCAGCCAAATAAGTCCTTATCGCAATGTCCATGCCATGAACAGACGGTTTCAGGATCTCCTCCTTCGATCATCCAGTACCTGTCAAGAACTTTCAATACAGAATAATCGGCACCTTTCCATGTTCCTCCAATATCTGCATAGGCCACATATCGATGAAGTACTTTTATTGAAGTATCGGGCATTGTCCAAATAGAAAGTTTTCCTTTATTGTTTAGAACAAACTCAATATTCTTAAATGCCTGTTCATCTTGTGTGCCATCAGCTTTAACATCACCCATAAATGCCGGTGGCATACAATCCTGCTCCATTGCCTTAATGTATTTGGGATTAAATCTTTTTTCACCGGAAGACTGAAAAGCCTCTTCTTCGGTACTGGGATTTTCCTGCATCATTTCCCATTCGGAAAACATGCGGTTTTCCCTGTCAGCTTCTTCGTATCTATCGGCTTTGTGTTTGTTGTACCAGTTGATTCCTTCAAGTGTGGCTCCATATTCCCAAAGTGTCCAATCATATTCACCCATATTATTTATAAACTCCTGCATATTTTCTTCAATCGGAATGCGGTCACGATCAATTTTCCACCAGGGAATAAATATTGCTTTATATCTTGAATTTCCAGAAATGGCTCTTTTCCAGGAATCATAAAAATAGTTCAGTCCCCGAGCAGTAGATTCTTCGACAATTAAGGAATAAGGAACATCAGGTATAGTTTCTTTAAGAGAAGTGATAAGTTGTTGTGCTGTCCGGTTAGGTGTATCTTTCCAGCTTGATACTTCAGTAAAATGTCCCATTGCATAATTAAAGGACCTGAATTGATCCGGATTATTAATAGAACCAACACCAATAATACCTCCGGTTTCAATACAAACACGGTTTTTTGATGATCCTTCGAATGGTTGAAATGTTATTGTTCCTATTTCTTTGGGATAAAATCTGGCTGCCCTTGTGTACATACTCCGCATATTTCTTGCCGCATTATCATCCTGTGCGCAAACAGCCAGATGCCAGTTTTGTTTGTGGATTTGCTGTATCCACATCATGTAAATTTGCACCAGTGTACTTCCTCCCCACTGACGGGCTTTTAACAGGACAATACGGATAGGTACACCGGCAAGTCTCATCTCCTCAAGTACAACAAGTAAAATCAGCTGTGCACCACGTAATATGAAGGGTGTATCCCTAAAAGTATCCTTGTCTGTGATTTTTATAGTTGTTGCCGCCCAGAATTCAAAATCATACTTAAATCGTTCATTTGCTATGGACGACATAACCTTTTCAACTGAAGTATTAAATTTTTTGGAATAATCAACAAGAGAAGAAAAGCCAACCAGATAATTTATCCATTTTACATTTAGCATCTCAACAGGAAGATACATAACTGTTTTAATATCGGAAAAACTAACTTTTTGCCTTTCAAAGGGGCCTCCATAACCTATGACAGGATCATAGTAAGCATCAAGCAAGGCATTTCTTCTCTTGTTTTCTTCCAGTAATCTTTCATCAGTCATTCAAAAATAGTTCCTCCCTTTTTAATTTTTTGATTTTTTTTAATGCTGAATAAATCACTGAACGACTGCCTTTGATTTTTTGTCCTTTCAGTGAATTAAGAGTAAGAGTAATAATTCTGCCCTTTGAAATATAAGGAGCATTCTCCCCTAAAGAGATACAGATTTGTTTGTGAGTGTTGATGATTTTTAAATACTTCTTTTTTGTTGTATTATTCATTATTTCATCAACTAAAATAATTCCATAAATATACTATAAATTTAACTATTTAGATAGTTTAATATGTAAACATATAAACAATTGGTATTTTTTTTTAAATCGGGACATCTTTGTTTTGATTTTATTTAATGGAGTGTATGTCACAGGGTACTTTTACCTAACATGAAATTAGGAAAATTAGGAAAAGTATCTGATATGGATAAAGAAAAAGAAAACCAAGAACAAGGTGAAGTTCTAACTGAGAAAGTTCCAGAAATTTCACCTGGTGTAATTGACAAAACACCAAAAGCAACAGATACTGAAGAAATACCTGTTGCTGAATCATTAGAAGAACCCCCTATATCAGCAGAAGTTCCGGAAGCAGATCAGGAAGAAGTTCCGGGAGCCACCGGAGCACAAGAAAAACTTACAGAATATATAATAAGATTCTTTCCCGATGCTGATGTTTCTACTCCCGAAAAATTAATGGAATCATTGCTCCCTCTTGTTGAGAAAACAGTCTCCCTTCATGACGACCTTTATCAGGTTGTTGAAGAATTTCCGGAGTTTGGCGATTTTCTCTTGGGCCTACGAAAAGGCTATACACCACAACAAGCAATGGCCATGTATTTTGATGTTGAAAGTCTTACTCCACCGGAAGGAGCAGAGGATGAGGAAGCAGTAATGAAGGCAAAAGAAACCCGAAAAAAAACTGTTAACGAACGAAAATCCAAACTTGAAAACATCGAAAAAAATAAAGTTGTATCTGCTCAGAACCTGATCAATATTAAAGATGAGTTGGGACTGGATGATGCGACTACTATGGAAGTAGGGAAAATGGCCGGTGAAATTATTCAGGATTTCATGCAGGATGGTTTGATTAAACCTGAAAACTGGAAAAAATTAGCCAATGGGCTAAGACATGAAGTTGTTGTATCTGAAAAAGAAAAAGAAAAGGAAACAGCAGTAGAAGATGCTCTTGTTAAAGGACGAAACGAACAGATCGAAAAAAAAAGGATAAATAAGGAATCCGGAGACGGGCTACCCAAACTTGCAAGTACCGGAAGTTTAACACCAGAAAAGAAAGAAGATCAGTTCACTACCGGCCTTAAAAAAATTGCAAATAAAAAATCAATTCTATAAAATTTTACGAAAATGAAACAGAAAACAAATTATCAGAAAATTGCCAAGTTCCTACTTGGAGGAATGGGGATGCTTATTATGCTTTGCATGTTTTTCCCTGCAATCGGAATACTTGGAGGTATGGGATTAACACTTGCAGTAGCAAGCGCAGCAACTACGATTTCCGGAGAACCAGCGACAACTGAAACGCTTGATGATGCCGCTTCGAACTTATTAAGGCCGGAAATATCTAAGTTAATCACTCAGATTCGGCGTGATGTTTATCCGCTTGATACAATTATGCGTGAAATTGGAAAAGTAAAACCTATCAAAAGCGAAGAATGGAAATTTTATCAAAAAGATGAACGTGGATTACAGGATCAGTTAACAGCAGAATATGCTTTTGCAGGAACTAAATCAGGTCAGCTAACTGTAAATAGTGCTCACCAATGGGCTCCGCATGATACTGTATTTTTTCCTACGGTTACCGGGGGTGATGGGAAAAAACTTCGGAGTTTAGTCTCAGCTGTTGATGTGACTTTAAATAAAATTACAGTTACACCGGTAAATGGACGAACTGTTGGTAATCCGGCGGTATTAGGTGATTTAATGCCGGGAGTGCCCAATAGTAGTTATATAACCCGTATCGGGAACGCCCATGGTGAAACAGATGCACAGACTGAACCCGTTGAAATTGCACCCTATGATACTTATAACTATGCCCAGATATTCATGGCACAGGTTGAAGAGTCACTTGTTGCTAAAGCGCATCTGAAAGAAGTTGATTTGAATATCATGGATTATAAGGAAGATGCAATTATAGACATGAGAGCACAGGCAGAAATGGCGATGCTGTTTGGTTATCCTAAAAAAGGATTTTATGATCCTATCCTGAGAAAGAAGGTGAATCTTTTGGGTGGTGCCGATTATTACATCACTAAAAAGAAGGAATATACTAAAATTGTTGCTATTACAAATGCAATTTTTAATAGCTGGTCGAAATACATTTTTACTGGCAACAATGGTTCCGACCGAAGATTATTGTTCTCCGGGAATAACTTATTGGAGCGAATGATGAATGCCGATATCGTACAGAAACAGATGGAAGCGAAGGCAACTGAAGTTGTAGCTGGCATCAGATTTAACAGGATTGTAACAGGATTTGGAGAATTATTGATTCGCAGGCACCAGGCATTTGATGAAGTATATGGATATTCTGATAACGGCCTTGTCCTTGACATGGAACATGTTGAACGTGGTATTTACGAACCTACACAAGTTAAAACTCTTAATCTGGATGAGACTGGACAGAAAAGGGTTGATGCAAAGCGAATACTCGAACACTGGTCTATGGCATTTAAAAATCTTGATACTCACTGTTGGGTTATCGGGGTATAATATTTAAGAATGATGACTCGTAAAAAGTATATATCAACCGGAGCCTGCCCCTTGTCCATTGACATAATGGACGGGGACATGCTTCGTACTTTTGATTTCCGGGGAGGCTTTAGAAATCCGGTTTTTAAACCTCCTTCATACTCAACTGAAAAAGTCGAAGAACAGGAATTATTGGAAAGCCATTCTTCTTTTAATGTTTCTTTCAAACTGGAAGAAGTTTTTGAACAACCTGCTCCGGATCCAATACAGGAAGTTGCTGTAATGGAAGAGCTAATGATGAAAGAAGTGAGTTTTCGTAATGTTCAGGAAGGTAAAACCTGGTTAAACAAAGAATACGGAATCTCATTCACAAAACTCAATAATAAAACTAAGGTAATTAAGGAAGCATTAGACCTTGGTTTGAATATGCTATTTGAAACGGATAATAATTTTAAAAATTAAATATCATGACAAGGGATGAATTTATTGAAAAATATAGCGGTAAGCATTATGGAGATGCAAAATCGCTGGAAAACAAGCTGGCAGAAATTGCCGGCGCGGCCTTTGATGCCATGTTTAAAGAAGCAACACCTGTTGACGGAGTAAAGGCAGCAGTTACGGTTGACATGACCAATGCCAATGCTGATATTACCTATACTGCAAAAGCATACGGAACGGACGGAAACAGTATTTCTGTTACCCATGTTGATCCCGCTGGGAACGATCAACCTTTAGTCGTTACCGTGAGCGGCAAGGATATTACTGTATCCCTAAAAACTGGTTCTGGGGGTGCTATAGAATCTACTGCCGCAGAGGTAAAGGCTGCTGTTGACGCACATGCAGAAGCAAGTGAACTTGTTACTGTCGCTGTTGAAGGTGGCGGGGCCGGTGTTGTCAATGCACTGGCAAAAGCAACCCTTACCGGTGGAGTAAATGTAACAGAAGGAATTATTGGTTCCGCAGCATTTGATGCTACCAATTTCTATGTTAAAATATCTGAACAGGTTTGGAAGAAAGTTGCCCATGCTGGGCTGTAATTTTATTGTGATTCCTTAACAAAAGCCCTGCCCGGTATTTTCAGGGCGGGGTTTTTTGTAAATAAAAAAAGTTAAAATGGCAAGTATAAGTTCAGAAAGAATATCATTTGACCAAGCATTGGCGAATCTGCTTGCAACTTACGGTGTAGGATCCGGAAGCGGGACTATATTGTCGGAACGATTAACTTTAATCAATTACGTAAAAGCAAAACTGGATGAAATAATTCCGGAAGGGGAAGGAGTTCAGTTTTCGGTTGAAGATGATATAAATATTTCGGACCCGTTAAATCTGCTTATAAATGCTATTCTCGATGAAGCTGCCAAAAGAGTTTTATTAAATGCACCACTTCATATAATTGAGCCGGTCGATGCAAGTTCACAACCTGTTGTTCCCGAAGATGGGGCCAGAGCATTGGTTAAAATTGACATGACCAATGAAAAAGCTGATATTACTTACATAGCCAAAGAAGCCGGAGTAGATGGTGATAATATAACAGTTACCCATGTTGATCCTTCGGGTAATAACCAGCCTCTTGAAGTAACGGTAGTTGATACAGACATATCAGTATCATTGGCCACTGATGAAACAGGAGTAATTACTTCAACTGCAGAAGAGGTAAAAGCTGCTGTTGACGCAGATCCGGAAGCATCGGCACTTGTCACGGTAAAAGTTGAGGGCGATGGAAGCGGCGTAGTTAATGCAAAAATTGAAACATCTCTAACAGGTGGAATAGATGGTATCCTGGAAACTGGATACATTGAATTGCCACTTAATTTTCTCAGATTGATTGCTCTTAAAATGGAGGACTGGGAAAGAGAAGTTAGTTATGCAATAACTACCTATCATCCTCATTATAAACTTCAAAGAAACAAATATTTAAGAGGTAAAACGGTTAAACCGGTTGCTGTATATAATTACAGAACAATTGGCGGATTTTTAATACGAGTAATTGAATATTATTCGATTAATGAAAATCATACCCTTGAAAAAATGCTTTACGTTCCGGAGACGAGTGCTCAGGATATTCAATCCAACCTTGTGGATGCCTTAACCTGGGTGGCAGCGGGCATGATATTGCAAATTACGGAACGTGTTGATCTGGCTAAAGTAGCTTTTGAGCAGGAACAGTTATCATACAGAAATTTATAAAAAATGCCAACACAGGAAGAATTAATAGCAGCATTCAGGAAAGAAGTAGAAGACCTTGTCTGTGCTATGCTGATTAATATTTTCCTAATAAAATACGGGGAAAAAGAGGCTTCTGCCGGTGAGAATACAATATCATTCAGTGGAGATGCCTACGATGATGCGGACGATTATGCTATAAGAATAATTGAAGCCCTGGACGGAGATGACATTGATGTAAAAGGAGAACTTGATATCACAGAAAAAACGGCTAATGGTTTTAAAATTAGCGCGGTGAGAAGTTGTGATATAAAATGGCAAACAGCAAGAGTTTCGCCTAAAATTAGTTTTTGGACTTAAAACAATAAATAATGGCAACACAATCCGGAATATGGTGGTTTGGAGATATTACTGAAGATAAAAAACTGACAGTAAGATTTCTTGATGCAGATGGCAATCCTATTCTATTATCCGCCTTATATGGTTATGGAGTAAAAATATTTTCTAATTCAGGAGTTATTCTTAAATGTGGTGTAAATATCGAGGAATACACAAACGATAATCTTGTTATAGCTGATGAATATACAATTAAAGTAGCGATGGACGGAGAAATACTTCCGCATACAAAGGCAGCAATTTACGCTGCTACCACAATAATTATTGAAGATCCGGAAATGCCGGACGGTTATTTCACCGATCATTCAGAAGGATATTCACTTATTTATAATGCAATGGAAAGAAAATGAATGAATTAAAACATATTATTGAAAAGCATGAAGATTTTATTCATTTAACAAATCCTCAACAGGAATTACTTCATCAGGTTGACAAGGAAAAGCTTGTGAATTTTTCCCATGTTATTGGTTCTCAAATAGAATTATCTCATCAGATTGATAATATGAAATTTATTTATTTTTCCCATTTATCGAAATCAGGAATGGTTGAAACAATCCACGGGCAATTACAAAACAGCAGAATAATTGATACTAATGGTTCTTATGCCATTGATCTTGATTATAAATATCTTTTAGGTTATAACACAGCAACAATCAACTGATATGAATGATGTACAATTAGGAAAAACATGGGCAGCATTTAAAGATTGGATGAATAAACTCTGGACATCGGAGCATGTAAGCCAGGATGAAAAAGATTTATGGACTCCCATGACAGGAGAGAAAAAAACAGGAGTAGATGCCGGAGTATATGGACAAACAAGCATTGATGATGATTATATCTATAAATGCGTTAAAACAGGCGAAGTTGGAGAAGCTGTATGGAAACGAAGTGTATTATTTCAAACTTAAATATATATCATGATGCGTAAAAGTAAAATGGTAAAAAAAGAAACCGAAAAACAGGCTAAAAAACTGTTGGAAATGCAAAAATTGCTTGAGAAATCTGAACAAGAAGAAAAAAAGCTTCTTGATGAAACAGAAGGAACGATTAACGAACTGTTAAAAAACAATAACATCTTTTGCGGAGTAATTCTTACTCATGATGATTTAATTAATGTTCTGAGACTTGCATTGGAAACAAAGGAAAATATTAAAATTCCATTCAGATTGTATTATAACGATTGATTTTTGAAAATAAAATATCATGGCACAGTATGATTTACTATTAATTCAAAACGTAGCTTCGGAAGGCGTTGAGTTTTCCGAAAAGATCGTGAATATTGCCAAAGGAGCATTACTCTCTGCGCTTGCTGATGGTACTCCGGCTGTATTGGCAGGTGGACCTAACGGGTATAAGCTTGTTAGGGATGATGCAGAGGTAACAGGTTTAAAGTGGATTATTGATTCAGCAGGACACACTCAAAATACTGATACAGGAACAACGGGCAGTACTTTTGATATCGATTCTGATTCTTCTACTGGTAAGATTCAAGTAAAAGTAATTGCAGGAGCATCAGATAAAACATTGATTCTGCAAAATGATCAATTAACAGATGATAGAACTATTGAATTCCCGAATGCTTCAGGTACAGTAGCTTTAATTACTGATTTGCCAAGTAATCCTTTAACTTATATTGATGTTATTGATTGCTCTGGCAACCCCAATTATCCGGCTGCTGCTGTTGGTAATGTCTGGATTGTTAGCGTAGCAGGTAAGATTGGTGGATCAAACGGACAGCCTGTAGAAGCAGGAGATACTATTATATGTAAGACAACAAGTAATGGAGGGGATGAATCCTCAGAAGGAGCTAAGTTTAATATTGTTCAGAAAAATATTGATGGTGCAGTTATTGGTCCCGCTTCTGTTGGTGATGGGTATCTTGTTTTGTTTGATGGCACAACAGGGAAACTTATTAAAGCTGGTACAGGAGCCCCAGGATCAATGGCTTATGAAACAGCTACTAACTATGTTGCGAAAGCACTGTTTGATGCTCATTCAATTTTAGCATCTATTTCTGATAATACTCCCGCTGCAGTAACTGTTGGAGAACAAACTTTTGTAGGCCGTGTTGCATCTGGCAATATTGCAGCATTAACTGCCGCCCAGGCAATGTCGATTCTTTGGCAGACTGCACCAGCAGCTAAAAATTCAACAGGAACTTTAGGAATGATTGCCAAAGACGATAATTTCTTATATATATGTACGGCCACTGATACATGGAAACGTGCTCCGATGGCTACAAACTGGACTTAATTAAGTAAATATGGCACAAGGAGATATTAAAGCAGTAAGGGAAAATGCAGAAGGAACTTATGATGAAATTCTTCTGAATGGATTATTTGCTGAGCCTCAAATTCAAGTCATAGGATTAACCATTTTGCAGACTGGATGGGAAGAAGGTATTACCTTTTTTGAGTATGATCTTTCGAATGAAAATATTACTGCAAATAGTATTGTAGAAGTAATTCCCGATAATGAAGATTATGAAATTGTTGTTGCTGCTGAAATACTTCCTGCCACGGAAAGCACAGAAGGGACAGTTACCATTTATGCAGTAAATGAACCAACAGATGATATAGGTGTGACTATTAATATAACAGAGAAAGCATTATGACAGTAGGGAAATTTATATTACCTAAAATGGGTGGAGGCGCAACAGCAACTGATTTTGTAGTCCGTTTTATAGATTTTGATGGAACTATTTTAAAGGAGCAATGGGTCGCCAGTGGAGGTAGCGCCACAGCTCCAACACCTCCAACACATACATATCTGACATTTCAAAGTTGGAATGGCACATTTACAAATGTAACACGCGACTTGGATGTAGGAGCAATTTATGATACTACGGACGGGAAAACCTATATTTTCGTTCATGTTAATTCACTAACAGGACTACAACCAACAATTTATCTATATAAAAATACGGCTGATGAAATGACGATAAATTGGGGGCATGGTGATAATTCAGTAACAAGTAGTTCAGGAAATATTACCATCCAGAAACCGGCAGCCTATACAGAGGGGAGTTATACAATTACGATCACCTGTGCAGGAAGTTTTAAAATTGGACGAGGAGCTGCCGCAACTGCTATTTTCAGCAGTGGAAATTATGCATTCATTTTATTAAAAATTTATTTAGGTGCACATGTAAATGTAATTAATGGTTATGGTTTCGCTAATTGTGGAAGCTTACTGTATATTTCTTACCCTTCGGGAATGACAGGTGCTTTTGGTGATTATATTCATCAAACTAATAAGTCTCTTGTAGCAGTAAATCTTCCAAGTGGCATGAGCGG